>OBWJ01000204.1_pt1 | contig 56155 bp, 53 predicted proteins | sample 1495181 | NCBI WGS metagenome assembly OBWJ01 (sample SAMEA2580041, study PRJEB22360) | human gut metagenome
AAAAATTAATAAAATATATTGTAGTATTTATTCTTAATGCGACATCCCATTAAATTTCAATTATTGTTATATTAAGAGTAGTAAAATTTATTGAATTATTTATAATATTAGTTCCTAATATCTTTACAACTTCATTATTAGAAAATATGGTTGATGAGTCCATGCCTGGATAAGGTCGTGAATATTTGAATATATGTCATTTATGATATAAATTCTCCTTAAATAATAAAGCATTATAATATATGAGAAATTTTTTCAAAATGATAATGTAGTAAATAAGGAATAATCGTTATATAAATAAAGGTTATTAAATTATAATGTTAGTTTAAAAGCTGGAATATAAAGTTTTATATGTTATAATTTAAATAGTATTGATTTAAGGAGGAATATTATGTCAGTAAAAATGTTGCATACTTGCATAAGAGTAATGGATTTAGAAAAATCATTAAAATTTTATAAAGAAGCTTTAGGATTAGTTGAAACAAGAAGAAAAGATTTTCCAAAGCATAAATTTACATTAGTTTATTTATCAGATGCTCCAGGTGGATATGAAATAGAACTTACTTATAATTATAATCCAGAAGTGCCATATGAATTAGGAAATGGATTTAGTCATACAGCAATAGGCAGTGAAGATATAGAAGGATTAAGAGAAAAACATATTGAAATGGGATATGAAGTTACTGATTTAAAGGGACTTCCAGGAGAAAAGCCACATTATTACTTTGTAACTGATCCAGATGGATATAAAGTTGAAGTTATAAGAGTTTAATTGTACTTTTAGTTTTATAAACAAAGAGATAATGAAGAAACTTAAAATGATTTTTTCATTACCTCTAATATTATTTAATATATAACTATCTAGTTAAATATTCTTCCATGATATTTTTAACCATAGGAATTGGAATGCTACTACCACCTCTATTTTTAACATCTTCAATAATAACAGCAATAGACAATTTAGATGAAGTAGTATCTACAGCAACAAACCATCCATTTTCAGTTCCGTTATTATCATCTTGAGATGACTTTATTTCAGCAGTACCAGTTTTAGCGGCTATATTATATCCTTCAATTTTAGCTATATGAGCATGTCCATCTTCATCATTTACCATAGCAGAAAAGTCATCTATTAATGTTTGTAAATGTTCAGGTTTTATAGCATTTTCTTTCCAAATAACATTTGTATTATTATTTGATAAAGTTAATCGTGGAGTCATAATATTACCGTTATTTGCGAGTGCGCTATAAGCTAGTGCCATATTTAAAGGTGTAACCATTAATTCACCTTGTCCATATCCAGTATCAGCTAATAAAATTTCATTATTTAAAACTTCTGTATTTGAAATACTAGAATTTGTCATAGGATATTCAAGATTCATTTTTTCACCAATACCAAAGCTTTTAATACCATTAATTAAATCTTCACTTCCTATTTTTAAAGCAGTTTGAGCAAAATAAATATTATCAGAATATTTTGCTGCTTCTCTTAATGATACAGCACTTATATTCTCAACCCTAGTTATAAAATAATTCCCCCAACTACTATCTTTTTGCCATTTTAATCCGTTTATTTCAACTTTTTCATTAGGATTTAAAGAAGTAGTATTTAATCCAATAGCAGCAGTTATAAGTTTCATTGTAGAACCAGGAGCATAAGTTTTATTAAATCTATTTACTGTATCAGAATAATTATTAGATTCTCTTTCAGCAGCTTTAGTTTTAGTTACATAAGTAGTAAACATATTAGAATCATAAGAAGGTGAACTAACCAATGCTAAAACTTCTCCAGTAATAGGATCAACGGCAGTAACAGCACCTTTTTCATTATTTAATTGAGCATAAGAATTATTTTGTAAAGCTGAATCAATTGTAAGTTCAACATCAGTTCCGTTAATGGTTTCTTTTTTTAATATACTTATTTCTTCAGAATTTCTTTTTAAATAAATTTCAGCTCCATCTTCACCGCGTAAAGTATCTTCAAAAACTTGTTCTATTCCAGCTTTACCAATTAAGCTTGTTGAAGTATATCCATCATTACTTTTATTTTCAAGTTCTTCAGCAGTAATATTTCCTACATAACCAATTAATCTTCCAAAAGCTTCACCACCATAATAAACTCGTGATGTTTTATTATTTATAATTATGCCATCTTCACTTTTATTGCTAAGAAGTTGCAATTTTTCATCTGTTGAAGTCATATTAACTATGGGTACAAAAAATTCAGGATTGGTATTTGCATCCAATTTAGAAGTGATACTTTCTTCACTTATATCTAATATATTTGCTAACTCAGTAATTTTTTCATTACGATTTTCTGTATTAAATTTTGAGGGATGAATTCCAACTACTGAAAGTTGTCCATCTTCTGCTAATATTTTTCCATTTCTATCTAATATTTTACCTCTTATATGATTTGAAGTTTTTACATAAACTTTATCACCTTTAATCATTTCAGGAAGTATTAAACTTTCATTCCATTTTATAAGGTATTTATCATTTTCCTTGTAAATATCTAAGTTAAAATTATTAAAACTGAAATCTCCAGCAATACAGTTTCCACTTAAAGTAAATGATGCAGTATAATAACCATCATTTTTAATAAGATCATTATTAAGAGAAATTTCTAAATTATTAAATTTAAGTGCAGAATAAACTGTGTTATATCTATTGATAAAGGTATCTTCATCAATATAATTTTTAGAATCTGATGTTAAAAGTGAATACATTCCAGCATAATCACCTAAAATCCATTTTTCAATATAGGAATTAAATACTTCATTATATTTGTTTATGTTTGAGCAACTAATTTGAAATATCAATGTTGAAATCAAAAATAACAATATAAGTAATTTGTTTAGTTTTTTCATAATTATCCTCCTTAGAATATGAATATAGGTTATTATACCATTTAATAGAATAAATACCAAATTGTAAATGTATATAATAAAATAATTTATATATTATAAAATATATTGATAAGTTAAGGATAAATATATATAATCAACATATCAAATTTAGAATGGAGATAGTATGAAGAAAATAGATTTAACTAAAGGAAAAGTAATAACTGTTATAGCTGCATTAGCATTACCTATAATGGGAAGTTCGCTTTTGCAGTTTACATATAATTTAATTGACATGATATGGGTTGGAAAACTTGGAAGTCATGCTGTTGCAAGTATTGGTTCATCAAGTTTATATGTTAACATTGGAAATGCATTAAACTCATTAGTTGTTATTGGAACAGGAATAAAAGTTGCACATGCAGTTGGCAAAAAGAATGAAAAGGAAATAAAAGAATATATTAATTCAGGAATAGTGATAAATATAATAATAGGTATTGTTTTTGGATTGATTTTAATTTTGTTAGGAGAAAAATTTATAGGATTTTTAAATTTAAATAATAGTGAAGTAGAAAAGAATGCTTATTATTATTTAGCTTTAAATGCACCAATTTTATTTTTTGCATTTTTTAATATGATGTATACAAGGATATTGGGTAGTTTTGGAAACAACAAATTGGCATTTAAAATAAATGGGGTTGGTGTTGCTTTAAATATAGTTCTTGATCCTATATGTATATATATATTTAAACTTGGAGTTGTTGGAGCTGGAGTAAGTACTTTAATAGCAAATATTATAATGTTCATTTTATTTAGAATGAATGCAAATGAAATACTTACTTATAAATATAATTTAAAAATTAATTTTGAAAAAATAAAAGAAATAATAAAACTTGGGTCACCTATGGCATTTCAAAGAGTATTGTTTACTGTTATAAATATTATTTTAGCTAAGATAATAGCTATATTTGGAGCAGAAGCAATTGCAGCTCAAAAAATAGGAGTTCAAATAGAGTCAATTGCATATATGATAATTGGAGGCTTAAATGGAGCAGTAGCAAGTTTTACAGGCCAAAATTTTGGTGCTGGAAAATTAAAAAGAATAAAAGAGGGATATAAAAGCGCATTGATAGTTGGGATAAGCTATGCAATATTGATGGCTATAATATTTCTTTTATTTAATAAACAATTAATTAGGATATTTATAAATGATGAAGCTACAACTGTGATTGCAGCAAGTTATTTAAGCGCAGTAGCATTTTCACAAATATTTAGTGCTATTGAAATGATATCAAATGGTATGTTTACTGGTATAGGTAAGCCTAAAATTCCTGCAACAATTAGTATTATATTCACAAGTTTTAGAATTCCATTAGCAATATTATTAATTAAGCCTTTTGGAATAAGTGGAATTTGGATTAGTATTTGTGTATCTAGTATTTTAAAGGGAATAAGTTCTTACTTAATTTATGAAGTTAAAATTAAAAGGAATCTTTAGAAAGTATGTGATTTTAAAGAATTATGATATAATTAGTTAGAGTTTTAATAGGAAGAAGGATTAAAAATGAGTAAAATATTAGTATTGGCAGAAAAGCCATCTGTAGGAAGAGATTTAGCGAAGGTTTTAAAGTGTAATAATAATAAAGGTTCATATATAGAGGGAAATAAATATATTATAACTTGGGCAATGGGACATTTAGTTGGTTTAATGGATCCAGAAGGATATGATAATAAATACAAGGAATGGAAGATGGAAACACTTCCTATGTTGCCTAAACACATGAAGTTAGTGATATTAAAGAAAACATCAAAACAATTTAATGAAGTAAAAAAGCAAATGAATAGAGGAGATGTAAGCGAAATAGTAATTGCAACTGACGCAGGAAGAGAAGGAGAACTTGTTGCAAGATGGATAATTGAAAAGGTTGGTGTTAAGAAACCTATTAAAAGATTGTGGATTTCTTCTCAAACAGATAAGGCTATTTTAGATGGATTTAAAAATTTAAGAGATGGTAAGGAATATGAAAATTTATATAGAGCAGCTGTATGTAGAGCAGAAGCAGATTGGCTTGTTGGACTTAATGTTACAAGAGCTTTAACTTGTAAGTATAATGCTCAATTATCAGCAGGAAGAGTTCAATCACCAACGTTAGCAATGATTGTACAAAGGGAAAAAGATATAAAAAACTTTAAGCCAAAAGTTTATTATACAATTAATGCAAAAACTAAGGGATATACTTTGTCATGGATAAACAAGGATAATAATAATAAAATATTTGATGAAGAATTTGCAGATAAAATATCTAAAAAGGTAAATGGTGCAAGTGGTGAAATAATAGATATTAATAGTGTTAAGAAGAAAAAATATTCTCCAGCACTTTATGATTTAACAGAACTTCAAAGAGATGCTAATAAGATTTTTGGATATTCAGCAAAACAAACATTAAATATAATGCAAAGATTATATGAAAATCATAAAATTTTAACTTATCCAAGAACTGATTCAAGATATATCACTACAGATATTGTAGCAACTTTACCAGATAGACTTAAGGCAATTTCTATAGGAGAATATAAAATTAGTGCAGAGGAAGTTTTAAGAAAAAAGATACAAGGAAATAAGAGTTTTGTAGATAATTCAAAGGTAAGTGATCACCATGCAATTATTCCAACTGAGGAAAAGCCAATTCTTTCAAATTTATCATCAGAAGAAAGAAAAATATATGATTTGGTTGTTAAGAGGTTTTTAAGTGTTTTATTACCTCCATTTGAATATGTACAAACAACAATAATAGCTAAAGTTGAAAATGAGAAATTTATAGCAAAGGGCAAAGTTATAATATTTAAGGGATGGAAGAAACTTTATGATAAAGTTGAAGAAGAGGTAAATGAAGAAGATATAAAAGAACAAGTATTACCGCAATTAAATAAAGGTGATAAGTTTGTTATTGAAAAAGGTTCATTAAATAAGGGAGAAACTAAGCCACCAGCAAGATTTAATGAAGGAACTCTTTTATCTGCTATGGAAAATCCACATAAATATATTAATGTAGGAAAAGAAGCTGCAAAGACTTTAGGTGAAACTGGAGGACTTGGAACAGTTGCAACTAGAGCTGATATTATTGAAAAATTATTTAGTTCGTTTGTTATTGAAAAAAGAGGAAAAGATATAGTGCCAACATCTAAAGGTAAACAATTAATAGAGTTAGTTCCAACTGAATTGAAATCACCATTACTTACAGCAAAGTGGGAAAGACAATTAGATGAAATTGCAAAAGGAAAAAGGAATTGGGATAATTTTATAAGAGAAATGAAAAAATATTCAACTTCATTGGTTATAGATGTTAAAGAAGCAAATAGTAAATTTGTTCATGATAATAAAACAGGAAAGAAGTGTCCTAATTGTGGAAAGTATCTTTTAGAGGTAAAGGGCAAGAATGGAACTATGAATGTTTGCCAAGATAGGGAATGTGGATATAGAGAAAATGTATCAAGAAAAACTAATGCAAGATGTCCTGAATGTAAAAAGAAACTTGAAATAAGAGGTCAGGGAGAAGGTAAAATTTATATTTGTACTGGATTAAATTGTAATTTCAGAGAAAAGGCATCTTCTTTTGAAAAGAGATTTGATAAAAAAGAAAAATTAAACAAGAAAGAAACTCAAAGAATAATGAAACAAATGCAAAGGGAAGCAGAGGAGGTAAATGACAATCCATTTGCAGCATTATTAGGAAATATTAAATTTGATGATAAATAAATATATCATTTACTAATAGTTTGTTATAAGTAGTAATATTATTTTTATGTAAAGTGATATTTGAGTTTGATATATAATAGAAAAAATAATAGACATTAAAGTAATTTTTAGTGAAATAAAGTTGAAAAAAAAATATATATAATAGAGAAAAAATTGAAGTTACTTGATATTGAAAAGTATACATAATATAATTGATATTGAAACAAAAAAGAAAAGAAAGGGGAAAACCATGAAAAAAAGACATATAAAAGGTAGAAGTACTATACTATTTAGTCTTATATTAATTTTTATTGTTGTATTTGCTTATATAGGTAGTAAAGGTATTGAAATAGCAGGATGGGAATTTAAATCATTCAATAAGGCTATTACTAAAGGTCTTGATTTACAAGGTGGAGTTTCAGTTTTAATGGAAATTCAAGATGAAGATATATCAAATGAAGATGTACAAAAGACAAGACAGCTTATTGATTTAAGAGTTAATAAGCTTGGGGTTGCTGAAACATCAGTAACAGTAGAAGGAGATAGAAGAATAAGAGTTGAGATTCCAGGTAAATATGATTCAAAGGATTTAGTTGATAGTTTATCTAAAACTGGTAATTTAACTTTTAAAGATGAAGGTGGTAATGAATTATTAAATGGTTCAGATGTTGCAGAAGCAGGAACTATGCTTAATTCAACAACAAATGCACCAGTTGTAACTTTAAAGTTAACAGATGAAGGTAAAGAAAAGTTTGCAGAAGCAACAAAAAATAATCTTAAAAAGAAAATTTATATCTATATGGATGATGAGAAAATTTCAGAACCAACAGTTGATTCTGTAATTTCTGGTGGAGAAGCAATAATAACAGGAAGTAAAACTATTGATGAAGCTAAAAATTTAGCTGGATTAATTAATGCAGGGGCACTACCTGTAACTGTTAAGGCTATACAAATTGAGAATGTTGGTGCTCAATTAGGTGCAGAAGCACTTCCAAATGCTATTAAAGCTGGATTTATAGGAATAGGAATTATATTTATATTTATGATTCTTTATTATAGGGTTCCAGGATTTATTGCTTGTATAGCATTAACATTATATGTTTGTTTAACATTATTAGTATTTGTTGAAGCTGATGTTGCATTAACACTTCCAGGAATAGCAGCATTTTTATTAACAGTAGGTATGGCTGTAGATGCTAATGTACTTATATTTGAAAGAGTTAGAGAAGAACTTAGAAATGGTATGTCTGTTAAAACCGCTGTAGATAAAGGGTTTGACAATGCATTATCATCAATAATTGACTCTAATGTAACAACTATTATAGCAGCACTTGTTCTTTATTTTATGGGAACAGGTAGTGTAAAAGGCTTTGCTGTTACTTTAATGATAGGTATTGTAGTAAGTATGTTTACTGCTATTATAGTAACAAAGTCATTAATGAAATTAGCCGTTAATATGGGACTATTAAAGTCTAATTGGCAGTTTAGAGTAAAGAGGGGGTAATGACATATGTTTAAGATTATAGAAAAGTCAAAGATTTGGTTTTCAATATCCCTTGCAATTATATTAATAGGTGTAGTTTTAATGTTTACTAGAGGATTAAACTTTGGTATAGATTTTAAGGGTGGTACTAAGCTTGTTGTTGAGTTTGGTGAAAATTTTGATAAAGTAGAAGCTGATAGTATAGTTAAAGAATATGCTACAGATGCAGTAACAAAAACTGTTGAAGGAACTCAATATGAAATTAAATCAACAGAATTAGATGAAACAAAAACATCAGAATTATTTGAGGCTTTAAAAGAAAAATACTCTTTAGAAGATACAGCATTAATTTCACAAACTCAAATAGGACCATCAATTGGTAGAGAGTTAACTAAAAATGCTTTAATAGCTGTATTAGTGGCTTGTATAGCTATGCTTGTTTATATAGCAATTAGATTTGAATTTGCTTTTGGTGTTGCGGCTATTATAGCATTAGTACATGATGTATTAATAACTTTATCAGTTTATGCAATATTTGATATACCAGTTAATAGTTCATTTATTGCAGCAATGTTAACAATTGTAGGATATTCTATAAATGATACTATAGTTGTATTTGATAGAATAAGAGAAAATAGTCATAGTATGAGAAGAAGTACTCCAACTGAAATTGCAAACACAAGTATTAATAAAACTTTAGCAAGATCTATTAATACTTCATTAACTACATTAATAGTTATAGGAGCAGTAAATGTATTTGTACCAACAGTAAGAGAATTTTCATTCCCATTATTAGTAGGAATAACTGCTGGAGCATATTCATCAATATTTATAGCATCACCTGTATGGGTTATTATAAAAGGTAAAATGAATAAAAATAAAACTGTTAAAACAGCATAATTAAAAAGAGAACTACTTAAATAAGTGGTTCTCTTTTTAATTATATTAGTAAGGTATTATTATAAATATAATATATTTGAATTAAAATTTAATCTTACATAAGAAATAATTTAAAAATTAGGTTTAATATGGATTTTATAAAGTTAAAATATTTGAATTTAAAATAGAAAATAAGGAAAAGAATAAAAAAACATAAGAAAAATCTTATATTATGCCATTATTTTTAAGAAAACATTTGTAATATAGAACAAATTACATTATAATATAGTTGTTTTCTTATTAATGTGGAGGAGTTTGTCATGCGTAAGTTTTGGGAAAGTATATATAGTCCAAATTACATAAGTGGATATAATCCCTTTATACTTAAAGATATGAATAAAGCAATAGAGCATATGGTATCAGCAATTAATAATAGGAAAAAAATTGTTGTTTATGGGATACCGAATGTAGATGGATTATGTGCTATTTCATCCCTTATACTGGTTTTGAAATATTTAAATGCAGATATTGAATACGTAGTCCATGATGAGGCTTCAGATAAATCGAAAATTATGAGTGAGGATATAATTAATAATGTACACTTTTTGGGTGGGGAATTACTTATAGCCTTAGGAATAGATTTAAAATCAAAAGAAGAAGAAGAGCTTTGTAAAAATCTTGGTATAGATTTGATAGTTATAGAAAATAGAGATGTAAATCATAATAGTAATTACCTATATGTAAATCCTAATCAAAAGGGTTGTCAATATAGGTATAAAAATTTATCAATTAGTGGATTAACTTTTAAATTAATGCAAGCAATTGCAACTTATTATAATATTAAAAGTATTAATAAGTATTTGGATTTAATTTTAATAGGTGAAAAGTGGGAAAGTACACCTAAAAAGGGTGAGAATTTTATTTTTATAAAAGAGGGAATGAAATTTTTAATTAATACAAATAATTATGGATTAAGGTCTATAATGGATTTTTATAATATGATTGTTATAAATGATGAAAGTATAGATAAAATTATAGATGTTATTACGCCAACAATTAATGTTGTTACAATGACAGATAACGCTAGAATTATAATAGAATTATTAATTACTAATAGAAAAGAAAGAGCGGAACAAATAACTAAGTATTTGAATAAGTCTAAAGAAAATGTATAATATAATTACAATAATAAATGGATATAATAAATAGAATTATAAGTACAATAATAAGCAAATATGGAGGATTTTTTATGGATCTTAAAAAAAGCATTAGAATAGTGGAAGATTTTCCTAAGCCAGGTATCAGTTTTAAGGATATTACAACTTTAATTGAAGATGGAGAAGCATTTAAATATTCGATAGATACTATAGCAAAGCATTTAAAAGATAAAAATATAGATGTAATATTAGGACCAGAAGCTAGAGGGTTTATTTTTGGGGTGCCAGTTGCATATGCATTAGGTATTGGATTTGTTCCTGTAAGAAAAAAAGGAAAATTACCTTTTGAAACAATTTCAATGGAATATGACTTAGAATATGGAAGTGATGTTTTAGAAATTCACAAAGATGCAATTAAAAAAGGTCAAAGGGTTGCAATAGTAGATGATTTACTTGCTACTGGTGGAACTATAAAAGCTGTAACAAAATTAGTTGAAAAAGCTGGTGGAGAGGTTGTTGCATTAGATTTTGCAATTGAATTAACAGATTTAAAAGGAAGAGATAAATTAAAAGGATATGAAGTAATGTCACTTGTTCAATATGATATTTAATTTGTTGAAATACCTTAAATTTTAATATATAATAATGTAAAGGTGGCTGGTTTATTTAACCAGCCATAAATTTTAAGTAAAATTCTTATAATATGTAAGAGGGAGGAGCCTAATGGTTGATATATTGCTACAAAAAATAAAAGAAAACTGTACAAATGTAGACTTAGATATTGTTAATAAGGCATTTAATTTAGCTTATGAAGCACATAAAGAACAAAAGAGAGAATCAGGAGAGCCATATATAATTCATCCAATAGATGTAGCAGTTATTTTAGCGGAGCTTGGTATGGATACTAGCACTATAGTTGCTGGATTACTTCATGATGTTATAGAAGATACAGATTATACTTATGATGATATAAAAAATATATTTAGTGAAGAAGTTGCAAATTTAGTTAGTGGTGTTACTAAAATTACTAAAATGGAGTATAAATCTAAGGAAGAACAACAAGCTGATAATTTTAGGAAAATGCTTTTAGCTATGGCAAGTGATATTAGAGTAATTATAATTAAGTTAGCTGATAGATTACATAATATGAGAACATTAAAATATATGCCTAAAGAAAAGCAAAAAAGGATATCTAAAGAAACATTAGATATTTATGCTCCACTTGCACATAGATTAGGGATTTCTAAGGTTAAATGGGAACTTGAAGATTTATGTTTTAGATATCTTCATGAAGAAGAGTATTATGATTTAGTTCATCAAATTTCTGAAAAGAGAGTGGAGCGTGAAACATATATAGCTCAAATAATTAAAGATTTATATAGTAAGCTTGAAGAAGCTGAAATTGATTCTGATATAGATGGCCGTCCAAAGCATTTTTATAGCATTTATAGAAAAATGGTTACAAAAAATAAAAGTATAGAACAAATATTTGACTTAACTGCTATAAGAATACTTGTAAATTCAGTAAAGGATTGTTATGAAGTTCTTGGTATAGTGCATACAATTTATAAGCCGATTCCAGGTAGATTTAAAGATTATATTGCAATGCCAAAACCTAATATGTATCAATCATTACATACTACTGTAATTGGGCCTCAAGGAAAGACATTTGAAATTCAAATAAGAACTTTTGAAATGCATAAAACAGCTGAATATGGTATTGCTGCACATTGGAAATATAAAGAAGGAGATACTTCTGATACTAAAGGAAAATCATTTGAAAACAAGCTTGTATGGCTTAGAGATATGCTTGAATGGCAAAAGGAAACATCGGATGCAGAAGAGTTTATGGAAGGATTTAAAATAAATCTTTTTACTGATGAAATTTTCTTATTTACACCTAAAGGAGTTGTAATTGATTTACCAAATGGTGCAACACCAATAGACTTTGCATATAGAATACATACTGATATAGGTAATAAATGTATTGGAGCTAAAGTAAATGGAAAAATAGTTCCTCTTGATTATAAATTAAAAACTGGTCAAATAGTAGAAATATTAACTTCAAATAGTTCTAAGGGGCCAAATATGGATTGGCTTAGTATAGCTAAAAGTAATCAGGCAAAAAGTAAAATAAAAGCTTGGTTTAAAAAGGCTAAAAAGGAAGAAAATATAAATAAGGGGAAAGAAGTATTTGAAAAAGAACTTAAAAAACAATCAGTTCATTATGTAGATATTGCAAAAGGTGAAAGCTATGATAAGTTTATAAAGAGATATAACATAAATTGCATGGATGACTTATATGCCTTAGTTGGCCTTGGAGCTATTGTTGCATCATCATTTATAGCAAAATTAAAAGAAGAAAATTTATCTAAAGAAGAAAAAGATAAAAATTTAAATAAAGCTATTGAAGAAAACATTTCAAAAAATGAGAAAAAGAAAAAAGATACTAGTTATGGAGTTACAGTTAAAGGTGAAAATAATTTAATGGTTAGATTTGCAAAATGCTGCAATCCAGTTCCTGGAGATGATATTTTAGGGTATATAACTAAAGGTCGTGGTGTTTCAATTCATAGAAAAGACTGTGGAAATCTTAATAGCTTAATTAAAGAGGATCCTCAAAAGGTTGTAGATGTATCGTGGGGAACTTCTAAGGGCGTTGAATATATGGCAGAAATTCAAGTTAAAACTGAAGATAAGTCAGGCATACTTTCAGATGTAATGAACATTCTTATGGATAGTAAATTACCACTTAATGCATTAAATGCTAAAAGTGCAAAAGGAAATTTAGCTTATATTAATATAAAGATAAAAATTGATACTGTAGAACAATTAAAGGAATTAATGAAAAAAATTAAAAGAGTTCCAGGTGTTTTAGATGTATATAGAATGAATAATTAGAGGTTAAAAATGAGAGCAGTAGTACAGAGAGTAACATATTCTAATGTAAAGGTTGATGGGAATATAGTAGGAGAAATAAATAGGGGCTTTAATGTTCTTATTGGTATTTCTAAAGAAGATACAGAAGAAGACATGAAATATATTAAAGATAAATTGATAAATCTTAGAGTATTTGAAGATGAAAATAATAAAATGAATTTGTCATTATCAGATATACAAGGTGAACTTCTTATTATATCTCAATTTACTTTATATGGAGATGTTAGAAAAGGAAGAAGACCAAACTTCATGAATGCTTTAGGGGGAAATGAAGCAAAAATTTTTTATGATAAGTTTATAGAAAGCATGAAAGAAACAGGGTTAAAGATAGAAACAGGAATATTTGGTGCTGATATGAAAGTAGATATTAAAAATGATGGACCTGTAACTATATTATTAGATAGCAGTAAAAATTTTTGATGATGAGGTGAAAATATGGTAATTAAAACATATCCTTTAGGAATTTATGAAGAAAATATTTATGTTTTAGTAGATGAAAAAAGTAGAGATGCATGTATAGTAGATCCAGGTGGAAATGGAGATATTTTAATTAAAAATATTGATTTATTAAATTGTAATGTAAAATATATATTATTAACTCATGGACATTTTGATCATGTAGAAGCATTAAAGGAAGTAGCAGAAAAATATAATGCACCTATTTATATGAATAAAAATGAAATTGACTTTATGAAAAATGATAAAACTGTATTTGGAGCACTTCCTAAAAAATATAATTTGGTTGAAGATGGTGATACTTTACCATTTGGGGATGGTGTAATAAAATGTATTCATACTCCAGGACATACTAAGGGAGGAATGTGTTACTTATATAAGGATGCATTGTTTACAGGAGATACTTTATTTAAGGGTTCTGTAGGAAGAAGTGATTTTATAGGTGGAAATTTTAATGAACTTATAACTTCAATAAAAACAAAGTTGATGATTTTAGATGATAATATAAAAGTTTATCCTGGGCATATGGAATCTTCAAGTATTGGTTTTGAAAGATTAAATAATCCATTCCTAAAAGATGAATTTGATATTTTCTAAATAAAAGGAGATATTATGGAAATAAAAATTAAATTAAATAACATGAAATACAGATATGATGTATATCAAATGTTTAATATTTATTTTCCATTAGATGAAATTAAATTTTTAGATGATGGAGATTATATTGTTAATATTTTAGATGGAAAAATAGAATTTAAGTATGGTGAATACTATAATGAATCAAAAATTCTTGAAAATATTAAGGAAGATATAAAAAAGTTAGTATTTTCTTCATTAAAAGAGCTTACAAAGGAAGAATATCCATGGGGGATTTTAGTTGGAATAAGACCTTCTAAAATTGCACTTAAATATTTAGAAGAAGGAAAAACAGAAGAAGAAATTATTAAAATTTTTGAAATAAAACATTTAGCTAGTAAAAAAAAGGCAAAATTATGTATTGAAATTGCAAAAACAGAAGAAAAATTTGTGAATAAAGAAAGCAACAGCATTGCAATTTATATAGGTATGGCATTTTGTCCTACAAGATGTTTTTACTGTTCATTTGCAGCAAATCCTATAGTAGGTAATAAAAAGCTTGTTAATCCATATTTACAAGCATTAATTAAAGAAATTAGTGCAATGAAAAAGTATGTTAATGATAGAAAGCTTAATATAGAGTCTGTATATTTTGGTGGAGGAACTCCAACAGCAGTAAATAATGAAGAATTTGAGGATGTTATGAAAGAAGTATATGAAGCTTTCGTTAAAGATAAAAATTTAAAAGAATTTACTGTTGAATGTGGAAGACCTGACAGTATTACAAGTGAAAAATTACAAACAATGAAAACTTATGATGTTACAAGAATTAGTATAAATCCTCAAACTATGAATGATGATACTTTAAAAATGATAGGAAGAGGTCATACTTCAGCACAAGTTATAGAAAAATTTAATTTAGCAAGAAGCATGGGATTTAATGATATCAATATGGATATGATAATAGGACTTCCAGGTGAAGGAATTAAAGAAGTTCTTCATACAAAAAATGAAATATTAAAGCTTAAACCGGATAGTTTAACAGTTCATGGACTTTCTTTAAAAAGAGCATCTATTCTTTATGAAAATTTTATTCTTAAAAAGGGAATTCAAGTAAAAAAGCAAGAAGAATTGGCACAAATGTATGAAGAAAGTAGAATATTAGCTCAAGAATTAGGCTTACATCCATATTATATGTATAGACAAAAAAATATGGTTGGAAATATGGAGAACTTAGGTTATTCTAGAAAAGGGGCAGAATGTATTTATAATATTGAAATGATAGAAGATAAGCAAACAATAATTGCTTTAGGTGCAGATGCGGTTTCAAAAGTTGTTTTTTTAGATGAAAATAGAATAGAAAGATTTGCTAATATCAAAGATATTAAGGAATACTGCAATAGAATAGATGAAATGATTGAAGGTAAAATTAATTTATTAGATAGTCTTTATCTAAAAGGGGAGGAATAATTAAATGGAAATGCAAGCTCCAAAAGGAACGAAAGATATGTTGCCACAAGATGCATATAAGTGGCATTTTGTTGAAAAAACATTTAGGGATGTGTCAAAATATTATGGGATGAGAGAAATTAGAACTCCTATGTTTGAACATACTGAACTATTTGCAAGAGGTGTTGGAGACACAACTGATATAGTTCAAAAAGAAATGTATACTTTTAATGATAAAGGTAATAGAAGTATTACCTTAAAGCCAGAAGGAACAGCGGGAGCCGGAAGAGCTTTTATAGAAAGCAGATTATTTAATGAAGCACAACCAACAAAACTTTATTATATAACTCCATGTTTTAGATATGAAAATGTTCAAAAGGGTAGATTTAGACAATTCCATCAATTTGGAACAGAAGTATATGGTTCAAAAGAACCATCTATGGATGCAGAGGTAATTACATTAGCAATACAAGTTTTAAAAACTTTAGGATTACAAAGTTTAAGTCTAAATATAAATAATTTAGGATGTTCTAAATGTAGACCAAATTATAATGAAGCATTAAAAAATTATTTAAAAGAAAACTTTGATAATTTATGTCCATTATGTCAATCAAGATTTGAAAAAAATCCAATGAGAATCTTAGATTGTAAGGAAAGAAAGTGTAAGGAAATAACTAAAAATGCGCCAATAATACTTGATTACATGTGTGAAGAATGTGATACTCATTTTGATTCAGTTAAAAAGTATTTAACAGCATTAAATATACCATTTACAGTTGATCCAGGAATAGTAAGAGGTTTAGATTATTATACTAAAACAATATTTGAAATTTTAAATGATGAATTTACTGTTTGTGGTGGCGGAAGATATGATAAGCTTATAGAACAATTGGGTGGACCAGAGATGCCAGCAGTTGGTTTTGGTATGGGAATTGAAAGACTTATAATGATACTAGAAAAAGAAGGAATAGAAATTCCAAATGAGAAACTATTTGATTTATATATAGGTGCTAGAGGGGATAATGCAAAATTTGAAGCATTTACTTTAGCTAATAAATTAAGAGAAGCTGGTGTAAAAACAGAAGTAAATCATATGGGTAGAAGTGTGAAGGCAGAAATGAAATATGCCAATAAAATTGGTGCTGCATTTACAACAATTTTAGGTGATGACGAACTTCAAAATAAATTAATAAAGCTTAAGAGAATGAGCGATGGAGAACAATTTGAGGTAAGTTTAGATAATATACAAGAAATAGCTAAGGCTATTAAATAGTTAGGAGGAAATAATAGCACTATGGGTGAGGCATTAAATGGATTAAAAAGAACCATGATGTGTGGTGAACCAAGAGAAATAAACGTAGGAGAAAAAATAACTCTTATGGGTTGGGTTCAAAGAAATAGAAAATTAGGAGGTCTTCAATTTATAGACCTTAGAGATAGAACTGGGATTATGCAAATAGTTTTTGGTGAAGAAATTAATGCAGAAAGCTTTGAAAAAGCTAAAGCAGTAAGACCAGAATATTGTATAGCTGTAACTGGAGAAGTTGTTTTAAGAGAAGCTCCAAATGCTGCTATGGAAACTGGAATGGTAGAATTAAAATGTGAAAGCATAAAAGTTTTATCAGAATCAGAAACTCCACCAATATATGTTAAAGAGGGATTAGATGCTGCTGAAAATATAAGATTAAAATATAGATATTTAGATCTTAGAAGACCAGATATGCAAAAAATCTTTATGATAAGAAATAGAGCTACAAAGGCTGTTAGGGATTACCTTGATAATAATGGATTCTTAGAAGTAGAAACTCCAATATTAAACAAGAGTACTCCAGAAGGTGCTAGAGATTACTTAGTGCCATCAAGAAATTATCCAGGAATGTTTTATGCACTTCCACAATCACCTCAAATATTTAAGCAATTATTAATGGTATCAGGATTTGATAAATATTATCAAGTTGCTAAATGTTTTAGAGATGAAGATTTAAGAGCTAACAGACAACCAGAGTTTACTCAAATTGACTTAGAAATGAGTTTTGTTGAGCAAGATGATGTTATGGCGTTAAATGAAGGATTAATTGCTCATGTATTTAAAGAAGTTTTAGGTCATGAAGTTAAACTTCCAATTAAGAGAATGCCATTTAAAGAAGCAATGGAAAAGTATGGTTCAGATAAGCCAGATTTAAGATTTGGTATGGAAATTACTGATATTACTGATTGTGTTAAAGGTATGGACTTTGTAGTATTTAAATCTGCTTTAGAAATGGGAGGAAGTGTTAGAGCTTTATGCTTAAAAGGTGGAGCCGATTTAGGAAGAAAACCTCTTGATAAATTAGTTGACTTTGTTAAAGGCTATAAAGCAAAGGGGCTTGCTTGGATTCAACTTAAGGAAGATGGAATTAAATCTTCAATAGCTAAATTCTTAACTGATGATGTTACAGAAAATATAATTAAGACTATGGGAGCTGAAACAGGGGATGCAATACTTATTGTTGCAGATAAAAATTCAGTAGTATTCCAAAGCTTAGGAGCATTAAGATTAGAACTTGCTAAGCAGTTTGATTTAATTAAAGATAAAGAAGAATTTAACTTTACATGGATTACTGAATTCCCATTATTTGAATATAACGAAGAAGAAAATAGATATCATGCAGCGCACCATCCGTTTACAGCACCAATGGATGAAGATTTAGATATGATTGAAACAAATCCTGGAGCTGTTAGATCTAAGGCATATGACTTAGTATTAAATGGTGAAGAATTAGGTGGAGGTTCTATAAGAATTCATGATTCTGAACTTCAAACAAGAATGTTTAAAGCTTTAGGATTTACTGAAGAATCTGCTTATGAAAGATTTGGATTCTTAATAGATGCATTTAAATTTGGTCCACCACCACATGGAGGATTAGCATTTGGATTAGATAGAATGATAATGTTCTTAGCAGGAACTGAAAACATTAAAGATGTTATTGCATTCCCTAAAAATCAAAATGCTTACTGTTATTTAAGTGAAGCACCAAATGTTGTTGATCAAAAGCAAATTGATGAATTAGGTTTAATTATAAAATCAACAGATAAAGAGTAATTTTAAAAGGGGATGTGGCATTAAGAATAAGTACTACAATATATTGTATTAATTTTTATTTTTTAAAACAATATATTGTGTATAAAAGTTTTAGTACGACAGCCCCTTTTAGTTATGTTTTATAACTTAGTATTATAAACAGAACCTTTAAAATTTATTTTATTGATAAATAGGATAATTAACTTTAAGAATATATTTTATGATAAAACAAAATTAATTTTCTAATTTCTATTAAAAAGTTATGAGTAGATTCTTAGGATAAAAAAATGTTTTTTGATTAAAATAATAGATGTAAATAATATGTCCATATTTACTGAAGGAGGAATCATTTATGAAAAATAAAATGATGAAAAAAGTAAACAAAAGGTTACGTAAGGCTAAAATGAAAAGTAATGTACTTATGGAGATGGCAGAAGATTTAAAGGATTTGATTACAAATGCTAAAATATATAAACAATTAAAACATAAAAAATAATAAGAAAATAAAAATAATCTCAACAAGCATCTGTTGAGATTATTTTTATTTTTGAGCAAATACCTTTTGTTCTTTTTTTCGTTTATTGCTAAGTATTAAGCGGGTAATTGTAGAAACAAATAATACACCTAATGCTAATACACCTGCACTTGCCAAAGTATTTAAACCTAGTTCTAAAGATTTAGAAACATTTCCTGAAATGGCTTCACGCATTGTATAATACATTCCACTACCAGGAACAAGTGGAATTAAAGCACAAACTATAAAAGTAGTTACGGGTGTTTTAAATATTCTAGCTAATATTTCACTATAAGTACTAAATATTACTGAAGAAATAAATAGGCAGTTAATTTCTGAAAATCCTAATTCAAGTGGTAAGGAATAAAAGAACCAGCTTATTGCACCACCTAACGCAGCAAAAAATATTTTTTTACCGCGTATATTAAATCCAACAGCAAATCCAAGTGTTGCAAAAAAGGAAATAAAAGTAACAAATAAAATCATTTTAAACTCCTCCTAAGTTAGATATCCAAAAGCTTAATACAGCACCAGTGCCAACAGCAATAGAAATGGCAACTAAAAATGCTTCAGAAGCCCTTATAATTCCAGAAAGTAAATCTCCTGACATTGTATCTCTAATTGCATTAGTAATAGCTAACCCAGGGACTAAAAGCATTATAGAACCTATTATAGTTTGATTTATCTGGCTTGATATTCCTAATTTAAAGAAAATTATAGCTAGTAAAGCAGTGATTCCACCACAAATGCTATTTATGAAAAAAGTATTAATTCCAACATCACTCCATTTTAATGCTAAGCCTTTGATTACCAAGCCAATTAAAAATGCTGAAAATGCATCTTTAAAATTACCGCCAAACAAAATAGAAAATGATCCTGCAGCTAATCCAGAAAAAAGTATAACTATAAGAAATGAATATGTATTAAGATTATTTATTTTATCTAATTCCCTTTTAAAATCAGAAACAGATAATTTTTTTGATTGTATACTTCTAGATAAATCATTAACTTTATCGATTTTATCTAAATTTACTGTTCTATTTGACACACGTCTAGTTAAAGAATAAGTTTTCCCTTGATGGCAAATAGAAGCCATAATTCCAGTTGGAGTTGCAAAACTTTCAGCTTCATCTGCACCGTATATTTTACAAATTCTCCAAATAGTTTCTTCTACTCTGTAAGTTTCTCCTCCATTTTCTAATATCATTTGGCCTGCAAACATTGCAACTTGAAGTATTTCATTCATAACGTAAAACCTCTATTTTTTTATAATATTTTTTGTATTATACCACAATAAAAATCATAAATGTAGAATATTATGAAAAAGTAGTTGAATAAATTACAATTTATATTTATAATTTTATAAAAAGATAATTGGGGTGATTAAATGGATTTTGTTAATTTAAAAAAAGAAGATAAAGAAATTTATGATTTAATGAAAAAGGAATTAAAAAGACAAGAAAAAGGTATAGAACTTATTGCTTCAGAAAATTTTGTATCAAGGGCTGTTATGGAGGCGATGGGATCACATTTAACAAATAAGTATGCAGAAGGATATCCTGGAAAGCGTTATTATGGAGGATGCGGAATAGTTGATAAGGTAGAAGAAATTGCAAGACAAAGAGCAAAAGAATTATTTGGAGCAGAACATGTAAATGTTCAACCACATTCAGGTTCACAAGCTAATATGGCTGTATATTTTACAATATTAAAGCCAGGAGATACTGTTCTTGGAATGGATTTAAGCAATGGAGGACATTTAACTCATGGTTCACCAGTAAATTTTTCAGGAAGGTTATTTAACTTTGTTTCTTATGGTGTTGATGAAAATACTGAAACTATTGATTATAACAATGTAAGAGAACTTGCTTTGAAGCATAAACCTAAGCTTATTGTAGCAGGAGCTAGTGCATATTCAAGAATAATTGATTTTAAAAAATTTAAAGAAATATGTGATGAAGTTAATGCCTATTTTATGGTTGATATGGCTCATATAGCTGGTTTAGTTGCTACAGGGGCTCATCCATCACCAGTACCATATGCAGATTTTGTAACTTCAACAACTCATAAAACATTAAGAGGACCTAGAGGTGGATTAATTCTTTGTAAAGAAAAGTACGCTAAAGATTTAGATAAAAATATTTTCCCAGGAATGCAAGGGGGACCTTTGATGCATATTATTGCAGCTAAAGCAGTATGTTTTAAAGAAGCTTTAGATTCAAGTTTTAAAACGTATATTGATAATGTGGTTTTAAATTGTAATGTTCTAGGAGAAGAATTAGTTAAATATGGATTTAAGTTAGTTTCTAATGGAACTGATAATCATTTAATATTAGTAAATTTAAGTAATAAAAATATTACTGGCAAGGAAGCTGAAAATCTTTTAGATTCAATTGGAATTACAGTTAATAAAAACACAGTTCCAAATGAAAAGAGAAGTCCATTTGTAACATCAGGAATAAGAATAGGTACAGCAGCTGTTACAACTAGGGGCTTTGATGTAGAAGCTATGAAAGAAATTGCAAATATAATAAATGAAGCAATAGAAAATAAAGATAAAGATTTGAGTTATTTAAATGAAAGGGTTAAAGCACTTTGTGCTAAGTATCCTTTATATATTTAATTAGCAAATAATTAGTGATAAGATTCAACTTAAGGAAAAACTAGTTTAAGAGTAATTAAAAAATTAATTTTAAGAACTTTTCAATTAGTTTTAACCTTAACTTATCACTTAATAAAGGAGAAATATATGAAATTAGTATCATGGAATGTAAATGGAATTAGGGCATGTGTACAAAAGGGATTTTTAGAGTTTTTTAATAAAGTAAATGCTGATATATTTTGCATACAAGAAAGTAACAAAAATTATCTGCACAGTAGAACTTAGTAATAATGCAATAGGTGTTTACTGTTATCTTATAAAATCATTTCATAATTACAATTTTTATTATATATAGAGAAAAGAAGATGAAACTTAAATGTTATCATCTTCTTTTATTATTTTGATATTATGTTTTTCAAGTAGTAGCTCTAATGCTTCATCAACTAACTACTTTAATATGTCCGCTAGTAAAGTTCTAATTAATATGCTTCTTTACATGAGCTAGAAAAAGTTTTTACAATGCTATATAGTTTCATAAGTTGTGAAAGTACACACATATAAACTTTTCCAAAATCGCTATATTACAAGGTTAATCACTTAAAATGTGGTTAACCTTTTTTTTACGATAAAATAATAAAATATTTTAAAATATTATGTAAAATGATATAATTAATTGTAAATAAAATAGGAGGAAAATTTATGGATAGAGAGTATGCATTAGAAATGGTGTTAAGAAAGGCGTTAGTTTGTAACAGACCTCAACAATTATTAACTTTTGGCGGAATAGCACTTGCTGGTTGTCTACAAGGTGAAGGTGATTTTTATGTTGCTACAATTTCAGCTTTAGCAAGTTTGTATCCAAGAGCAACTTTAAGTCAATGTAGGGAGATTGATAAGTTAATAGATGATTTAAGCTCATATAGAGAAAGTAGAATTAATGATATTCCTGAAATTGAATATGATGCTGTATTTGAGAGGCTTAGAAATTTAGTTAATACAATAATTAATCTTTAAGAGAGGGACAACCTCTCTTTTTTTACGATTCTAATTAAAATCGTGATTTTAATTAAATTTAAAGTTCCATTTTTAGAACTTCTAGAAGTTCCATTTTCAGAACGGTATATATATTATATATATATATTATTATTTTATTAGATATATATTAGCTAATACAGAAAATGAATTTTCCATTAGCTCTATCTTTAATTTAAAATTTTTATTTTTAATCCATAAACTTATTTAACTTTAAGTAAGTTTGTGATATAATGAGTTTAAATTAATTATTGTAATTGGAGGACAGCAACAATGACTAAAGATTTAGTAAGAAATAAAGATCTAAAAAACAGAATTAGATTTTCAACATCTATGGATATAGAACTATCAAAGAAACTAGAGGAACTGAGCAAACAAACTAGAATACCAAAAAGTAAATTAGTAGATGAAGCCATTGAAATGCTTGTTAATAAATATAATAAAGAGTAATTGCTAAAAATTACTCATTTTTTTTAAAAAAAATACTTGCGTAAGTTTTGGTAAGGTGTTATAATTTAGACGTAAACTTAATTAAACTTACTAAGGAGGTGAACACAATGACAAAAGATTTTTTAAAAATATTAAATTCAATTCATAAAGACAACAACTTATCGCTAGAAGCAAAACATTTATTAACAATTCTTATAAAATATCATAATCATAGTTTAGGTTATGCCTTCCCAACATATGAAAATCTTTTAGAAGAGTGTTCTACCAACAGGAGAGCAAAAATATCTAAGATACTAAAAGAACTGAAAGCTATGGAATACATAACAGTAAAGAAAATGCAAGGTAATAAGAGTGCATATTATATAAATAAGCATATTTACTATGTAGAACATACAGAAGTTAAACCAGAGGTAAAACCAGTTAAAAAAGAAATTAGAAAACCTCTAATAGTTTCAGATTGTAAAGAAAGTGGGGTTCAAATGGAGATTGAAGAAATTTCACCATACACTAGAGAACACCAACAGAAAATATCTTTAGTATTAAAACAAAATGTTAAATTAACTGAAAAGCAAATGTGGTTAATTGGATATATGGATCTAGAAATTTTAAGAAAAGCCATATTTAGATTCAGAAAAACAACTAAAACTAATACTTTTGCATTTTTACTAGAATGTTATTTTAGTGAATGTTCTTTAAATGGTGTTGAGCCTTCAAAAGATTTACAGAGATATAGTGGCAATATGTTTATTCCAGTATCAGAAGAATATTTAGAAAACCAAAGAGTTAAAGAATTAATGATTGAACAAGGAATATTTGATGAAGAAGCCTGGAATGAGTATGCGGCATTGGGAATATAAAAATGAATTACTAAGTAAAATGGAGGGACAGAAATGAGTATGCAAGAAAAATTCTATGAATTTAGAAAAAAATGTAAAAATGGAGTATTAATAAACAATCAATGCATAATGAATATTACAGAGTTAAAAGAAAGAATTGATAATATAGTTGAAGAATTAATAGAATTAAGTAATGATAGATGGGTAATTCTATTAGATAATTCTGTAAAAGAAGAGAGTAGAATTATATATGTAGAAAAATTATAAAAAAATAAATAAAAAAAGGCATACCAAAAGGTACACCAATCCGCAAATTGATTATATCATACGGTATGCCTTCAAATCAAGGAGGAGCAAATGAGTATTTACGTATTAATAGCTTATGTTGATGAAGTAGGAAAGGAAAATGCAACTTTTGAAGGATTAAAAGTGTGGAAAGAGCAAAACTGGAGGATATAAGCAATAGCAAGTAAATATATGGGTAGAATTATCTACCTAATTATTTTACTGAATGATACCACAGAGGCATAAACTCCGTTTATACCTCTGTAGTTGTGGCTTATAATTAATTTAAGCTAAAGAAAGGGAAAATATTTTATGAAACAATTTGTATTAAAAAACTATTCAAACATTGGAGAAAACATGAAAAAGGAAGAAATTAAAAAAGCTAGTTGCTTTGCGTTTGATGTGTATGGGCAATGGAAAGGTTGCGATTCACTTGTAGCTGAATTAAAAAATATAATAAAGGTAATGTTACCAGAAGATGAAGAAAATGCTAGAAAGATGCTTACAGAGGGTGTAATAATTGAAGAAGAGAAGTTTGTTCCTTGGATCACATCTGCTAGTATGATGAAAAATGCAGAAGAAGAAGATTGTGGAGAATACTTCTTTATAAATGAAGAAGATAAGGACTTTATACCATTTTTTGACGATATAATATCAGCAAGTAAGATTACAGAAAAAAGAAATAATAAAGATAAGATTTACATAAATAAAGATTACACTTCAAGAGTTAGTCTAGGATTTACAGATAGCGTTAGATTAAAAGATTACTCCTGGAAAGATAAAATCTTAATACTTCCAGAAACCACTTACAACTACATAACCAAGTATGAAAAGGTAGTGGAAGTTAAGAACAGTGAAGGAGATATAATTGATGTAAAGATAGAGAAAGTGGACTTAGAAGAAGTTAAGAAAATAGAACATACTGCTTTTGATGGGTTTGGAGTATTTAATCCACATGGAGAGTATGCTAAAAAATTAGATAAGCAGTTTGGCAGAAAGATAGATTTTACTATATTTAGAGGTTATCCTTTGGCTGCAAAAGGATTGGTTGTAAGATTTAACTTTCAACAATACATATCAGATAACTTTGTTAAAAATAATGAATATATAAAATATGAAAATGGAAGTTACTATGCAAAAGATTACTTTGGAAAATGGATAAACCTATCAAATGTTGATTTAATCTTAAATGAAACACAAGTAAAATTCGTTAAGTTTTGGAAAGGTCAATCATTAAAAGATGTTTACTCCTACATAGAAACAAAATATCCAGAGTATGCAAAATTACTATATTCAATTTACATATCTAAAACTAATAAGGCAGAATTACCAACTTACACAAGAGCCAATTATCAAATTCTAAATGCTTTAAGCCTTACACATACTGACATGAAAGGGTTATACAGAAAAGATATTAAAGATTTTGAAGATATGATAGTAAATAAAAATCCAGATAAGATTAAAATTTTTATGGGTAGCCTAGCTAATAAAGAAGGGGAATTAACACCAGGTACTAAGGTGCATGAGTTAATATTATCAAGTGATAGATTCTTTGATGCTGGTTTTGTTCAAAATACAATAAGCAGATTAACAAGAAAAAAAGTAGAAGAATTAGCAAGTGGAAAGCCTTATATAAAGGGAAATTATAAATTCATGGGTTGTGATCCAATCGCATATATGAACTTTTTAATGAACAGAGAAATTAAAGGAGTATTAAATGCTAGGGAAACTTATGTTAGTAATGAAGTTGGACAAAGAGTTTTAGCAAGAAATCCACTAGCAACTTTCAAGGAAGTTAGAAAGACTAATTTAGTATCAAATGATTTAATAAAAAAGTATACAGGTGAAGATTACAGTAATGAAATAATATTCTATAACCAAATAGATAATACTGCTGCTTGTCAGTCTGGAGCAGATTTTGATGGAGATCAATCACTTGTAATAGATAATGAAATAATATATAACTCTGTAATATATACAGATTATGATTTTTTAAACATAAATGATGGTGATAAAGCAGATGCAGTTCCATTTACAGATGAAAATGTTATTGATGCTTTTATGTGTGCTCGAGGGAACTTAATAGGTAAATTATCATTATTCATGGCTAAAGTTAATACATATAACCAAGACATAGCATACGTAGATAAAGAAGGAAACTTTGTTAGTAGAAAGGCTATAAAAGAGGCAGTAGAATCAAAGGGTGCTGTTAAAACTACAATAGAAAACACTAAGAATAAAATGAAATCTCTTAAAGAGTCTAAAGACTGGGAAAAGTACAATGAAGTCAAAGAAGAACTTGCTAAATACAGAAAAGAGAAAACAGATGAATTTATTAATGCTTGCTTAGAAAAGAACGTATTAACAGATATGTCTGCATTATCAGAAGAAGAAGTTAAATCTATAATCAGTAAAAGATTCATTGATAGCAGAAAAATAAGCTACTATAACTTATATCTTACACAGATAAATATAGATGCACCAAAAAACCTAGTTAAAGCTACTAAAAAGCAGGAAAGATATTTAAATAATTCTTTAAATGTTGTAGAAGAATTACACTTACCTCACAAAGTGCTTGAATTACCAACTAACCAAAGCCAATATAACGTTAGATTTCTACAATTTAAAAAAGAAGGATCTGTTGATTACAATAATAAATCAGCAATTAATAGAATGTTTGATGAAATCAATGAAAACCTGTTATCTAAAATGTCAACTAATCATTCAGATAACAAGAAATTGTGCCTAAATTTTATAGATAAAATAAAGGGTACAGAAATAAATGAAGAATTATTTAGTTGTATATCAGAAATATACAATATATATAACAAATGCAATAGAGTAGTAGAAAGCTACAAGAGAAACATTTTCTTTGCAGAAAAAAGTGGAAATTTAGAATTAATTAATACTTTTAAAAACTTAATAACTGAACATAAAGACAACTGTGACAGAGAGATATTTGAAAAATTATCAAAATATGAAGATAGTAAATACTTATCTCAAAAAGCTAATGCACTAATAGAATTAGAACTATCTAGTTCATGTATAATTAGATATTTTTATGATGTATTAATAGCAGCAGTAAAAGAAGAAGTTGCAGAAATATCTGCATATGAAAAAGATGAAGATGGAACTATAGAATTATTCAATAAGAAATATACAAAGAAAGATGCAGTTATTAAAGAAATGAAGATTGATAAAGTAGAACAAGCCAAGAGAGAAATGAAACTTGGAACTATGCTTATGGTAAGTTGTAGAGCAACTAATAGTGCAGATATTAAGGCTACTACATTTATTGCTAAAAATGATTGTCTGTATACAGTAGATAGAGAAATTATTGGAGAAATATTCTCAAATAGTACATATCAAAATGGACAAGTGTTTGAAGCATTTACTACTCAAGCTAATGCAAAGAGTTTTAGAATATATTACAGAAAGTAGTGGGATTATTCCTACTACTCTGTAGTAAAATTACGGTCGTTGAAACCGATATAGTCGGTTACAATGATGCTGACATTGTAATAATGTGTGCTGTATAATAAAGAAAACGGAGGAAAGTAATTATGAATTTAGATAAAGAAAATATATATATTATTAAAACGATAAGACAGGTAAATTTCCTAATTAAAGAAGGAAATGATTTAATAGGAGTTAAAAATTCATTGGAGAACTTTAAAAGAGTAGTATTTGTGTTTGAAAGAACACCTAAATTACTTGAAGATATCAAAAAATATCAAGATACAAAGGATAAAATGTAATATATATAGAAAGCGAGAATGATAAGTATGAAAAAAATTACTGTAACAGATATAATAAACGTAGAAAAAATTAAAAAATGGGAAAGTGGAGATACAATAGTAATCTCTGCTGGAACTGGTAAAGGTAAAAGTCACTTTATTAAAAATAGATTAGCTGTATTTGCTAGTTCTAAAAATAAGAAGATATTATTCTTAATACATAGATCACGAACTGTTGGTCAGTTTAGAGCTGAAATAGAAAGAGAAGGTAAGAGCCATATAGTTGATGTTAGAACTTATCAATCTCTGGAAGCCAAATTAAGAAAAAATGAGAAAATTGATTTTTCTGAATATGCTTATATAGTATCTGATGAATTTCATTATTTTCTAAGTGATTCAGCTTTTAATAAATTTACTGATATGTCTTTAAGAGCAATATTAGATACAAATACTGCTGTAAAAATATTTATGAGTGCAACTGGTGATGATACACTTAAACACATAGAGAATATTGAAAAAGTAAATATAAAAGAGAAATACAGTATATCTAGTAACTATGACTATATAAACTCTATTAACTTCTATAATAATGTTGATACATTAAAGGAACTTATGTATAAATGGATTGAAAATGGAGAGAAGGCTCTAATATTTATCCAATCTGATAGTAAAGCCTATGATTTATATAGAGAATTTGAAGAATATAGTGTATTTAACTGTTCTAAAAATAATAAAGATTATTATAGATATGTAGATGAAGAAAAAATAGAGGAAATACTATCTAATGAAAAGTTTGAAAATCAATTCTTAATTACTACAACTGCAATGGACGCTGGTGTTAATATAATTGATCTAGAATTGCATAATATTGTTGTAGATATTAATAATACTGGTTCTTTAATTCAAGCTGTTGGTAGAAAGAGAATACAGAACTCTAATGATACTGTTAATCTATATGTTAAAAATATAATAGATAAAGAATTGAACTTAATGAAAGGTAATCTTGGTAATAGAATAAAGATGGCTAAATTCTTAAAGGATAATGGAGATAAGAAATTTATAGAAGAATATTATAGAAGCAATGATAACTCTGGAATTATATATTTAGATAGTGATTTTACGCTAAGAATAAATAAGTTGATGTATAATAATACTCTTATATCTATGCTAGAAAACTCTTGTATGAAGAATAAAGGTAAAAATGGATATGCTAAATTTATATTAGAGAAATTTGATAAAGAAAATGAGGAAGTTGTTTTGTTAGAATCTAAGAAAAGAAAAAGGAGTCTTAAGGAATATTTAGAGAAATTATTTGAGGATAAAGTAGTTATACTTGCTGCAAGAGATAGAAAAGACCTTATAGAAAAAATTAATAATAGAGCTGATGGTAAGAGGTTAAGAAGTGAAAAAAGTATAAACGCTGCTTTAGAAGAATTAAACATTCCTTATAGAGTTACAAAGTTTGAAACAAGTAGGATTATAAATGGTAAAAAGAAAAATTTTGATGCTGCTTGGAAAATAGAAAAAATAGTTACTTATTAAATTAAAAATTTTACCCCGTTTTTTGAGCGTCATCAGAATATACTGAACACGCTCAAAAAGGGGGGTAGAAGAATTATCTTAAAATATTTTTTAAATTGATATAAATCTAAAACCAAAAAATGATAATCCACGAGTTTTTGTTTCTTTTTGCGAGAGGTTCTTTAAATTAAACGAAATGAAGTGAAGTTTAATTTGAAGAAGATGGTATCAAAAAGAAAAACAACCGAAGGGCGTTAGCTTTATATATCATTATATTAGAGAGTTATACTAATAGTCGTGAACGCTGTTCACTCCTTTGTGCTGTGGAGAGAGTAAGACAAAATATAAATTGTTTATTATGTATTTTCCTATAAAAATTTTTTCGTTTTCTTTTACAGTTCAAAATGGATAGATGGTGTAATAGCTATCTATCTACCTTATTGTAAATACATCTTTCCTTAATTTATTTTTATAAATATATATAGAGTGGTTTCGGCTACCCTAATATAATAACTTTTGTTAAGCCAATTCAAGGCTTTGTTTATGTTTAACAAAAGTTATTATATTGGGAGTTAAGTTGGTTGAACAAAGGTTATTATATACAAGATACTAATTAGGCTAGGCAGAAATGTCTAGTCTTTCTTGTGTTAATAAATTTTTTTAAAAAAAGGAGAAACAGAAAAATATGATGAAAATTAAAGATTACAAGAAAAGAATATTAGTTAATGAATATATAGATATATATGTAGATGGAGAAGAATATTGTATTTATATCTGCAATGATGTCGTAGCTGGTATCTATAAAAGATTAGAAGATGGATCTACAGATAGCATTGGACATAAAGCACTTTGTAACTTAACAGGCATGACTAAAGCTGGATTTATGAAAGCTATAGTAGAGTTTGTTGAGACAATGGAGATATAAATATGATAGATGTTAAAGCACTACCTAAACTAAGTTTAAGAAATATTAGAAAAAGAGCTGATGGTAAATGGGCAGTAAGAATATCTAGAAAGACAGAAGATAAACAGAAAGCATTATTGCTAAAAGAATTTCTGTTAGGATATTTAGACAATTCAGTTGGAATATATGAAAGTTGCTCTGCTAAGGGTAATATAGTCTATAACGTACAGACTTTTAAAGAGCTTGCTGCACATAGATTAGAAGATGCAATAAAGCTAAGAGATTACTTAGAAAAAGAGTTACATATGAAGATTGGAATGTAGTGGTGGGCAGAACTCACCACTATTTTATTTTATACAGTATGCTTTAGCTAGATAGAGAACTCTCCAATCTCTGCTAGTTGATTAGTATATGGTTGGGTGCTACTTATGTAGTATCTAGCTAAAGTATATTGTATAAATAGTATACTAATCAATAGTCTTAAAGACTTTAAATTTGGAGGAATAAATATGGAAAATTTAATTAAAATAGATAATAAAGAAATGTTAGTAGTAGATTCAAGAGAAGTTGCTGAAATGATGGGTAAAGAACATTCATATTTATTAAGAGAAATAGAGGGTTCTAAAGATGGGAACACAGTAGGAATAATTCCAACTTTGGAAAGAGCAAATTTTGCATTATCTAATTATTTTATACCATCTACATATAAATCTGGAACTAGGGAATATAAATGTTACTTAGTAACTAAGATGGGTTGTGAATTATTAGGTAATAAGCAACAAGGTGAAAAGGGTATATTATTCTCTGCTAAATATGTTGAAAGATTCAACCAAATGGAACAAGCATTAAGAGAACAAGAGAAGCATAAATTACCTGGTACATATAAAGAAGCTTTGTTAGAGTTGGTTAAGACAATAGAAGAAAAAGAGCGAGTTGAAGAAGAGAAACAGAGATTAATTCACAACAATAAAACTTATACTGCAACAGAAATGGCTAAGGAATTAGGATTTAGAAGTGCTGTAGCATTTAATAAATACTTAGCAGAGAAGAAAATTCAGTACAAAGTTAACAATACTTGGGTATTATCAGCCAGATATTCTGAATGTGGATATCAGAGCATAAAGCAAATAGAACTAGACACTGGCATGATAGTATATGACAGAAGATGGACTGGTCTAGGTAGAGATTGGCTTGTAAATGAAATTATGAAAGAAGATAAGACAGTAGCTTAATAGTTGCTGTCTTTTTATTATGCACTAAATTAGGAGTAGTTCACTATGGCTATGTATACATTATGTAGATGTAGAAAGAGAGGAACATATGGCAAAAAGATTGATAGCGTGTAGTTCATGTGGTAGGGTGCATCAAAGAGGGTATGTGTGTGAGCAAAAAAGAAAAAGAAACTATGAGTACAAAAAAGACAGGGAAGATACAGGGATATATAAGAGTAAGCTATGGGATAAGGCTAGGGCTAATATCTTAGAACAATATCATCATATATGTTTGTATTCATTCTATGTAGAAGGAAAGATAATTAAAGCTGAATGTGTTCATCACATTGTAGAGATATTAGATGATGATAGTTTAGCTTATGATGAAGATAATTTAATTTCATTGAGCAAAGAGAAACACAGATTAATTCATGAATTATACAAAGAAGATAAGAAAAAGATACAAGAAGAATTAAAAAATATGAAAAAGCGTTGGAAAGATGGAGACAGATAGTGTCTTGTACCCCCCTAGGGTTAGTAATTGATAATTATTATCATTTAGCAGAGACAAAGGGGACCCAATCTCCGTATTTTTTCCGAAATGAGATTTTTTTAGTTATATATAAATGGAAGGAGTTGGTAATAGTGGCAAGAGCAAGTAAACCTGTTGCACTATGTAACGGCAATTTGACCAAGGAAGAACGGGAAGCACGTTTAAAAGCTGAACAGAGATATAAAGGCGAAAGTGATTTAGTATATGAATGTCCAGAGGAATTAACAACAGAGCTTGAACAAGAACTGTATATGTTTATAGTTAACACGCTACGACCTATTGATATTTTACAAAATTTGGACATCTTTATGATAGTTCAGACTGTTAAATGTATTGTACATATGCGTTCTGCAAATGATGACATAGTTAAATATGGCTCAATTATTGAAACTGATGATGGAAGGATATATAAAAATCCTGCCGTTGGCGTATATAAAGACTTTTACTCAATGTTTGTTAGTAATAGTATCAGATTAGGTCTTAGTCCATCTGACAGAGCAAAATTAGCGGTACTGGACACAAAACAGAAGCAGGAAGAAGCAGACCCTTTACTAAAATTACTGGCGGATAGAGATAATGATTACTAATTCAAGAGCTTATCAATATGCATTGTGGTGTACTAAAGATAAAAACGGTAAAGTCAGTAAATACGTTAAGAAGCAGGCAAAGTTATGGCTAGGTATTGCAAATAATAAAGATGATGAAGCATATATTCATAAAGCTGATTTTAATTTAATATGTAATATCTTAAAATTGATGGTTCATCCAGACCTAAGACAAAGTATGTATGAGAGTTTAGAAGATTATCAATGGTTTTTCATAATTGCTGTATTGTGTACAAGATACAAAAAAGATAATAGCAGATATTATGAAACAGCTTTATTAGAGATAAGTAGAAAGAACTTTAAAACTTTCACAAGTGCAATTGTATTTATAATTTTATTAATCATAGAACCTCAATTTAGTAGGTTCTTTAGTGTTGCGCCGACTTATAAGCTAAGCTGTGAGCTGAAACTGGCAGTAGATAAAATAATTAAGTGTTCACCTGCATTGAGAGATAAGTTTAAGATTAATGCAGATGTTGTTACTTGTAAAATTCAAAATAATTCATATACTCCTTTGGCTTTTTCTAATGAGAATTTAGATGGTCGACTTGCAAATTGCTTTTTGATTGACGAGTGCGGGTTGTTGAATGAGTACCCGCTCGAAGCAATGAGGTCAAGTGCTATAACTCTAAAGGATAAGCTTGGCATAATTATAAGCACACAATATCCCAACGACGACAATGCTTTCTTGACTGAAATTGATATATCTAAAAGAGCAATAGATGGCTTACTCGATAATAAGAGATATTTTGCTTTATTATATGAGCCAAATGAAGAAATAAGAGTTAATTGGCGTACAGATGATAATGTTATCTATCAATCAAATCCCGTGGCGGTAAAAAATGAAGCTATTTTTAATGAAATAGTTAAAAAGAGAAAATTAGCTATTGAATATGAAAGTAAGAGAGAAAATTATCTTTGCAAACATAACAATATCCAATATAAATCTCAAGGAACTGAAGGATATATTAATTCAGAACAGATACAAGCGTGTAAAAGTTATGAAGAAATAAATTGGACAGGTAGAGAGGTTTATTTAGGTATAGATTTGGCTAGTTCTGATGATAATACTGCTGTTTCTATGGTTACTTTTGATTATAGTACAGAAACAATTTTAGCTAAGTCGTGGGCTTTTATTCCATCCGAAAGAGTAACAGAAAAATCAAATAGAGAGAAAGTCAATTATAATAAAGAAATTGATAATAAAAATTGTTTTGCTTGTGGCGAAGATACTATCTCTTACAATTTTGTAAGGGATTTTATTATGTCTATAGAAGAAGAATACAAAGTATCAATTATAGGAATTGGCTACGATTTAAGAGATATGAACTCCACAAGGGAAGATTTAAAAGACTACTATGACTTAATTGAAGTTAGGCAGCATAGTAGCGTATTACATAGTCCAATCAAGTGGCTAAGAGAAAGTATTCTCAACAAGAAGTTTTCTTATAATGAAAATAAACTACTAGAAATTAATTTTACTAACTGTGTTCAAGTAGAAGATACAAATCTGAATAAATATTTACATAAGAAAAAATCAAAAGGAAAAATAGATATGGTTATGGCTATGATAAATGCACTTTACTTATTACAACAACAAGTTGTATTAGGTCAAGACAATAGTTGGTCTATTCAAATATGTTAATAATAATCAAGAAAGGGGGCAAATATGGGTTTATTCAACTTTTTAACAAAAGAGAAACGAGAGTTCTCTGCAATAAATAGCAATCAAGACGATTTAACTAAAATCTTAGAAGGTAGTACAGAAACTCCTGCTATCACAAGAGAAATGGCAATGCAAATACCTTCTTTAAGAGCTGGGATTGGTTTTATCGCTGATTTAGTTAGTAGTTTGGAAATAAAACTTCATAAAGTTACTGATGGTAAAGTAGAAACCATTTCTGATGATTATAGATTGAAATTGTTAAACGGCGAAACTGGTGATATGCTAAACAGTTATCAAATGAAACAATCATTAGTAAGGGATTTTATCATAGCAGGAAATGGTTATTGTTACTTAAATAAAGACAGAAATAGAATTTCCTCTATTCACTATGTAGAACCTTCACGAGTAACTATTACGCCTGGTATTGATCCGATACTCAAAGACGGAAAACTACTTGTCAATGGAGTTTTATATAATAACTATGATTTTATAATCTTTGCTAAAAATACTGTCAATGGCTTAAATGGAAAAGGGCTGTTAGATGAAAACTCCGATATTTTAGAACTTGCTTATAATACACTTGCTTTTGCAAATTCGAATATTAAGGCTGGTGGAATTAAGCGAGGTGTGGTTAAGTCAAGTAAAAAGCTAGAAAAAGATGCTATAGACTATCTAAAAAGTAGTTGGGCAGAACTGTATGATACTAACAATAGTAAAAACAAAGTGATTATTTTAAATGATAGTTTAGATTTTAAAGAACTATCTCAAACATCAATAGAATTACAAATTTTAGAGAACAGAAAAATCAATGATGCTGATATTCTTAATCTAATAAAAATGCCTTTATCTATTCTAAATGGTACTGCTACAGAACAGCAATATAACAATTTCATCAAATCTACAATTGTTCCAATACTAGCACAATTGGAAAGTGCTTTTAATACAGCTTTATTACTAGAAACAGAAAAATCAGATGGATATTTCTTTGCGTTCTCTGTTAAAGATTTATTGAAAGGTAATACACTTGAGAGATTCAATACATATAAGGCTGCTATTGATAGTGGTGTTATGACAATTAATGAGTGTAGGTATCAAGAAAACCTTGATCCAATACCGAACATGGATATATTAAAGATGTCGCTAGGAAATATTATATACAATATTGAAACTGGTGAAACTTATGTACCAAATACTGGACAGGTTATTGGAGATAAAGGAATACAAGATACTTCTGAAAAGGAGGTGATATAGCCTATGGAGGTAAGAAAGTTAGAAGATGGTAGCTTACACATCACAGGCTATGTGTGAACATAACTGATAAGCCGAGTAGAGTGCTTAGAGATAGCAAAGGACATAACTTTGTTGAAAGAGTAGAGCCAAGATGTTTCACTAAGGCATTAAATACTGGTCATAATGTAAAATTCCTATTAAACCATAATCATAATGTCCACTTAGGTTCATTAGATGAAGGAAACTTAAAACTAACAGAAGATAACGTTGGATTAAAGATAGATGCTACTGTTAACAATGAAGAAGTTAGACAAGCATATGAAAATGGTGGTTTTAGTGGTTTTTCCTACGGATTCCAAAAGATAAAGGATAACTTTAGAGATTGGGATAACGGAGTTCAATTAAGAACCTTACAAGAGATAAGGCTTTTAGAGGTTAGTTTACTTGATAGCAAGACAGTTCCAGCTTACCTTGGAAGTTTAGTGAATGTAGAACATAGAGAAGAAGGTGCTACTGATACAGAAATTAGAGCATTTTCAAATGAATTAGAACAAGAAAATATCGAATCTACTGAACAAGTAGAACAGAGAGCTGATGAATTTGAAGTAGATTTATCAGCTCTTTATCATATAGAAAATTTTATTAAAACAAGGAGATAAAACAAATGAAAGCATTATTAGAAAAAAAGAACTCATTAATCGATGAGATGGAAGGTTTATTAGATAAAGCAAAAACGGAAGTTAGAGCTTTTACAGATGAAGAAGATTCAAGAATAGAAGAAATTAAAAAAGAAGTAAGAGGCTTAGAGAAGTTAATTGCTGATAAAGAAGAATTTAGAGCTTTAAGCAAAGAAGAAATTAAAGCAGAAAAGGGGACAGAAGAAATGTCAAAAGAAGAAAGACAATTAGAAGTTATAGAAAAAGAAGAAAGACAATTTATTGAAGCTGTAAGAAATAATGAATTAAGAAACTTAACAGCGGGGCAAAACGGTAAGATAATACCTGTTAGTATCGCAAGTGATGTAATCAACAAAGTAGTTGAATTATGTCCAATCTTAGAATTATCTCAAGTTTACAATGTGGCAGGTGAATTAAGACTACCTAAATATGAAGCTGATGGGACAACACCTATAGCTGCGGCGTATGCAGACGAATTTACAGAATTAGCAGAAAAAACAGCTAGTTTCTCTACAATTGATTTAAGCAATCAAATCGTTGGGTTATTAGTTAAGATTTCTAAATCATTAATCAACAGAGCAGATTTTGACGTTAGAGGATTTATTGTGAATGAAATAGCTAAGAAAATAGCTGAATTTTTAGAAAAAGAAATGTTAACGGGTAGCCAATCTGGAAAAATTGAAGGTGCTATAAATACAAAGAATGTAGTAACTACTGCAGCACCTACTAAAATAACAACAGATGAAATAATCGACTTACAAATGAAACTACCTACGGTTTATCAAAAAAATGCAGTATTTGTAATGCACAGAGATGTCTTAAAAGAAGTTAGAAAACTAAAAGATGGACAAGGTAATTATATTCTACAGCCAGATTTTAGAGCGGCGTTTGGGTGGACAATCTTAGGCAGACCTGTTTATTTATCAGATAACATGGATAGTCAAGTTGCTACTGGTAAAAATGTTATATTATATGCAGACTTTAGCGGTTATGCTGTTAAGATAACTAAGAATGTAGAAATACAATTTTTACAAGAGAAATATGCGACACAATATGCATTAGGAATTGTTTCTTATGTAGAATTAGACGCAAAAATAGCAGATGAACAAAAAATTGCAAAATTAGCAATGAAATAATAACTTTCTTGGGTGGAGGTGCTTCTGTACCTCCATTAATAAAGAGGTGATTTAAATATGAAAATAAGTGAAGTTACAACAGATATAGTAAAAGATTATATAAATGCTCTTGATGAAAAAGATACAGTTATTAATATGCTCATTTCTGCAAGTAAACAATATATACTCAAATATACAGCTATTAAAGAAACTGAATTGGATAAATACGAAGATTTAACAATGGCTTTACTTGTGTTGTGTGCTGATTTTTATGACCAGCGTCAATTCATGGGGGATAATAATAGCCAAGTAAATACTAATAAAATTGTTGAAAGTATATTAAATATGCACTGTTTCAACTTAATTTAAGGTGGTTTTAATATGTATACAATCAATCCTGGAGATTTTAAGCATAAAATTGAATTACAAGAAGTGAAAATATCTACAAATGCAGATAATATACCTACCAAAACTTTAACTACTATTTGGACTACAAAAAGCAGAGTTAGAAATAATATTTCAAGCAGTAAAGAACTTGATGATGGGGAAAGAACTTCTATTACTAAAATCATTACTACAAGATTTCCAAAACATTTAGTAAATTTTGATGTTGAAGATTCTAATAGATACAAGGTTTTATATAATAATAGAATTTACAATGTTGTTTCTCTTAGCAATATAAGAGAAGAAAATAAATATCTACAAATCAGTATAGGAGCAATAGAATAATGACTATAACTATAAAAAATTTAAATAATTTAACTAACAAATTGAATAAATTAGACAATTTGAAGGCAAAACAAGCGGTTGAGCAAACTGCTAAGATAGTTGAAAGTAATTTGAAAAATGAAGTTAGTAAGTTCTCCGAGAGAGCTGATTTAATACGAAAAGTAGATACTAGAGAATATGAAAACGGTAATTATTATATTGACGTTGGATTGAAGAATGACTCTCAACCATGGGAGGACTGGAAACACCTTTATTTTCATCACTACGGATATAATCAAAAGCTTTGGGGAAAAGATAGTGATATTTATACTAAAACACATCAATTTTGGTTCACAAATGCGGTAGATAACATGGATAACAAAGTTTTAAAAGAGCTTAAAAAGAAAATACAAGCACAGATAAAGGAAGCATTGAAATGAGTATAAGTGAAAAAATAAAAAATGCTTTAGCTGATATATCTTTACCAGCGTACTTTATCACTAGAGCAAATGATAAACAAGAATGTATAGTCTATAACTATGTAGAAAAACCAAGCAGAATGGCTGATAATGAAGAAAAAGCAACTATGTTTACAGTAATGCTTAATCTTTATTGTAAGTCTAATGTAGAAAACAATAAAAAATTAATAACAAATGCTATGCAAAAAGCAGGTTTTATAAGAAAGTCAGTTGCGTCAACAGTAGTTGTAGAAGCTGGCTTTTTTTGTACTGCTATTACTTTTGCAATAAGCATTGATAAATAAATAAACTAATGAAAGAAGGAATTAATAATATGAGTAAGAAAGCAACTGGGATTTTAAATGCACATTATGCTATTTATAACCAAAAAACTAACGTGTATGGAACACCAACAGCTATTAAGGATTTAGAGTCATTATCCATAACAGAAACATACGCAGAAGGTTCTAACTATGCAGACAATTTAAGAAACATATACATAAAAGAGCTAGTTGGAGCAGATTTGTCATTAACATTCTCTAGTATATCAAGAGCTATAGAAGCAGATCTTACTGGTCAAGGGTTTGACAAAGGCGAAGTAGCGTACAGCACTAATGCTAATGCTCCACAAGTAGCGTTATTATTTGAGAAAACTTATTCTGATGGTAGCACAGACAGAATTGTATACTACAATTGTAAATTATCAAAAGATAATGAAAATGGGGAAACTAAAACAGACTCATTTAACTTTGTTGAAGATACTTTAAGCGGACAAGCTATTCCAATGAGCGAAACTGTTAAAACCAAAGAAACTGGTGGTGCAAATGTAGATTTAAACGGAATATTAAAATATGTTGTAGCTTCTGATGGCTTCCAAGCATCTGATACAGCATACAAAAAGAGATATGATGACTTTTTCAAGAAAGTACAATTCAAAGGTATTGCACAAGACTAATCAATTAATTATAGCCAGTTTTTTGACTGGCTATTTTTAGAAAGGATTTTAGAATGAGTAATTTAACTAAGAAAAGTAAAGAAATCATATTAGGAAAAGACAAATACATAATGTGTTTTGATATGGCTTCTATTAATATGTTTCAAGAAATGGCTGATATGAGTTTCTTAAATGCAATTCATTTAATCAATAAATATGATGATAAAACATTATTATACTTCATGGCTTCATCTATAAGATCAATTGAAGAACCAGACAAGCCATTAGGTGAGAAATTATTTGAATTTGACATTATTGGGCTTTTATTGTGTCATACACTAGATGTTATAGAGCTTGTAAGTAGTTCAATGCCACAGGCTGATAATAACAAAAAGTCTAAAAAAAAAGCAACTCAAAAGAAACAGGTGAAATAGATGTTGACTGGTTATACTATGTTTATACAACTATATTGAAAAGATCAGAGAATGAGTTTTGGAACTCTACATTAAGAAAAGTTGTATCTCAAATAAGTATTCATAATAATTTATATAAAAGTGAAAAGCAAGAAAAAATAAATGAAGATACAGAAGTTTTAAAAGTTTTAGGCTAAGGGGGTAAAAAGATGGCTAATGAGCAATTACTCATTACTTTGGGTGTACAGGATAAAGGTGCTACTACACAGATAAGAGCATTAAACAAAGAATTAAAGTCTTTAGATACACAATACAATTTAGCGTCCAAAAGCGGAAAGGGTTTTGATAGTAGCTTAGACGGGTTAAAAAATAAGTTAAGCTTATTAGAACAAAAAATGGCTGTACAAACTACTAAACTTACTGCTTATAAAAAGCAAATAGATAGCGCTAAAGAGGGCATTGCAAAAAAGACAGAAGAACTAGAAAAGCTAAAGAATAGTCAAGAAGATAATACAGCGGCTATTGCAAAAACTGAAAAACAATTAAATACATATAGAAATCAGCTTAAAAATGCAGAAAATGGAGTTAAGGAAACTGAAGCTCAATTAGAATTATTAACTGAAGAAATTAACAATACTAATAAAGCTATAGATAATTTTGACGCTACTCAAATGTCTAAAGAGTTAAAAGAGGCTGGAGAGAACTTAGAAAATTTAGGCGGCAAGTTGGAAACTGTTGGTGGAAAATTAAATAGCACTGGGAATACACTAATAGCACTTTCAGCACCAATCGTTGCGTTCGCTGGATACGCTGTTAAAGCTAGTACGGAATTTCAATATGGAATGGCTCAAGTACAAGCAATATCGGGAGCAACAGGAAAAGAACTAGAAAAATTGACAGAAAAGGCTAAAGAAATAGGAGCAACGACACAATGGTCAGCAAGTCAAGCGGCTGAAGGGCTTCAATATCTGGCTTTTTAACTAAGGTCGGTTAAGTAGAAATACTTTTCAAAAAATATTCGGTGAATTCGGTAAAAATCTAAATTTAATATGTTGGATTTTAAGTATAATAATGATATTATGATGTTGGGACAGATAGGTTAGATCCCGAATGATACAATTCTAAGTACCTTCTGTTCTTTAATGTATTGGAGAAATTACTGTAGGAGGTATTTTAATATGATAACACATAAATTATGTAAATCATGTATAGAAAATTTGAAAGTATCTAATTTTAGCAAATCTAAAAAGATAAAAGATGGATATGAAAACAAGTGTAAAAAATGTAGGCAAGAACAAAGAAAGAAATATATTGTCAAATGTGAAGTTTGTGGAAAGGAATTTAAAACATCTAAAAAAGCAACAAGATTTTGTAGTTCTGACTGTCAAGGAATTGCTAGAAGAGATAGGGTGGAAACCAAATGCAGTTATTGTTCAAAAAATTTAGAGATTATTAAATCGTTATATGAAAATTACAAAAATCATTATTGTGGTCAAAGTTGTAGAACTGAACATTTAAAAGTTTTAATGCTTGGAGAAAATAATTCAAACTACAATAAAGTTAAATATAGATGTGATGGGTGCAATAAAGAGATAGATGTTATACCTAGCAAGATTAAAAATCAAAAATACATTTTTTGCTCTAATGAATGTTACAAAGATAATATAGGAAAATTCTTTAAAGGAGAAAATAATACTAATTACAATAGAGAAATAAAAGAATGTCTAAACTGTGGACAACATATAAGTAGAAAACCAAGTCAATTTAGACATAAAAATTGCTTTTGTTCGAGTAAATGCTCTAATCAGTATAATTCTAAGTTAAGAGAAGATAAAAAAATTGTAAATTGCGATTACTGTGGAAAAGAATTTAAGAGATCGAAATCTCAGTTTAATGGAAAGTATAATACTTACTGTTCAAGAGAGTGTCAACACAAAGGATGGAGTATATTATATAGTGGTAAAAACTCTCCAATATATAATCATAATAAAACATTGGAGGAAAGATTAGTAGAAAGAAAATATGTTGAGTATTATGAATGGAGAAGATATGTATATGAAAAAGATAATTATACTTGCCGATGTTGTGGTGATAGCAAAGGTGGAAATTTAGTTGCACATCATATATTAAATTATTCTGAACATGATGAGTTAAAAACTGATATAAAAAATGGAATTACACTTTGTAAAACTTGTCACAAAGATTTTCACGATACATATGGATATAAAAATAACAATGAAGAACAATTAAATGAATTTATATATATTAAAAATCAATAAGCATCCTAATAGGGTGTTTTTATTATACTTAAAATTCAACATATTAAATATGATAATACCGAGCCAAGCCAACGAAAGTCAGTAAAAGTAGTTGGAAGGTGTAACGACTAATCGTTGAGTCATGACAGGCAATAATACGGACACGAGATCCGAACATCTTAGCAAGTAATGTTGAAGATGAAGATATAGTCTGAACTATATGGAAACATATAGAAGTAGGTGATTAAAAGAACATCTACGATAACATAATTGTTAGCTGGGTGGAACACTCAAAGCATGCTTGATGGGTTAACGCCAATCGTAAACCTCGCAACTGCTTCGACTGAAAATTTAGGAACTGTAAGTGATATTGTTTCTGACGCATTAACGGCGTTTGGATTATCAGCAAGCGATACAACAGAATTTTGTGATGTTTTAGCCGCGACAATGGCTAATTCTAATACTAACGTCGCTATGTTAGGAGAAACGTTTCAATATGCGGCGCCACTCGCTGGAGCATTAGGGTTTAGTATTCAAGATGTTGCAACGGCGGCTGGACTTATGGCTAACGCGGGAATTAAAGCAAGTGTTTCAGGAACTGCATTAAGAACATTGTTTGCTAACATGGGTGAAAAAATAGAATTAACTTCAGAGGCATTTGACACTATGACAGTTAGTGCTATTAATCAAGATGGAAGTATGAGGGACTTAAATGATATAATAGTTGATTTACGTAAGGGCTTCCAGCAGATGACAGAAGCTGAAAAAGCTTCTAATGCTGAAGCGATAAGTGGGAAGACTGGAATGAGTGGATTACTGGCAGTAATGAATGCAACTGACAAGGAATTTAACAGTTTAAGAAATTCGATAATGAGTTCAACTGGTGCTACACAAAAGATGGCTGATATAATGGGTAATACCACACAAGGAAAAGTTAATGCTTTTAAAAGTAAATTAGAAGCGTTAGGTATTCAATTAGCAGACAATCTACTACCACATGTAAATGCTATTTTGGACAAAGGAATGGCTTTAATCGATTGGTTTAGCAGTCTTGATGAAGAAACTCAGAAGACTATAATATCGACAGGTTTATTTGCAACTGCCACGGGTGGAGCATTAAAAATCATTGGTGGGCTTACAAGTGGAGTAGGAAGTGCAGTTAAAACATTAGGAAGTTTTAAAAAAGAGTTAGTAGAGAGTACATCTTCTACAGATGGAGCAACTAAAGGCGTAGGTAAATTAGTTACTAGAATAAGCAAACTAGGAATAGGTATACCACAAGTTGCGGTCGCTTTAGGAGTTTTAAGTGCTGGAGTTATTGCATATAATGAATATCAAGACGCTATGAATAAAAATGTTGTTACTGCAAAAGAAGATATGTCTTTACTAGAAAGAGCATTTTTAACTCTAAGTGGGGCAGAAGTCAAAAGTAAAGATGAATTAGTCAAGCTGGGGCTTGTATATGATGATTTTAATAGCAATATATCTACTTCTTTTCAAGAGTCTGTGAAAGAAATGACTAATGATGTACACAACTTCAATCTAGTTATACAAGATTTAAACTTAGATGGAGTAGTCAGCGAAGATGAAATTAAAAATGTTAATGATAGAGTCAAAAGCCTAGTAGATAGTATAGAAGCTACCATAAAAGGAAATACTAAAAATGTTCATGATGCACTATTAGAAATGTATAACTCTGATGGTGTTTTAGATGAAAGCGAACAGCATTTATTAGAGTATTGGAACTCTCGAAATCAGACTGAAATTAACGAAGCAAAAAATTTAGAAAAAGCTATAAAAGACATTTTAAATGGTGCTAAAGATAGACAGTTGACCGAAGAAGAAATTAATAATATTCAAAACTATTATCAACAATTAAAAATTATAGAGTTAAAATTACAGGCAGATAATAGTTATGAGCTTGAATATGCAAATGCTGAATTTCAGAACAGGCTTAAAACTTTAGACGCAGAAAGTGCGAAAGAGCTTTTACAACAACGCTACAAGCAGTATGAAGAAGAAAAAGTCGCAACTGAAAGTAAATATGACGCTCTGATAGCACAAGTTAAAAATAAAAATTCTGAATTAACCGAAGAAGATAAGAAGTTAATAGCTGATTTAGAAGCTCAAAAACAACAACAATTAGCAAATACCCAAAAGTTTTGGGACGATTCATATAACTACGCTATTAATTCAAATGAAAATTTAGCAGGAGCGATAAATAAGTACAATGGCGAGATTCTAAAAGCTACTGACAAAAACTATTATGATAGATATGTATTAGCACAAGAAAATTTGCAAGGGTTAAATGAAATAACGGAAACTGGCTATCAAACAATGTTAGACACTACTACTAGCAAATATGTTGACATGTATGCAGTAGTAAATGAAAAAACTGGACAATTACAAGGGTTATATAATTTGAATACCGGAGCAGTGTCTGCTATGAGTTCTGAAAGTGCTAAAGAAATTGAAAAATTATATCAAAAGTGGGGAACGAGTGCAGATGGTATAGCAACTAAAAATTTAGTTTTAAGCAATTCTTATATAGATACATCTAATAAAATTATAGATGAAAACGGTAGAGTAATAGGTAGTTTGGGGCAAGTTAAAGATAATGCTGGTAATCTACAAGACGCAATTTTAGATTTAAACGGAAATCCAATAAAAGTTGGAGATAATGCTAAAGAAGTTATAGAGAAACTTCAAAACACAAAAAAAGAAGTTAATAATCTAGATGGTTCAAAAGCGACAGTTAAAGTAGATGATGGCGGTAGTATAAACAGTTTTGGCTCAAGATTAAAAAACATGTTTAGCAACTTATTCGGTGGCGGAAAATCTTATGCAATAGGGACAAACAATGCGCCACAAGGAATTCACACAGTCAATGAAAAAGGCTGGGAATTAATTGACGCTCCAAGTGGCAAAATGGCAGTTGGTTTAGGTGAAAATGCTATTGGTGAAACTGCTTACTTACCAAAAGGCACAAAAGTGCGAACTAATTTATCAAGTACAGAATTGATGATGAAAGAAATTAAAAAGGAAGTTTCTAATCAAATTAGCAAGATAGATTTTAGTCATCAATATTATAAGCCACCACAGGTGCAAACTAGAATGCAAAGAACTGATAAAGTATCAAATAATGCAGACAATGAATTATTAAACAGTATGAATACAATGATAACTTTATTAGCACAATTAGTTAATAAAGATACAGATATATACATAGACAGTAGAAAAGTAGGAAAAACATTAGCAACGGTAGTTGATGAACAAATAGCAAAGAGAGCGAGGGGGAAATTTTAAATGTACGATATAATAATAGACAATGTTTTTGCGACACAATTTGATTTACATATTGTAAATAGAGTTAATATCCCCGTATCGCAGAAAGAGATAGAAACTATCAGTATTGCTGGGAGAAACGGGACATTAACTAAAGAACTAGGCTTTTTAGATAGAAGCATTACAGTTAATTTTAATTTTAAAACAAGAAACAGAAATGATAATATGTCTAAAAAGATAAGAAATATTACTTCATTGCTTTTAAATGCTAAAAAAATATCTTTCACAGATGATAAAGAAGTATATTACAAAGTTAAAGCAGTTTCTGTGAGTGATATTGAAAGAACTTTAAGAATGTTAGGAAGTTTTTCAGTTACATTTACTGTTGATCCTTTTGCTTATTATAATCTTCACAGTAAAATAACAATTGCTAGTCATTCTAAAATTTATAATATAGGAACGTATGAGAGTGAGCCTTATATAAAAATTTTTGGGGCTGGTAATGTTACTTTAAATATAAATAATAAAGAATTGACTCTAAAAGATATAAATGGATATATAGAGATAGATACAGAACTTAAAGAAACATTTAAAGATAATGTATTAAAGAATGACAAAAAAGTCGGACCATATCCAAACTTCTTGATTGGAGAAAATGCAGTTAGCTGGTCCGGAAATATCACTAAGATAGAAATTGAGCCTAGATGGAGGTTTTTATGATTACATTATATAAATATAATGAAACAGACTTCACGCATGATGGCATTGGCATTTTAAAAGATACTATTAGTTGTATAGTTGAAAGAGAACTAAATGGTAACTGGTTTTTAAACTTAGAATATTTATTACAAGGCAATAAATCAGAGTTTATAAAAGAACATTGTGTTTTAAAAGTGCCTACTCCGAGCGGTTTACAATTATTTAGAATAAAAGAAATTGAGAAAGATATGGAAAGTATTAATGTATATGCTGAACATATCTTTTTTGATTTAGCAAAAAACTTCATAAGAGATACTAATATAGTTGCAAAGACTAGAAGCGAAGCAATTAAGCAAATATTAAATAATACGTTAAATTCACACAAATTTAAGTATGTAGGAACAGATAACAATACTACGCAAAAGAATTTACGAATAGTTAGAAAAGACGGAGTATCAGCAATATTGGGTAGTGAAGATAATACAGTTGTGAACCGATATGGAGGGGAAATTGATATAGACAATTTCAATATTAGTTCAAAAGACCAGCTTGGGAAAAATACTAATTTGGTTATAGAATATGCTAAAAATATGACTGGAATATTAGAAACTGTAGATATGGCTAATGTTACTACAAGAATAGTGCCACAAGGGGCAAATGAATTATTATTACCCGAGTATTATATCGACTCACTTAATGTCGGGTCATATTATCAACCGCTAGTAGCTCATATGGAATTTAGCGAGGTTGAAGTTGTTAGCAAAGACGAAGCGACAGCGGACAAGCCCGAATTTTCGCAAGAGCAAGCATATGCAGAGCTTAGAAGATTAGTAAAAGAATTATATGACAACGGGATAGATAAGCCAACATTCACTTATGATATTAGTTTCATAGATTTATCGAACACAGTTGAATACAAACAGCTTAAAGATATGTTTTCACTCAATATAGGGGATATAGTGAGAGTTAAACATATTGATATGAATTTAGACTTAGACTGTAGAATAAGAAATTATAAATATAATTCATTAATTAATGAGTTTGAAAATCTGCAAGTTGGAACTATTAAAAAAAGTGTATCTTTAGATATACAAAAAGTACAAGCTGAAGTTACTTCAACAAAAGAAGATTTATCAAACAAAGTAAATAATGTGAATAATAACTTACAAAGCTCTATCACTCAAACAGCAAAAGAGATAAGACAAGAAGTTTCAGATACAACAAATAATTTACAAAGTTCTATAACTCAAACAGCAAAAGAAATTAAACAAGAGGTTATAGATGGAGATAATAAGCTTCAAACACAAGTTACACAAACTTCAAAAGACTTTAATATACTTGCTGGTAAATACAATAATGGTCAGCTAGTTGGAACTAATTATAATTTCAATGGCAATGGTTTTACGATAGGTGCAACAGATGGTAGTACAACTGCTACTCATACTTCCAGTTATTCTGAATGGAGGCATGGGAATAGTTCAAGTAGAGCAGACGCAAATGGATTTAGCAGAGATGGACACCCATATACACACCTTATAGAAATGGGTACAGGTATCGTTGGTGGAGCAATAGGGGTATATCCAAAAGTTTTAACCGTTCAACTTCCCGATATATGGAAAGGGAAAAATTTTAAAGTCTTAGTAAGCATGAAAAATACTGCTGGTGGGATAGCTGATGAATGGGTAAAAAGAACAACTCTAGAAGTAGTATCTATAGACACAACTAAAGCAACTTTTAGTGTTAAAGGTTATTGGACTTCTGTTAATGCTAACAATATTGAATATGAAAAAGAATTAGAATTTAGCTGGCTGGCAATAGGCGGTTAGAAAGGAGAAGATATGGTTTTTAAAGATTTAGCAAAAGAAATTATCATAGATGTTGAACAATTTCATATTCTAGACATAGACGCAAAACAACATGATGTTAAATCAAGATTTTTAAAAGTAAAATTGTTCGATAATGGTAAAGAATTTAATGTTAATGATAAAGATTTAGCTTTTAAGTTTTTCGCTAGAAAGCCCGATGGGAAAGAAATTTTTAATAATTGTTCTATAGAAAATGGGTACGTGGTAATAGAATTAACAGGACAAACCCTTGCAGTAGTTGGAAAAGTAAAAGCAGAATTAATGATTACAGGAAAAACAAATGGTGAAGTATTAACTACAAAGCCTTTTGTAATCAATGTTATTGAGTCTATTAATTCAACAAGTGCTATAGAATCTACTAATGAGTATTCTATAATTATGAACTTAGTTAAAGATTTAGAAGAATATTGGCGAATACATAGATTTTATTCAACTTATGATGTAACAGTTGACACTACAAATGTTCCAATCGCAATAGCTGAATTTACTCAAGAAGATGGTTTAAATGTATATCTAAATGGTGTAAGGCTTATTGAAAATATAGAATTTAGAATAGATTTTAGTTCAAAGCCTTTTCAAGTTACTAACTTAAAAGGAACTTGGACGGTCGGTGATCAGCTTTATTTTGAATTTCTAAGAAGAGTCAAAGGAGCCACAACTGGTGGAACTGGCGGGAATATTAGTTCTAATAATGTTACTATGCAAACTCCTGTTTTTAACAAGAGCAATGTTCAAGAAGTTTTGGCTTATATTCAAAATAACGTTGTAGGCGGAGATAATTTGCAGGGACTTCAAACTAATAACAAAATTAACTTAATTAATGCGATAAATGAATTAGTTCAAAGAGTTTCAACGCTTGAAAATGGAACAACTGGAAAGGTTCTAAATAAAAATAGTTATATATATAGATTGACACAACAAGCAGTTTCCTTAATCGTGCCAACTTCTTTAAATTATAACAGAAATACTGATTTATTAGAGGTTTACATAGCTGGTGCAAAAGTGAGCGAGGGAGCAAATGGTGGATATGTATATAATTCAGATACTAATACTATAAACTGCAATAAAGGTATGTGGGATATAGGAACAGAAATTTTAATAGAAGTTATAAAAAATATATAAAAAGGGAGATGTAAAGAATAATGGACGCTATACAATTAGTTAGAAAACAAGCTACGCAAGACGCACAAATTAATTCAGTTACTACTGAAGTTACTAACGCTAGAACAAGTAAAGCTGGTGTAGCACACGCAACACTAAAAGAAAGAATTGACGCAGTTGAAACTAAAGTTGACGCAATGCCACCTGCAAACAATGTTATCACAACAGGTGGAGGACAAACTATAAACGGTACTTTAAGAGCAACTACTTTTATTGGAGCTTTACAAGGAAATGCTACAACTGCAAGCAAGGTTAATAACGCATTGACTATCAATGTTGGTGGTACAAATACTGTGTATGATGGTTCATCAGCTAAAACAGTTAGTGTTGCTCCAGCTACTCATACACACACTGGTACACAAGTTACTTTAACTGGTTATAATAAAGGTGCTAATGCAGGAGCAGTAACTGCTACCGATACCGTTAATACTGCTATAGCAAAATTAGAAAATCAAATTGCTAATAAAACTGCAAAAGTAACCAAATCAGTTTCATATGTTAATCATGTTGTTGCTAATAATGGTAAAACTTTATCACAAGTATTAAATGGGTATACAAATGGGGACATCGTGGAAGTGTATATCAGTGGTGTCTTATTAAGACCAAATTATCACTATAAAATTAGCTTCGCTGGAACTACTGCAACATTAACGTGCGATAATACTACAACTGGTAATACTGATGGGTGGTATGCTGGTGAAGATATAACATTCAAAATATTAAAGATTTCTTAGAAAGGAGATTAAAAAATGAGCGGTTTAAAATTAGTTAGACATCAAAAAGAACAAGATACAGCTATAGACGCAAGAGTTAAAAAAAATGGTGATAGCATGACTGGTAACTTGAATATGACTAACAACGCTAAATTGATAGGGAATGTCCAAGGTAATGCTACTACAGCAACTACAGCTACTAAAGTATCTAATTCATTAATTTTAAATGTTGGAGGAGTACAAGCACCTTTCAATGGACAATCTAGAGTAGAAGTTCATGTTGCTCCAAATGTTCATAATCATGGTTCTGATATAATTAATCAAATGACTGGTTATGTTAAAGGCAATACTTCTTCTGCTATAACTACTTCCGATACTCTAAATTCAGCAATAGGCAAATTAGAAAATAAAGTTGATAGTAAGGCAAATTCAAATCATACACATAATTATCTTCCTTTAACTGGTGGAACTTTAACTGGTGATTTAAAAATAGCCAAAAGTAATGCCCAACTAACTTTAAACGGGAAGGACGCTAATTATTATCAAATTGCACATTCTAGTGCAAATGGAACATTAGTGTTTAGCTATAACGGAAAATCTTTGTTTACAGTTCAAAATAATGGAAATATAATCCCTATTATAAACAAAGATATGTCAATTGGAGATTATAACTTTAAACTCAAATCTATAGCATCTGAAGATTACACTACAAGTGCCGCTAAGATAGTTACAACATCACAGCCTAATACAATTCAAGTTCAAGGTCTTAAAGATTCGGGAATGGGTGCAATAAAATTAGGAACTGGTGGATGTAGAATTTATGGAACTGGTAGTGCACAAAGAATGTATGTAGAAGGTGGAATATATACAAATTTAGAGATAGAAGGGAAAGGAATATCATCAAGCGGATATGTTGCTCCTACGCTAAATGCTCAAGGTGGCTGGGATTGTGGTCTAGGAAATAAAAGGTTCTATACCGTTTATTGCGTGAATGTTAATCAAAGTTCTGATAGAAGCATGAAAGAGGATATTCAGTATTTAGATGAAAAAGACAATTCAAAGCTAAAAATGATTTCTTCTAAAGAAGATACACCTTTCAGAGATTTCTTAAAACATGAGTTAAGATTAGCTTCTTATAAGTATAAAAGACAACAGACTATAGAAGCTGAAGATGGTACTGAAACTATTAAAACATTACCACATAAAGAAGAAGATAGCCAAATTGGGTTCATAGCTCAAGACATCAGAAATACTGATGTAGGTTCATTATTTGTTTACGGTGAAGATGGTAATATGAATTATTCTCCAACTGGTTTTACTTCTGTAGTTGCAAAAGCATTACAAGAAGAAATTAAATATAGAGATAAGCAAATAGAATTATTAGAAGAAAAAATTAAACTATTAGAAAAGAAAATCATTTCCTAGGGGGAGGTGAAACAATGGCTAAAGATTTAGCAAGTTTACCTGTTTACATTGGTTCTCGTTCAGAAGAATTTTTAAATTATATTGTTGGTAGAGCTACAGATTTAAATTCACTTCCTGTGGCTGGCTCTCGTATCGAGGAGTATTTAGAGTATCTGTGCCATAACGGGGGAATTGGTGGTGGAGCAGACACTAATTCTTTCAATGCTTTATCGCAAGATATAGACAGTATTAAATTCAAGCACGGAAATACTATTAAAGCTAGTTTACAAGTTGTAACAGAGCAAGAAATAACAGATATATTAAATAGCTTAACATAAACACTAAACCAATAGTGTTTTTTTTATACAAAATTTTAAGAATAAAGTGAGGAATACATATGTCAAATTTAATTAACAAAACTAGACTACAAAAATTCGCAGAAGGTTTTTGGGCAAAAATAAAAGGTAGATATGATGGAACTTTTAAAGAAGCAGAAATAAGTGCAAGCACAGAAACAGAAAAAAAGATAACACTTACTAAAGTAGATAACACAACTAAAGAAATTAGTCTAGCTGATTATGCAAGATTACAAGATAGAAATGAATTTAAGAAAGATGTTTCAGTAGATGACGCTGATTTTTACAATAATGCATCTTTAGGGAGAATGACTGGAACTGTTGACCCAACAAATAGAACTTTAGGGGCTAGAAATTTAACTTCTAAAATGTTTACAGATGGATTTGTATCAACATTAAGAATTCATTTAGATAGTTCTCATACTACAAGTCAAATGTTAGTACATCTTTGGGAAATAAAAAAAGGTAATAGTAAGCAAGAAGATAGAACTATATCCAAGCTTAAAAATGGAGAAAGTTTTACTGTTACACAAGTTGGTAATGAAAAATATGTTGACATTGCGATAAATAAAAAATATGAAGAAGATACTTATTTCTTATTCAGAAGTGGAAATTCTGCTGTAGTTAAAGCTATAAGCAATATACCAAGAGATAAAGCTAATGACGTAATGAATTTAGTTGACACAACACCTCCTGCTGGTACTGGTCAAGCTTTAGATTTAAGCAATCAAAGAGAAAATGAAACAGCATATGTTGAAATATTCGGTAGAATTGGAATTAAGGATTTAAATTCAAAAATTAATCAACTTCAAGCAGATGGGTCTAAATATGTATTACAATCAGAAACTACTGCTACATCAGCACCTAACAAGGTAGTTAGATTGGACGGAGAAGGTAAAATTAATTCTAACATGTTGCCTTCTATTGCTATAAATGAATATATCGAAGTAGCAACATTTGACCACACTACTTTACAAGGAAAGCGTTTTGAAAACGGAGATGTTGTTGTTGTTACTAATGGCGGAGTTGTTACTAAAAGATATTTATGTATTGATAAAGAACATAATACAGGCAATTTAGTAAATGCTTTCGTTGAATTAAATTCAAAAGATGGAGTTGTTCAAAGTGTAAATGGCAAAGTTGGAGCGGTAGAACTACAACTTCAAGCGACAAACGATAAAGTTAAATTAAACATTACAAGTGCTGGTTCAACAGCTACTACAGAGGTAGACATAATATCAGATACTGAAATTACAGCGATACTAGACGCTTTACAATAATATTTAGAAAGGGGAAAGGTGGTTATATTTAACCACCTTGTTTATATAATATGGCAAAATTGATTAATAACAATAAGCTAAATACTTTTGCTACAAAGCTTTGGGATAAAATTTCTAATAGTTTTGTAAGCAAGACTTTACCTAACAATGTAATAGGTGAAACTGTTTTTAGTGATGGGCATATAGAAGGTGCTACATTAAATTATTTTAACAATAAAAATTCACAAATGCACATAGGTAATGGGATTGGTGATTGCTTTGGAGTTCCTAACAATTCAGTTAATGCTGGTATTCATGTTGGAAGAATTGCATTAGCAGTAAATCCTAGCTTAGTTGTTGGGAGTAATGTAAATAGTGTTGTAGCATTAGCAGTTAAAAAAAGAAATAATGAAGTAATGGAAGTTATAACTCGAGATAGTCAAGCTAGAGTTTATAAAAATCCTTACAGAAGTATTACAGCCGATAAGATTATCTATATAGATATAAACAAAAAATTTAGCGAGGAAGTTTATTTCGTAATTGGGTGTAATGGACTTCTATGGAATACAGATACTCCACCAAATAGAGCCAATGTATATGGGTCTAGTACAATACCAGCAGTTGGCGACAGATTAACAATAGCAGACTACGGGTATTCGGGAAGATTTATTCTTTTCACAGGCAAAACAAGTTTTGAAGAGCTTGTTAGCCAAAAAAACGATAGTGTAAGCAAAACAAAAGATAATATCTTAGTTGGTAAAACAGTTCTTCAAGATGGATATATAGACGGAGAATTATATTCATATAACAATCCTAATGCTACAGGAGTTGCAAATGGTAATGGTATATACTCGGGTACAAACAATAAGGTCATACAGGGTAATCAACATGTTACTTCAATCATTATTGCTGTAAATAATGATTTAGCACTAGGAGCTACAGTAACGGGAGTCAATATCGGTGTTGTAAGACATAGTGATAATCAAGTGATGGAATATATTGTGCAAAACGGAACAGCTACCGTAATAGAAAACAATTACCCACAAAGAATTAACGCTACTAGAGTTATTAATGTTCTTGTGGATAAAAAATGGGCTGAAGCTGTTTACTTTATTGTAGGTGCTAATGGAATGCTTTGGGGTGAAGCAAGATATACACCTGGAGTTACTACAGCAACAGGCGGAACTAGGCTACCAAATGTAGGTAGTACAATCGGCAACTTGAATAGAACTAATTATGTAGGTAAAGTTATTGCTTTAGGAAGTAATATCAGTCTTAATACAATAACAAGCAAAGTTGATGTAGCTGATATTGGTAACGAAGCCAATAAAATACCTCGTGTACTACCAAATGGGAAACTTGACCCTAGTATATTACCTCCCGAACAAAATGGGGGCGTACGTACTGTCAATGACCAATCACCTAATCAAAACGGTAATGTTACTGTATTAGCTGAACATATTAAATATCATTCAAATACAACTATTAATATGAAACAAGCTTTAGATGGTAAGGTTAATGAGTCTGACGCTGTTACATCTTCTCAAGTTAACAAAATAGTTAAACTTGATGGAAATGGAAAAATTAATGAGAACATGTTCCCAAGCTCAATTATAAAAACTAATTTGGATAATACATTTACAAAACATAACAGATTTAATGATTATAGCCCAACTGTTCATAGAGTATTTTCAAGAGCAAGTTTTAGAGATAATTTGAATACAAGCAGTATTACTGCACTTACCGACAGTAACGCAATTTATTTTGCAAATTTATCTGATAAATACAATAAACCTAATAAACCTATATCTCATTTAATTTTACCAATAAAGAATGCTAGAGTTGGAGATACTGTAAGTGCTAAATGTTTTGTGTTTAACAATAACAATACTATATTACAAATTCAAGATTGGTTTAAAACTTATACTGTTGAAGATATTGATATGGTTGGTTGTAAGTGTATTAAAATTCCGTTTTCATATACGCCGAATGGGTCAATTGGTTTTGGTTTTGCAATTGAACGTCATACTGGAGGGTTAGGCGCAGCTTGTGTTCAAAATTCTAGCGGAGTTCATTCTTGGACCAATCAATATAATCCACAACAAGGTCAGACTATAAGACCTAGTTCAAGTATATCATTCCCTTATAAAATCTGTTACGAAACTACATCAGAAGTTGTAACAAGATTTGAATTAGAGGAGGTTACTCAAATGTACCCAAGAAATTTAATCGGTGAAATGAAACAGTTGTCATATGACGCAGGAAACAGCCTTGAAGATGGAAATAACACATGGCTAAGAGCTAACGGACAAGCCATTAATAGTAATGATTATCCATCTCTTTATGAAAAATTACACACTTCTAGGGTTGACGCTGATATAGAAGTTACTATTCCTATGATAAACAGCCAATTTGGTTATTACTATATATGTGCAAAATAAGATTAACAACAAGACTGCTTAGTAATAAGTAGTCTTTTTATTATATAAAAATAAAAATTTATTAAAAGTGAGATGATAAAATGGATACTAATGTCGTTGTAGAATTAATAAATACCGTTGGGTTTCCTTCCGCTATGGTTGGTGCTTTTGGCTGGTATATAAATAAGAAAGATAAGGAAAAAGCTATCGTAGACGCTGAAATAAGAGAAAGAAGTAATAAAGAGAGAGATATGCTTATATTATCTATAGAAAAAAATAGAGAAGTAAACGAAAAACTTCTTGAAGCTAATAGCGAGCTAGCAGAAAGTAATAGATTACTTATGAATGAATTTTCTGCAAAAATAAATAACATAGAAAATAATGTTATAGAAATAAAAAACAATACAAAAGAGAGAAGGAATTAAAATGAAAATAGCAGTAAGAGGAGGACATTGTCCAAATGTTCCTGGTTCAAGAGGAATAATAGACGAATTAAAAGAAGATAGATTAGTAAAAAATGCTGTAATTAAATATTTAAATCAAATGGGAGTAAGTGTTTTAGATGTTACACCACCAGACTCAACTTCAAGTTCATCTGCAGATTTAAGTTATGGTGTTAATAAAGCTAATAACTGGGGTGCTGATTTATTTGTATCAATACACTTTAACAATGCTTATAGCACTTATAATGGTGCATTAGG
>OBWJ01000219.1_pt1 | contig 53593 bp, 47 predicted proteins | sample 1495181 | NCBI WGS metagenome assembly OBWJ01 (sample SAMEA2580041, study PRJEB22360) | human gut metagenome
GGGATTCCAAGGCCGCGGGGCAGGCATTGCAAGTCGCAGACCCTGCCACAGCTGATACTGGGAGGCGGAGCGGCAGGCGGCGGGAAAGCGGCGCCATTGGATTCAACGGTATGTACTCCTTTCGGTTTCCGCAAAGTTCGGGATTTGAAAGTCGGGGACATCATATCCTCTGCCACAACCGGAGGGCAGCAACGGATAATCTGGCTACACCCTGTTGAAAGACATGATTACTACCGTATCCACTTTATCGACGGGACATATTTCGACTGTTCCGCGGGACATTTGTGGAAACTTCATCAAAGTCACAAAAGGACGGAACGGAAAGATACGGGGTGGAACCGGAACAACGAGAGACTTTGGAGTACCCGGATTATTCACGATTGGATGCAGCGTAAGAAACACGGGATGCATAGAGGTAGTAATTTGACTATTCCCCTGTGCGCCCCGGTACAGTTTACTTCGGGAAAACGGTACAGACATCCCAACCCCATAGAACCTTATATTCTCGGGGCTATTCTCGGCGATGGGTGCATTACGAAATCCGTGACGGCGGCCAATTCTGTGTTACTCACGACAACGGATGATGAAATTGTCCAAAGATTCATGTCCGCAGGATATGATATGGGCCATTATCAGAGAAAAAGCGGGAATAAAGCCCAAAGTTATGTGATTTATGACCGTAACTTAGTGGATGCGCTGAGGGTGCTTGGCTTGGAAAGATGTGATTCTGCCAACAAGTTCATTCCCCGGCAATATAAATACGCCCCTGTTGAAGAGCGTAAACAGCTCATCCGGGGGCTGATGGATACCGACGGCTATGTCGATGGAAGGGGGTACATGTCTTACTGCACGACAAGCAGCCGATTAGCGGAGGACGTGGCATTTGTCATACGCTCTTTGGGAGGTATAGCGACAATCAAAAAGCCTCCTGCAGGATATAAGGACAAGGCAGGAAACTTCATCCAATGCAAGGATTGTTACAATGTGTACTTCCGTACCCGTATGAATCCGGAACTGGTCGGTTTGTCAAGGAAAAAAGCGAGATGTCGGTATGAGTTCAACGGTGGAGCGTCAGAACCCGGGAAAAGGATTATCGATGTCGAATATATCGGGAGACGGAAGGGACGCTGTATCACGGTTGATGATCCTTGCGGTCTTTATGTCGCTGACGACTTTACTGTAACGCACAATTCCTTCATCGGCAGCGTTTGGCTGGTGTCTTCATGTATCCGGTTCGAGAATATCCGTGCGGTGGTGGCCCGTAAGACACTCAAGTCATTGAAGGAATCGACATGGAACACCATCAAGTCGATACTGAAGGACTGGGGACTGAAAGAGGACATAAACTACAAGATAAACAATCTCGAAGGCACGCTCACATTCTGGAACGACTCGGTCATCATCATGAAAGAGATGTCGGACATTCCCAGCGACCCCAACTTCGAGCGTTTCGGTTCTTCCGAATACACCATCGCCATGGTGGACGAAGTGTCGGAAATCTCGGAGCGGGCTGTCGAAGTGTTGTTCTCCCGTCTCCGCTGGAGGATCCATGAGACATTCAAGACCCCGAGAATGCTGCTTACTACCAACCCGACGATTAACTGGGTGCGTTCCCGCTTCGTTCAGGGCGAGAACGGAGAAAAAGTCATCTGCCGTGAGGGTGAAGCGTACATTCCATTCTCCGTGTTCGACAACCCGAATATCGCTTTCCGTCAGGTGTACGAGGCGGCTCTGAACAAGATCCGGGACCAGGCGACAAAGGAACGTCTGCTCTATGGTAACTGGGATTTCGTGGAAGCCAATGATATGGCGATTTACAGCAGTTTCGACGGCGCCCGGCATCTCGTTACCGGACTGAAAGAAAGGGCGTATGATCCGACCAGACCGCTCATCACGGTGTGGGACTTCAATGTCGCTCCCCAAATGTCGGTACTCTCTGCACAGATAGATTATGAAAACAAGAAGGTCTATATATTGGAAGAGATACTCGGCAGGCCGGAGGAGAAAGAGAACAACACCCCAGCACTGGCACGGAAGGTTCGCCTGAAACTTTACCGGGACAAGCATATCGGCGGAGTGGATGTGACCGGTGACCCTTCCGGGTTGCAACGTTCTACCACGAACGAGGACGGTGTAAACAACTACACGATTATCGTCGGGACGTTCGGTAAAGGCGTCCTGCGACCGAAGGTGAAGCTGCTGCGTAAGCAACCTCCACAGGTTACCCGTTGCGAGTTCGTCAATGAGGTATTCGATGGGTATAACGGTTGGGAAGTCCAGATTGACGTCAAGTGTCGCAATCTCACACGGGATCTGATTTACCAGCTCCGCAACGAGGATGGCACCAAGTCCAAGCAAAAGACAACCGATCCGAAAACAGGCGTGAAGTACGAGCGTTACGGTCATCTGTCCGATTGTCTGGACTACCTGCTTTGCTACTATCTGCGTGACAGTTGGTACAAATTCAAGAGCGGTGATGCGAATGGCTATATCGTATCGACCTCGGTCATCCAGGAAGGATTTTCATACTAGATAATGAAGCAAAAATATGTATAGACGGTTTCTCAATAACAACGATTACCTGGGTATCATCACGCCCGAAGTACTCGCACAACTTACCCGCGGTAACGGCGAACACTTTGTCCGGGCGGAAGAAGCGGCCGAGGCATCGGTCGTGGAATATCTCTCGGAGAACTACGAAGTCGAGAAAGAACTGGCCAAAGGAAAGTGTATCGCCGACTACGACCGGCGCGTCACCTATCCCGTGGGCGTGCATATCTACTTCGAAGGACAAATCCATGAGGTCATTCGTTCCATCAGCGGCTACCGCAAACCTGCAACAAAGACTTTCTGGGAGGAGTGCGTCGATACCTGTATCGATATGAAACAGGTGTCGGGCTATACCCAGTTTAAGACCTATTACCCGGGCGACAAGGTGAACTACAACGGGGTGATTTACAGTTGTCTCGCAGAAAACGGCTACAAGTTCGACGATATTCGTATCCCGATGGTAGCCGGTTGGCTGGAAGTCGAAACCTCACTCTGGCATCCCGTTGAATACCCCCTGTGGAGTGTCGTGGAGTATGAAGATGGATTCTTCACGCTGGTATCGCTTGATAACTTTGACTCTAACGTCGACCCGATGGCTTCAAGCTGCTGGGGAGCCATAGCCGATTACGATTCAGCGTATAACGCATATGAACTGTCTGAAAATGAATACGTGGTTTATGACAGGCATGTGTTCTATCCGGAAACCGACATCAATGCGGATGAACCCTCCGTTGGTTTCAACTTGGCCCTTCACGACCCCAGAAATTACAATTTGAAAAAACACTTGGTACGCTTAGCTGTCTATGAGTTAACCAAGCTTATTGCCCCGAACAACGTAAGCGTTGTCAGAATCCGGGATTATGAAGATAGCATGAGATGGTTGAGTGATGCGGCCAAGCTGCGGCTTACCCCACAGATACCGCGCAAACTCGATGAAACAAGAAAACCGGTAACCGATTGGCAATTGGCTACTTTCCAGACTGATTACGATCCATACAAGAACCCCTGGATGATATAGCTAAAAGCGGAATCTACATTGCAAAAAAACGGCAAGTACCAGTCTTCTTTTCCTCTTTGATTAAAAAGAAAAAGACATCTTCCCGCAGTAAGATTGACAGTTCCGCTTCCATCTTGATTACTTTCGTCAGAAGATGTTATTCAAGGCCCGCCACCGGCGTATAGCGAAAGAAAATCAAATTAACGGCGGGCGTTACGGCTTGGACGTAATTGCGTGTCTGTGGCTTTGATACGGGTAGAAACGGTGTATTGGAAGCTATAGACTTATTGTCAAGCTACTACAAAAATAGGGATACGACAGGTGACAAATCATTATTTTAAGGTATTGCAACAGAAAATATATGTAACGAACTTTGTAACTAAAAAAAGGACCCCGTTCCCGCCTATGCTAACAACTAAGAGTTATACACGCGAGCTGTTACCAACTATAGCGCGGAGAGTTTTTCAAGAAGATAAAAGAAGTGTACAGCACGAATTTATTTTCGGTGAGGTGAACAAGTGTTTCACCAACGCGTATACCTCTGCTTTAGGAGGGACGGAAGAAAATCATGATAAATAATGAAAGATGGAAGCAAATCGTTTTAAACATCCCGTTAGCCGTGAAATAACGGATCAATACATCCGTTCTTCATCTTGTCTGCAATGTAAGCCTTGTGGAGGGAACTGCATAGTCGTGGACAATCGTATCTCCTTTGTAGTCGATCCCGAAACGAGACGTGTCAGGCATCTTTTGTTCGATTCAACTCCCATCGCCTGTATGGGAAATTGCATAAGGCCCTGCCAGGAATCTTTACGTTTAGTGCGAAAGTTAAAGCCCGTATCGAAACAATTAGAATTTCTAAAAAATAATCAGCATATATGAGTATCACCAACATCATCAGCAACGACGAAGTTACACTCGTGCAAGGAGTCGACGGCCTTTTTTTTTGCGAAGAGTCATGGATTACGCAAAGCAGGGCGGCTTCCCGGTCGGAAGAGGCGTTTCCCGAAGAAGTCATTGAAATAAAAAATGAAGGTATCAGCATGGAACAACTTCAGACTTAACTATTCTGGCTAAACTTAGTTGCCACGTGAATGAAACGCTTTGTCTCCAAACCAGGCCATTCCTCCTGTCGGGCGTGCCATTCTTTGCAGGTGGTTCGGCCCGTTTTCGAAACATAACCGTATTTTGTTCTCTTTTGATACACTAACTCCCAATCCGTCATAGCCATGCCTCAACCTGTGTTCACAGCTTTTCTTCTTACGTTGTTTGCCGGCCTATCTACCGGTATAGGTAGCGCCATCGCCTTCTTTGCCAAACGTACCAACACGTTGTTCCTCTCTCTTTCGTTGGGTTTTTCGGCAGGAATGATGATTTACGTGTCGTTTATGGAATTCCTTTTCTCTTCCGTGCAAACCCTTGTCGGGGTACACGGCAAAACCGATGGGGCACTCTATGCGACACTCTCTTTTTTCGGAGGTATCGCGTTGATTTTACTCATCGACAAGTTCATTCCCCCCTACAAGAATCCGCACGAGATGCATTGGGTGGAAGAGATGAATCAAGAGGATAAACCGCATCCGAAAGTAAAGCCAAAATTATTGCGCGTGGGTTTGGTGACAGCCCTGGTACTGGCTGTCCATAATCTTCCTGAAGGCATGGCTACGTTTCTTGCCGCCATGAAGGATGCAAACATTGCCATCCCCATCACTATCGCCATTGCTTTACATAACATTCCGGAGGGTATTTCGGTTTCTGTACCCGTCTATTACGCCACGGGCAGCCGCAAGAAAGCCTTTTGGCTCTCGTTTCTGTCTGGTTTGGCAGAGCCAGTGGGAGCCATCATCGGCTACCTCGTATTGTCTCCCTTTCTCGATGACAACGTATTCGGAATCATTTTCGGTATGATTGCCGGAATTATGGTCTTTATCTCGTTTGACGAGTTGCTGCCCGCTGCCGAAGAATACGGCAAACACCACCATGCCATCTATGGCTTGGTGGCAGGCATGGCTGTCATGGCACTCGTCCTGTTGATGCCGGGTTAGCCAAACGAAACGGTATAAAAACAAGGAATAACTAAAAAACAGAAAAGATATGACTCCTCCCATTATGCGAAAAGTACCGATAAGTTTTTTAGACTCAATGGTGATAAAGATTCATATAATGCTTTAAGACATAGCATAATCTTACAAAGGAAGGGATAATGCGAATTGTTTATTCTTGGTAAATACACTGGCTCTACCGGTTTTTCTGCATTTTTCAATAATGTTTTGACGCACATTTGATTACCTGTAATATAGTGTATACATCATCAGCCCCATTTAAACGTATATTTTCTATATTTATTTTAAGGAATGACATGGTAATCTGCAACCAACGGACCATACGACATCTATTCTTTCCAAAAAAAACGCATGTCTTCAGACAAATCAAATCAGTTGCTTATCCGCGAGGCTATTCGTAAAATAGCTCTCGGCCGTAGCATGGAACGTATCAGTCTGGCTCCGGGTGGTATGTCCGGTATCGGTACGGCCCGCATGATACACGGCTATGTCGCCAAGATACACGATGACCCTTCGGACGAGGAGTTTTCCGACTACGGTGGCACCATCGATGTCGGCGAGTACCCGGACGAGACGGCCTCCGCCGAACTTGTCATCCATAAAGGCGTGCTACTTTCGGCTGCAACCAACAGTGAAGGCGGCTTCCTGATCGTACCTACACTCTTTTCCGATGTGACCATCTTCATGGATGCTGCCACCCGTTATGCCTATGTGGTGAATTTCTCCCATGTGGACATCCTGCGGCTCAATGCCCGCACGACAACCGTCATCGGTGTGACTGAAATGGAGGATTTGGATCCGGATAGCGATTCCTCTCCGGATTACGACGAACTGGATTCTACCGGCAACGAGACCTCCACCCGCTATACGCCGACCGCCGTCACAACAACCGTCAGGAATGATAAAAACAAGGAAGCGATAACCGTTATCGATGCGGAAAGCATCACGCATACGGTGGACAAGTCTGAAGTCAGACAGACGGCGGACAAAGTGGTACAAAAGGTCAATTCCACGACCGTTGCCGTTGCCGACAACAAGGTGACGCTCGGTGACGAGAATGCCACCGAGCCGCTGGTTCTGGGTAATGAGCTTGCCCGGCTGATGCTCGACTTCCTGACGGAATGTTCGAAAATCATGACCCCCACACTGATGGGCACGATGTTTCCGATCAATGTGTCGAACTTCATCTCGCTGACATCACGTATCCAGAAATTTCTTTCCAAGACCTGCTACACCAAATGAGCGTACAACTGCATCCCGATATAGAAACCATCGACAAGGAGAGCCTGTGCTATTCCATCTACGCACAGCTGTACCATAACTTTTTCAATGCCCAGCAGAAAAAGGACGACGAGCATCCTTACGGCATCGAGGAAGGCGACGAGACCAGCCTGAGACTGAAGAATACCGCTTACGGTTTTGCATCCGCCATTGCCGGTGCCGTAACGGGAGAAGGTGGTTTCGGAAGCGGCGGCTTGCTGTTAGATTACTTGAAGAAATCGGGCGGGAGCATGACAGGCAGGCTCAATGCCAACTACGGTTTTGAATCCGGCATTGGAAATTCCCGTATTCTGGAAACCTATTCACAGGACATTGCCGATTCGGAGGGAGTGGTAACTGCCGTCGAGTACGGTATCAGGATTACCGGTAACCTGAAAGTCGGGGGCGACAGCCTGCATATCGGCGGCCGGCAGTTGCTCCGCTACGATTCGGACAAGGGCACAGCCATACTTGATGCCTCCCGTATAGACTTCCTGGCAGCAACGATACATTCCAAAGGGGCATGGATTATCGGGGACGAGGATACAGGAATATCCATCTCCCCGACACGGCTGGCCGTGGGTGGACTGGATGTCTACCATCATGGAAATGCCAATATCGATACAGCGGATTGGACGATGCGGGACGGTATGGTGAGGCGGAATCTGACGGTGCAAGGGGACACGGTCATGGATGGCGGACTGAAAGCCCTGCAAGGCGTGGAACTGGGCGACAAGGGAAAATGCCTGCTTTCGTTCTCGGAAGAGGATGTCGCGCTCAGCGGATTCCTCTCGTTCCTGGATGGGTCCGGCATTCGAATTGGCGGGGTTCCTGTACTGCTCCGTACCGACAAGGACAAAATACAGTTCGGGAGTATCGGCGGTGATCTCCTTTTAGGCAGTGTCCATACCCCGAAGATACGCCTGTTCTCCGGCATATCGGATGTGGACGGTGAGTGCCTGATGCTTTCCCCTTACGGAAAGGCGTGCTTCCCGGGCTCGCTGACTGTCCGACACAACTACGGCGCCGACCTGCTCTCCTCATACCGGGTAGACACTTTTGACGAAGGCATTGTCATCCACAAGCGTTTACGGATGGGCACGGCAGACGGCTTCATTCTCACAGGCGACAAGGAGCGCATGTCGTTTTCTTCAGATGTACTCTATGAGAAGGAAGGCACAAGGACGGTTATCCCTTGCAGAACCGATTTTTCACACCGTCCGTCTGTGAGTTACTATGCCCCGCAGAACCGACACAGCGAATCGTTCCATATCCGCACCGATGCCGATTTCGTTACGACCGGCGTTCCGTTGGAAGCAGCCGGGCATATCGGAATCCATGCGTCGCCCACCCGGATTACTGACAGAACCCTATACTTGACAGAGGCGTTACGCCTGCAAGCGGTGGAGGACGGTATCCGGCATTACGGGAACAGCGTCTTTACCGGGTCGCTCTCTTCGGAGTTCTTTTCCCTGGGCCTTTCCGGAAGCGGATGGGCTATCCGTCGGAACCGGACGACAGGAGGCGTTTCCGCCACATTCGACGAGGTGGTGGCCCGCCGTAAGTTCCGCGCCTATGAGTTCGAGGTCAAAAAGACTTCGGTAACCAACGGTTCCTTCTGGATCAGCGACAGCTGTTCGGGAGACACCGTGGAAAAGTTGTCATAATCCATGTCCGTATTCCGTTATCCGACATACAAGATCCGTATCGCCCCCGACTCGCAGAAGACACAGGGACTGCAAGCCGGGGATATCATCCGCAGGCAATATGCCGAACGGGTACGTACCGTCTATTCGCTGATGTGCGTGACAGAAACCGGAACGGAGCTTGTCGGGGACAGGGACGCCCCTTATTTCGTCGGGGCATTACTGGGCGGGGACGAGCCGCAGGGCGGTGAACTGCTGGACTTCGTGCGGGTTACCAACCTGTTCGATACGGCACGCAGCGGGACCTTGTACCTGACGGCTTCTGACAGCGACTCACCCTATATGGATGTCATTGACGGCATGGCGACCGAACGCTCCCTGTGCTATCCCGTCATGAACGGAGGTGTGGCGGGAGTGCCCGACAAGTCCAGGTACGCCGTTTATGGTGGCATGCTGCGAACGGAATACCTGAATGCCGGTCCGGAAGCCACACGCATTGTCCGCGTCATCCGCAACGCAGAAGCGGCAGGAAACGATTCCTTCGGGCTGATGCTGACATTGGAAGAACCGGTCGGATACCCGGAACGCCTGCTGGTATCGTTCAAGGCCAGGGCTTCCAAAGCATTGGACTCCGTACCGATACGGTTCGGCTATACGAACCGTGAAAAGACGGATGCGGAAGATGAGGTCTCCATCGGTCAGGATTGGAAGTACAGGTTATGGGGCATCACGGTGGATTACCCGGCACAGTACAGCCGGAGCCTGTTTCTCGACCTGACATCAAGCCTGACTGCCGAAGGAGGCTGGTGCGAGGTCGCCGATCTGAACATTGTCCGTCTTGCCTCTGTATCCGCCTTCAGCGAGGCGAGTAAGGCACGTGTGGGAAAGGTCAGCGGCATCATCGATCCGGTATTCGGTATGTTGGACGGTTACGGGGCATATTTCCAGAACCTCTATGCCACACGCAATGTCAATATCACCGGCACGCTTACCGCGGGAGACAAGAACGGTTTTTCAAGCACGTTCTATGTAGGCAAAATCCACAAGAATGTCATTCCCGACAGCCTGTCCTGTCGGTTCAGTCATTCAGAAGAGCTGTACGAGGCATCTCCCGCCGGACTCGGGTGCTGCGTACGGGTAACCGGAGACAGCCTTCTTGATGCGCAAAGTGCCGCATGGCGTGAGGCTCATATCGGAATCCATTATTGCTTCTCGGTCTGGATAAAAACGGAAGATACGGCGCTCATCCGCTTTTATCAGGATGAACACCTTGTAGGAGAGCGGACGGCAGATGCCGGCAAAGGGTGGAGCCGTTATAATATCCCGTTCCTTATACGCGGGTCTGATTCCCCCGTCATGTATCTCGGCATTGCCGCTTCCGCCCCCTTGTCGTTGTCCGCCCCTCAATTGGAGGCCGGAAAGAACGTGACTCCCTATCAGGCGACCGATGAAGCCTTGTCCTATACGGACGATTACGGTGCCTGGTTCAATAAGGGAGGTATAGGAGGTACCATACAAAATCCTCTGTTGCGACTGAACGGAGACGGCTCGATCGCTTCACGTGACGGTTCTTTCGTCATCAATCCGGACGGGACGGGCCATTTCGCTTCGGGGCGTTTCAAGTGGAGTAAGGATACCATTGAACTGCGCGGCGTGACCATCCATTGGGAAGACCTTGACGAGGAAGTGCAGGAACAGCTCAAACCCTGTTCCGTCTCCTTGGCAGGCGGCACGGCATTCCATTTCACGGACGAGCTTTCAGGCGCATGTGAGCCGGAGAATATCCCGCTTGTGGCGACCGAATACAATTTTGAGCCGGAAAGCCGGCAGTGGGAATACCTTGCCGCTGACGGGATATGGAAAGATGCCGGATGCAATGCCGCCGTGTTTGAAATGACACCCCCGTTTCATGGATGGGAAGGACGAGACGTGCTGACCGTCCGCTACACGGCAACATACCGCAATGAAAAAGTCAGCGCAACCCATACCTTTTTCAAACTTTACGACGGCTCTCCATCCTATACTGTTTATGTGGAGTCTGAAAACGGCACGACATTCCGCAACGGGATCATCTCGACGGTACTCCACGCCAGGGTGTACAGGGGCGGCGAAGAGATCACATCGCTCATTCCCGACAGCAATTTTCGCTGGATACGGACGAGCCGTGATACGGAGAGCGACAGGATATGGAACGCCACACCGCATTACGGCAGGGAGATGGAGATAACCGGCGGGGACGTGCGGCGCAAAGCCGTCTTCGACTGCGAAGTGAATATAACGACAACATAACAATAAGCATATGGCAATCAAAGTAGCACGCGGACAGGTCACCATCATCGATCAGAATGATGCTGTCTCCTTACAGGCGTTTATCGGTTCATCGCGACCGCTAACCCAGGTGTTCAACAAGGATACCGGCGCGTACGCCCCTTCGTGGGCGTCATCCCCGTTTTTGATACTGACCCCTTCGCTCTTTGTCAGCGGCAAGGCACCCGCTGACCAGATCTCATCCGTCGGCAATGCGGCGACATTGACAGCCGGTGTCAAGAGCGGTTCCGCCAAATGGTACAAGGACGGCAAGGCCATAACTTCAGGACAGGACAGCTGCACGATCGGTGCGGCTTCCGCCAAATACGCCCTGACCGTCAAGGCAAACCACCTGACCGTTTCCGCCCCGCAAGTACGGTATACTTTCGAGGCAATATACATCGATGCCAACGGGTTGGAGATCCCTTTCCGGGCGGATATCCAGTTCACCCAGCATCTGAACGCGGGGGCGATGATTGCCGCCGTGGCTTATGCTCCCGACGGCATTGTCTTCAAGAACGATGAAGTGGCTGCGCTCAAGGCGCACTGCGACCTGTGGCGGGGCGCCACCATCGATACGACAAATGTAACCTATGCCTGGGGCATCAAGGATTCCGCAGTGTTCGCCAACACGACACTTACAGCCACGGCAACAGCCGGCGCAACCACCGTTACCGTCGCTTCCGTCACCAATATGGAGGCCGGTGGAAAAATTTCGATCGGTTCTGTGCAGTACACCATATCGGCGGTCAGTGCTTCAACCAAAGTGATAACGTTGACTTCGGCACTTACGGCAACCAGCGCTTCAGGCACTCCGGTATCCTGTCCGTATTACAATGCAATGTTGGGTGCCGGATGGGCCCGCCTGACCTCCTCCAATCCCCGTGGAGTGACGGCAGGCTGGACCACGAACGAGATTACCATTACGGCGGATGCCGTGCTGAATTTCGAGACATTCAAGTGCGCCATCAAGGATACGGACACCTCAACCGGCAACGCTTCGGCAAACAAGGTCGTTTGTGACATTATCTCGTTTACGGACATGTCGGATCCCATCACGGTGGATCTGGTCAGCCAGAAAGGGTTTACAATCAAGAATAACAGCAATGATGTCGATGCCAAGGCGGTACTGTACCGTAACGGAGAGGAACTGGATGCCGGCGGCACAGCCTACACTTACACGTGGAAGCTATGGAACCCGACCGGAACATCCGTCATCAAGACTTACACGGGAAAATCCATCACCGTATCGAAAGCTGATGTGACCGGTAAGGGCGTGCTCATGTGCGAGGTATCGAAATAACAGAAAACTTTACAGTCTTTTATGGAGACGACTGATGCGGACTTATCACCGGCTCCGTGTATGGACATGACATGACTCTTGTTATATATTATAAAACATTGATTAATATTAATTTGAAAACAAATATCCGGTTTTACTTCCCAAAATGTAAAACCGGATATTGTTCAGATCGGTCAGTTCCATGTATGCTATATAAGGAAATAACCGGTACCATTTCTGTTTTATGCCTTCTTTTTTCATCCGGCTCACCACCGGAGGCCTGTTTTTAGAAATACACGTTCAGCATAAGATATATGTATGCCTTTTTATCTTTTCCATTTGGATGCTGGAGTTCAAACTGAATTTTATCTTCACGTGCCAGCCATCCGATCGCGCTGGCCAGTTCCATGTCATCCATACCAGTACCTTTTTTAACTTCCGCGATTTCCCATCTTTTATGGGCGTCTGTACTTAGGAAACGCCATAAGATTCCTGCATTTTCGCCAATAATGTGCTTGTTCATAATTTTCCTTCTTATAAAGTTGTTTTTTATACATCAAATGTACTGATATTTATAATCCATTGACACGGATTTACTGTTGGATTGTAATTTAATCTCCAACTTTATATTATTTTAACGTCTTAAGGAGAATTTGATATTTCATAAGATTGAATGTATGTACCGGTCAGCCGGGGATGTTCCTGTTGCACAGTTATCTTTTTACAGGGCTTGTTGTATAATATTATTCCCGTCCGTATTCAAATAAACACCTGAACTTATATCCGCTTTTATGGTATCCATCCTTGAATTTTTATCCTCCATTCCCTGGCTTTTGGTCTTTCCGCTGTCCAAAGGGAAACTTATCCTGTCCGCCACGGTTGTGTTGATATTGCTACTCCCCCTCATGTTCTGCGTGTTGATTTCCCAGTTTAGCGGCAACCCGCCGCCATTCTTTCGCCCTATACTTTCCGTAAAGGACATATATGGCAAAGACATTGGTCGCCCGTGGCCAGGCGACAATCCACATACAGAAAGACGGCTATACCATCAGCCAGTCGCTTGGAGAATATGTCTTCCCCGCGGATGCGGACGGGAAGATCCTCTCCACCGTATCCGTCACTTCCGCCGTCAAAGTCACGCTCGGGGATTCGGGCTTTACCGGCTTCTCCATCGGTAGGGTCGTCAAGCCTGCCGGGTTCTCTTCCATATCCGTCAACAACAGCAACAAGACCATCACCTATACTATTGCGGCGGGTACGGCCACGCTGGCCGACCATGGTACGGTTTCCATTCCCGTCATCATATCCGGAGCTACCTATACCCTGTCATTTGCCTGGTCGAAAGCCAAATCCGGTACGCCGGGAAAAGACGGTGTAGATGCCTCCATGCTCGGCTGGGTCAAGGAGTGGAACACGGGCAAGACACTCATCAATGGCAATACGGTCATTACCCCGAAACTGTTCACCGGTATCAAGAACAGCGACGATACTATTTCCGGTATTGCCATCGGTTCATTCCCGCTTTCCGTCAAGACAGCTTCCGGAACGGTTACTGTAGAAACGGTTGGTGGCATCCATGGCTTCAAGGACGGTTACAAGACCTTCTACGTAGACAACGGGGGCAATGTGCAGTTAGGCAACGGCAGCCAGTCCATCAAATACAACGCTTCCACCGGCAAAATCGAGTTCGGAGCTGATGTCAGCCTGAACTGGGCCGGTGCAACCTATATCAATAAGGACGGTATCTTTACCGGAACGCTTTCCGCCGATACCGTGAAAGTGTTGCATCTCGATGCCTCGCAAATCATCTCGGGAACAATTTCAGCTTTGCGTATCGATGTAGTTTCCCTGAAAGCCTCGCTCATCACCGCCGGAAACATCAATGCCCTGACCCTCACGACCACCAAGGGAACCATCGGAGGATGGAGTATCGACAGTGACAGCATCTATCGCGGTACGAAGAAGAATACTGCCAACACCTATACGGCAGCATCCGGATCGATGACTGTCGGGGCAACGGGTATCCGTGGCTATAAGTGGCGTTTTGAATCGACGGGAGCCGGTGCGGTGGCGGGCGGCAATATCGCGTGGGACGCTTCCGGAAATGTTACTTTCGCCGCTTCCGTTTCCCTTCAATGGACAGCCCCGATTGATTCCATAACCACCGCTCTGGGTGGTAACACCTATCCCAAACTGACAAAAATCACCGCGGCAGGTATTTATACCGGGAGCATTACCGCCGGTCAGATTACTGCCGGCACCATTTCCGCCGACCGTATAGCGGCGGGCAGCATCAACGCCTCCAAACTGGATACGGCCAGCGTGAAAGCCTCGCTGGTTACGGCAGGCAACATCGAAGCCCTTACGCTGAATGTCACCAAAGGCAAGATAGGAGGCTGGACGATCGGAGCGACGGCATTGAGCGGCAGCCATATCCTGCTTGACAGCGGGAACAGGCGCTTGGTGGTCTATGGATTGAACTCCAGCGCGACATCCGGACAACGGGTACAGCTGTATTATGGCAGCGACAGTGATTTCGGGCTGTACGCGACCAACAGCGCGGGGGCATGTATTGCCCGTCTCGGCTCACAGAACAATATCGCCGGGTGGACGATAGATGTGTCTTCCATCCGGAAAGGCAACGTGGTGTTGGGCAGCGACGGTTCGATAACGAACGGTACCAAATGGAAACTGAACAATGACGGCAGCGGTCAGATCGCTTCCGGAAACATTTCGTGGGATGCGGCCGGAAAAGTCTCGTTTTCCTCCGCTGTCTCCCTGCTGTGGAAAAACGACATAGAGGCGGCCAAGAAATCAAATTACGGCTATCCCTACTACCACAAAATCGTCATCAACGGAGAAGAAAATGTATATTATCCGGTCATTTTCAAAGGCGGCGAACAAACCGTCAAGCGCGATATCCTGATCCGTCGCGGTTACAGCGAGCAGGCTCCTGCCAGTTGGAACACCTCCACCCATAAAGGCGGACTGATCCTGCTTATCAAAGCCAATTTCGGCGGTTGGGGTGGTATTGCCTATTCGTGGGACATCTATGAACTTTCCGAGATGTACTGCCGCATGTTTGCCGGGGCAGCCCTATGCGGCAACAGCTGCATGTTCGCCGTGTTCCTGCGTGGTGGCGGGACAGGCGGTGCGGTTTACCATATCTATTCCAACCAACCGATTGTCAGCAGTGCCATGAGCCCGTCCCCCATACCGGCGGCTCCCCAGATCGCCTATAACTCGGATTTGATTTTCCAGAGCGGCTCCACGAAGGCAAATGCCCCGGCCCCACGTACATTGACCGCCTCCGTGGAGGAAGAGATACGGCGCAGGCGCTTTATCGCACTGGCACAGGGCAGCGACAGCACCCTTGCCGCCCATCCGTTGACCTATATCGGTTCTACGGGAATTTACACCGGAACATTGACGGCGGCGCAGGTCAATGCCGTCAGCATCAACGCATCCAGTATCAAGGGCGGGACACTCTCGGCTGACCGTATTGCGGCGGGCAGTATCAATGCCTCCAAACTCGATGCGGCCAGCATCAAGTCCTCTATCATCAATACGGCCTATATCAACGGACTGAGCTGTACTTTTACCAAGGGGAAAATCGGTGGCTTTACCATCGGGAACGACAACATCACCGTCGGCAGTGTCGGAACAGCGGGTGCCATACCCTTGCAGATCCGTTCGGCATCAGCCGGAAGCGGTTACTGGTACACGGGAGGATACAAACCGTTGGGCATTACGCTGACCTGGCATCAGAACAGCAATGCCGGCCATATTGTATTCGGACAGATTGCGGCAAACGGGAATACGGTCAAGACGGGATTCATCGGCATACAGATGATGTCCTGGGACCATCTGGAATACTTCTGCCTGTCGGCCAATTATACCAAAAGCGGAGCGAAGGAGGTCTATAACCGTATCGCCGGGTGGGCATTCGACCATAACCACATCTGGAAGAACAACATCTCGTTGGGCTCGGACGGTTCGATCACGAACGGTACAAAATGGAAACTGAACCACGACGGTAGCGGGCAGATTGCGGGCGGCAACATCTCATGGAACGCTTCCGGTTCCGTCACCTTCGCCTCTTCCGTGTCGGCACAGTGGACGACCGGTATTACGACCGCCCAGGAACTCGCCTCGGCCATGGCGTTCGGCAAGATGCTTTACCGTGACCCCACTTTCTGGAAAGGGAACAATGGTGTCGGTATCTATAACAATTCCGGTAACGGTATGGTGACGATTATCCGGGAGCAGAATTCGACCGCACCCAATGACAGCAAGTATGTACTGAAGATACAGACCAAGGGTACGGCCAGCCCCGGCAACGGGGGATTCTATTTCGGAACGACTTGCAGCTTACGCAAGGTGCTGGTAGCCCGTATCATCGCCAAGATACCGACGGGACGCAACATCTGTTGGGCGAGCAACAATATCGGTACAGGCGGATCGAGCCGCTGGCTCACCCCCACAGCCGGAACGGGAGACTGGAAAGAGTATGTCTACAAGGTCGTCTGCGGAACCTCGAATTTCTCCACCACCCATTTCTTCTATATCGACGGGGCACAGGGAACGGCTTCCGCACCGCTGACCTGGTATGTGGCCTATGCAACAGTTTTTGACCTGACATCGACGGAGAAGTATACCACGACCATCGATGCCAACGGGATCTATACCGGTACGGTAAAGGCGAACCAGATAGTCGTGGACAGCGCACTGGTGGTAGGCGGCAGTTCCTATAACGGCAGCATATCGGTCAGAGATGCGGGCAATTCCGTCAAGGTCACCCTTGACAGGACTGGCATCACGGCCGTGGCCGGCAAGATTGGCGGATGGGCGTTAGGTACCAGCTCGCTTACGGCATCGGCTCCAAGTTCCGGACACCGCATTGTCATCAGTGCATCCGGCTATATCTATCATGACAATCCTTCCTCGGGAAAAGATTACTGGGGATTGAAGGCTGACGGTTCCGCCGCGTTCGGATGCGGGAAGATCTCGTTTGCAGCTGACGGTTCCGGGTATCTTGCCAACCAGAATATCAAGTGGGACGCCGGCGGTAACGTGACCATGACCGGAACCATCAATGCCAACGCCGGAACCGTCGGGGGCTTCTCCATCGGTCAGGGACGTATCGGCTCTACCGCTTCGGGCAGTGGTTCCGGTGGCGGGCTTGCCATCTACAATGATTTGTTCCGTGTGGGAAACACCACTTCCTACGTTCTGTTGGGAGCCAACACTTTTCCTGCCACCTCGGGTGGAACCTGCGCAACGGGGCGCATCGTCAACAGCAAGGTAAATTCATATACGAACAACTACGGGCTGTATATTGATGTGAAGAACGGTCACCGGAACTATGGGGTATGGTCCAATGCCCCATTGGTCGCACCAGCCATCATCGGTCTCAAAATGAAAAGGATCTATTTCACAGGTTCCGGCTATAGCATTGATTTTTCTGACAATAACATCTTTTGCCTTTACGCCAACGCCACTTATAACATCAATCTACCGAACGCATCGTCAGTCGCGAGCATGTTCGGGTATTCGAGCCTTCCATCGGATTTCGCTTACGTGTTCACATTGTTCTACAGTTATAACTGGGGAGGACACGTGAATATCATGAATGTGAGGAACCAGAACGGGGGCACGACAAACTACGGTATGGAGAGAGGGGATTCACTGACCCTTCTTTGCTGCAACTACCCGTCATTCCACTATCAGGCATTAAATTACAACAGCTAGTAACCGGAATCCATAGCCTTGCCCTATACTTATTAAAAAGCCAAAGCGTATGAACATTACCAACATCACTGTCACCAAGACCGCCGAAGAAAAGACAGAGAACGCCTCCTATGTATTGGAGTATTCCATTGTCAATGAGGAGCTGAGCCGTCTTCATGTTTCCGTGAACGAGAAGGAAGCCGATACGGAAGGGAACATACCCCCCGTCGGGATTATCTACATGGAACAGGGGAACATCTCCTGTAATCTTCCCGCTGGAAGGGAACTGGGCCCCATATTTCTGGACTTCGACAAGATGCAGCAATATATCCGTGAAAGTATCAATCCTAAAAAAGAATCATAATGGAACTGAGTGTCAAGGACCGCCTTTACCTGCCAACTTTTCTGCCGGCACGCGGCAACTTCAAGGAATTCAACCTCAAAAAGGAAATCCTGCGTAAAATCGCCATCGGTGACGAGGAACGTAAAGCCATCAACCTTCGTGAAAATGCGGAAGACAAGCGTATCGAGTGGGACGTGGAGAAAGAGCATCCCTTGGAGGTAGAGTTCTCCGCCGACGAGATGGCCTACCTGCAAGCCGCCTGCGAGAAGATCTCGGACGAGGAACTGCCCGACGACATGTGGGGCACCGTGGAGGCGGTTTATAACGAAATCTCCAAAGACGCATAAACCGAAATTTCTGTCTGCCGCTACTCTTTACACAAAGAGTACCCCGGTCGTACTCTTTCTTGGGTGCGGCCGGGATTTTTATATCAACACCATGGCCAGAGAGGATATCATAATGGATGCCGAATACGGGGAAGTGGAAATGTCCGGACGGGTTGCCGGAAAGACTTTCCATAACTTCCGCCTGCTTGACAGCGTGGAAGATGCCGACAATGCGGACTTCCGCCACGGGGAGATAACCGTACCGGCGGACTTCCTCTCATCGTATAGCGATGCAAAAGGTATTCATATCCGTATTTCCTATACGCCCGACAACCGGTTATTGACGGTACGGATTGCCATGGAAAGCGGTTCCGGCGGCGTGGAATATGTGCGTTGCGCAGCCACCGGCAAATGCTGGTTCCCTGTCATGCAGGAATATGATGACGGGACGAGGCAGGCGGTGACTCTGCCTTCGCTCTATGCCTTGAATGAAGACGGCCTCTATAACCTGCTGATCCGGGAAGACTGCCTGGTTGTCTACAGCGGCGAGGAGACGGACTTCGGAATCGGAGCCTCCAAGATGCAGAACGGGACATTCCTGCTCAAGGCCGTGGCCGGCAATCTCTACCAGCATCCGACTACCGGTGTGGGGCTGATAGACTTCCTGCACTCCAACATGGAGAACAACGGCCTGGCCGCCAAACTGCAGGCGGAGTTTGGTGCGGACAAGGTCGTCATCAAGAACGCCTATATAGACTCGGCAACGGGAGAACTGTTGCTGGAAACCGAGGAGAAGGAGGACAATCATGGGTAATTACCGTGTCATCACCGGACAGAACATCTATGATGTGGCCCTGCATCTGTACGGAAGCATCGAAGGGATTGTGGACCTGCTTGTCAACAATCCGGATCTTTCACTGGAAACGGAACTCCGCACCGGGCAGGAATTGACCTATACCGACGGATTCATCATCAATGCCGATGTGGTCGCCTATAACGGGATGCACGGCATTGTACCCTCCAACGGTGAACGGCATGTCTATCCCAAACATTTCACCCTCCCGCAGGCGGCCGTATTTTCGTTGTCAGCGGCACTTGTGTCCGTGCAGTGCGAGGTTTCCGGAACGGGAACGTTGGAAATCGACTGGGGCGATGACAGTGCAGCGGAAACCGTCATTCTCGGCCATATACCGTACACGCTGCACCATACGTTCGACAGCCGTGTACGCCACAAGCGCAGGATCCGGTGGTTTGCCGATGCCTCGTTCCGCCATATCGACTGGAGCGGCATGAACCCCTCGTCCGTCATCCTTCTCCGTGAGCTGCACGTGGAAGAACTGACGCTCCGGGATTGTGCCCTTGCACTGGACGGTTTCCGGATTTTCTCGGGCACTTACCGGATAGACCTGTCCGGAAGCATGGTATCCGACCTCTTGCCGCTCGTCGAATGCCGTGGCCTGATGGAACTCGACCTGTCGGAGGCGCGGATCAGGCCGACCGTATTGGACGAATACCTGATGGCTATCGTGGAACGCTACGGCAACCGACGCAACTGCCGGATGACACTGCCTGTCTCCCCGACGGGGACTTACAGGGAGCCGGACCGGGACGAAACGACCGGGCGTTACCGTATCATATCGGGTATGGAGGCCATATGGGTCATCCTGCATGAGGAGAGCTGGAACGAGGGCGGAGCCTGGGAGTTTATCATCGACTATAAAACCTATACAGTGGAATGAGCCGTACGATCAAGGAAATATACAACGAGGCCGTTGCGGAACGCAACCGGAGGCTGGAGCTGGCGGAGTTCGCCAGCGACTCCAAGCTGTCTGTCATGAACGGCATCCTCTGGGTAGTGGCGGCAGCCATATACAGTTTCGAGACCCTGCTGGATGTCTTCGCGGTGGATATTTCCGAAGCCATCAACGGGCGTATCAACGGTACGCCTGCCTATTATGCCAATGCCCTGCTGCAGTACCAGCAGGGGGACGAACTGACGGTGCGGGAAGACGGGCTGGCGTTCGGCTATCCGAATGTCGACGAGAGCAAACGCATCATCACACAGGTATCGTATGTGGAGAGTACCGATGACCGGAATCTGGACAGCAAGCTGATCCTGAAAGTGGCTACCGGCACGAAAGGCAACCTTTCCGCCATACCGCCTGAAGACCTGGTACCCATCAACGCCTATATCGGCAAGTTGAAGTTTGCCGGAACACGGGTGGAGGTCATCTCCACCAAGGGTGATGTGCTGATACCGCGCCTGACGGTCTTCCATGACGGGGCCGTACCCGAATCCGAGATATATGACGCCATCGAGGAGCAGCTGAACGCCTATATGATGGAAATCGATTTCGATGCCGCCGTCTATGTCTCCCGTCTGACGGATGCCGTACGTCGTGCGGAACATGTGACTGATGTCCATATCGACGAGGATGCGGTACCCGAACAGGGAATCTTCATAGCCAGCCACGATACCGACGGCCATATCCGGCCCCCGCAGCGTGTCGCCCGCATGACCCATACCGCGTCGGGATACCTGAAAGAATCATCCGGCAAGGACGAGGAGGCCGGTCTGCCCAACTTCCGTGAGGCCATCATCCTGAAAATAGAGAACCATGAGGTATAAGTTATCCATAGACCGCACCGTAAACCGCCTTGTCCCGCACTATCTGTCGGGACGGAAATTCATCCTGTTCGTGCAGAGCTGCCTCTACCCGCTGCAACGCACCAACGAGTGGTTCCGCAGTTTCACGAGGGAACGGCACATCGAGGCGCGCATGACCTCGCAGGTCATCTATTTCGAGTGGTTCCTGAACTACCGGTTCGGCAAATACATCAAGGACGGCAAGGACCGCATCTTCATCAAGGACAGCACGAGTGTCGGTGTGGACCTGTACCACGAAAGAGCGGAATACCAGCGTCCTTTCACCGTATGGTACAACGGGGAACAGGTTACAACGGACAACGAGGCGGAACGCCCCCGTCCGTTCTACCTGCTGGCGGAAGAGAAGCTGATCAACAAGGTCAGCTTCATGGTCTGCGTCCCGCCCGTCACCATACCTCCGCGGGAACTGGTCTATATGCTTTCCTATGTGGTGAATACCTACAAGACAGCAGGCAAGACCTACCTGATCAAGATCGACGAAGACGAATACACCCCCAATAAGAATACAGGACAATGAAAGAATATATCGCGGAAACCGGCGGACGGTATACCTACTCGGACGATATCCTGAACTTGCAGGAACTGGCTCTCAGCATGAGTGCCGTTTTTGACGGCTGCTCGAACTTCATCATCTCCGGATGCGAGATCGAGGGTCCCCGCGTCTCCCCGGGTTATGTCTGGCTCGGCGGGAAGGTACGCCGTTTCGACGGCTGCGCCGATGCCGTCTATCCCTATTATATATACGAAATCAACCGGCATGAATCGGTGGTCTACGCCAATGAGGTCAACAAGCGCGGGCGTACCTGTTATCTCTGTGCCGGGGCCAGGGCTGTTCCGGATACGGTCGATCCGGTTACCGACAAACTGCCGGCGGCTATCGAGGTGACGGAGAGCTACGCGCCCCGGTTCATCGACAAGTTCTTCGGCCGCTATGCCGTCCTGCTCGATACACCTTTTGCCCGGCAGACAGTCAAGAAGGATCTGGTGCTGGCCGGAACGTTCACCGGGCAGAAAGAAATCAGTTCCAAGACCGCCGTCTCCGTCAGCGGCGGGAACGGCTACCTGCTCAAAGGCATCGTCAAGGCGGACGGCCATGCCGCCATCGGTGCCTACCTGCACGGTCTGCTTGTCAACGAGATTGTCATCCGGACGGACGGCACGTTCAGTTTCATGAAACAGGGAAAGGAACTGGCCAGGGTTACGGAAGACGGCATATCCTGCGGTACTTCGCTGAGTGAAAACGCCCGGATCGGGGCTGTCCGCATCAAGGGATACGACATCTATAACACCTCGGATGTGACGGATGAGGGTTGTATCCGTATCAATTACCACGGCACGGAGGGCGGCGGAACAAAATACCGTGACTTTGCCGTGCATGACGGAAAAGCCTGCACCACACCTGTTTTGAAAGTCATCGGGCGTACCGCCACCCTGCAGGTCGGCGGACTGCTCTCCCTGCAAAGCACCGGACGGGGTATCGATATTCAGAATACCGCCTATACGAAAGACAATGCCAGGCTGACAAACCTGATTACCTGGCGCGACAGTGCCGCCGCGCTGCTCGCCACCGTCGGCTTCGACACCGCTGACAGTTTCCGTTTTGCGCTGAGGAACGCTCTGGGCGACATCGTGCTTGCCCCTTTGGGAGCGGTGGATGTGCTCGGTACGCTTAAAATCAACGGAAAATCCGTGTCCGACACCTATGTGACCGTCACGGCCTTTACGGAGGCGATGGGAAAGAAAGTGGATGCGGTAGAAGGCAAACAGCTCTCTACCGAAGACTTCACGACAGAATACAGGAAGAAACTGGCGGCTATCACTACCGGAGAACTGACGGAAGGCGGCGAAGGTTATGTCACATCGGGAACCGTCGCGGCGGCTTTGAAAATGAAACTCTCCGCCGACGGGAACCTTTCCGATGTCATGGACAAGGCTGCCGCCCGGAAGAATATCGATGTCTATTCCAAAGCGGAAGCCGGAGAGGTATTTCTGGAAATCTCCGAAGGATTGAAGGAGCTGGTACGCCTGACGGCGGACGAGATCAGCGGGCTGACGGCAGAGGAAGCCGCTGAACTGAAAGCAAAGCGGCAGGCGGCCGTCAGGGATACCCTCGATGCCGAAAAGAAAGGTACCGGGGAGCTGAAACTGGCCAAGACCTCGAACCTGTCCGACCTTCCGGACAAGGGCAAGGCACGCAAGAACCTCGAAGTCTATTCCACGGCCGAGATAGACTGGATGATGGACGGCAAGCTCGGGACTGACTCCGCTTACGAGGGCATTGTCTTCACACCCGAACTCAGGGACAAACTGCTGGAAATCAAGACCGGTTCGTTCGCCTACATAGATGAAGGCGGCATTTCGCACGCACAGGTCGAGGGATACGTGATGACCTCGCAGGTTGTCAGGGAACTCAAGAAAAAGGCGGAACGGCTGATGGGCGGCTACAACGCTTCCGAAAAGGATACCATCGCCACCAACCTGAACCTGTATACCAAGGCCGGGGCGGACGCCCGCTTCGCCGCGCTTGAAAACCTGTTCCAGGATTACATCGACTTTTTGACCGGGCAAGGAAAATCCCCCATAGAAGCCCGGCAGCTCCTGCGGAACAAGTTGGACGTGCTGTCCAAAGACGAAATCGTCAAGGACTACCTGCGCAAGGACGGCAAACTTTCCGACCTGTCCTTGCCGACAGCGGAGGCGAAACGGCAGGCCTGCCGCGCTATCGGAGCCGCCTATGCGGAAGAATACCAGCCCCTGCTGGCGGATACGGGATGGATGCACATGGAGAACAGCGGCTCGGGAACAGATACCCAGGGGCTGTTTGTCCGCCAGATCGGGAATATCGTGTCCATACAGGGGTATATCAATACCGCACGCAGGGACGGCAGCAACTGGGGCGGCATCGTGGCCGTCATCCCGAACAAGATACAGCCCCCGAGATACAGCGTGCGCTGCAGCGCCGCTGACTGGAACGATGACCACAAGTACAACCGGGGCTCCTCGTTCACCATCTACGGCGGTTCGCGCAGGATACAGCTTTACGAGCGCGGTATGTACAATGTCAATGTAGAACTCAACTTCACCTATTTTGTATAGTCATGAAACATAAACTCAATGTAAACGGCGATATTGAAAGCCGCCGGAGGATTGCGGAGCGCAGGAACGTTCCCGTCCGTGAAACCGTACAGCAAACCATTCAACCGCAACATCATGAAACAGAAGAAAATCAGGCGGCAGCCACAGAAGAAACCATCTCCCCGGCAGCAGAAGCCCCGAAAGCGAGAAGACGGAAGACCGCAGGGGACGCTTAAGCGCTTTCCTTTCGACGAGACACGGATAGGCTTCATGCTCCGGTATGAGATGCCGGTAGTCTATCATCTGCTCCGCAGGTTATGCGCCACGCAGCAGCCCTTCGAGCCGGACTGGCAGGTCATACGGTCGGTGGCGGAGGCATCGAAAGACCCTTCCTGCGGCAAGGCGAAGTTCCGCCGCTACCTGGACGAATACCGCCGGGACGGGGTCTATTGCCGGCGCGGGAAACGGCTCACGCCGGGGCGCAAAGCCTACTATGAAGGCATATGCCGCCGCAAGAGAGAAGAGTATATCCGCCGGAACCGCAGGAGGCTGCTCGCCGAAGCGCGGAACGCGCCGGGCGGCGACAGACTGCTCGGGGAGATTAAAAACATTCTTAAAATGAAACGGTAATGCGCTGAAGGACAATGCCGGTGACAAACATTCATGTACATGTATGGCTGTTCCGGGTGATTTGCCTAATTTTGTATTCCGCGGTCGCTGCAAGACCTTTCCATATTGTCAAATGAGTATCCTCTTTCGGGATACGGTCAGCGAGACATCCTCTCCCAATTTTATCAGTTGAACGCGGACGGTGCAACCGAACCCGTCCGTCCTGTTACCAGTTTCTTTGCGATGCGGGTATGCCGTGTCGCATTCTTCGGGCATTTTTAAATCCATAAAACAAAGCGTTTATGCAAGAAGAAGAAAAGAACAACGGCATGGAAGGCATGTCTGTCGAGGAAATGTTCCTCGGCGTTCAGGAATCTTATCAGGAGGCACAGTTGCGTGCCCAGGAGGAGAACAGGGCTTTCGCCCGTACGGAGTTCTTCCGCATGGACAAGTTCGGGACTTACCGTCTCCGTATCCTGCCCATCGCTCCCAATCCGGACGGCTCGCCGACACGTCCGGGCTATGAGTATCCCGTCCACCAGCTGCTTCTGGAGCTGGAGAAACCCGCTACGGGGAACAAGCCCCAGAAGATGTATGTCACTGTCACCCGCGCTACCGATGCCGGATATAGCGTTGATCCCATCGAGACTTACCGCCGCATGGCCGTCGAAACCGCAAAAGAGGACGGGGACGACAAACTGGCGGAAAAGATTGCCGGGGGCTCGTTCGGAGGCGGTCTGAAATACAGTTACGGCCACTGTCTCTATGTATTCGATCTGGGTGAACGTGCCAAAGGCGTGCAGATGATGACCCTTTCCCATGCCCAGTTCAAGGATCTGGATGAGAGGAAGTTCAAGCTGTGGAGCAAGAAACTGGCCAAGAATCCGTCTTACCCGTGCCCGATTTCCTCGGTGTATGACGCCTATCCGGTGGAGATTGAAAAGCGCAAGAACGGAGCCAAGACCGAGTATGTCATTTCCATTGACAACGAATCGGAACCGGCACCGTTGACCAAGGAGGAGCTGACCGCCCTGATGGGTGCGCCGCGTATCCCGGAAATCATCTACCGCTACACCCGTTATCATCTGGGAGCCACCGTCGAGTTCCTCAAACAGTGCGACGGTATCTACGGCATGTCGCTCATGGAGACGGATGAAATGAAGACGGTCATCGACACGCTGGACGGTGAACTGCCCAAGGAGGACACATCCGCGTTCTCGTTCGACCGCCGCACGAAAGATAACAGGGAAAACGGGTGTGAAGGCGGAGGCGTGTCGCTGGATGACCTTTTCGAACGTTATGACGAGCTTCAGCGGCAGGAACTCGGTGACAAGACCGAGGAGGGGCAGGAGCTGCGTGCGATGATTCGCGGCTACATCGAGCAGGAAGGGCTCTCCGTGCGTGTCACACGCTCCACGAGCAACCGGGAACTGCTCGACCTGATCGAAAGCGAGATGGAGGGTCCGAAGCCCGGTGACGAACCGGAGGATGCCCCCGGGGAGGAAGAAGAGCAGCCGGAGGAAACGGAAGAACGCGCCGGGCGTCCCCGCCGCCGCAGATAAGCCTTTCACAAGTTCTTGAATTCTAATCCGACGGGAGGCATCCGGGTCTCCCGTCCTAATCACAATCGCTTAGTATGAAAGAGAACAAACCCTGCCTTTTGTTATTGAATGACATCCACATCTCGAAAGACAACATCCCTGCATTCCAGGCCAACTGGCAGGAGGCCATGGGGATTTGCAGGGAACGGGATATCCGGGAAGTGGTTGTCGGAGGAGACCTGTTCTTTTCCCGTGCCGCCCAGACACTCGATGTCCTGCTGGCCGTCAGGGATATGCTTGTATCCGCCGCAGACCATGGCATCCATGTCACGCTGGCGGAAGGAAACCACGACAAGGTGAACCAGGAATCCCTGCGCGGATATTGTCATGTCTTCGACCGGCATCCGAATGTGACTGTCGTGGATGAATCCCTGACCCTGTGCCGTCCGGAATGGAAGTTCGCGCTCCATGTAATGAGCTATTTTCCGGAAGACGGCTCTTTTGCCGAAAGGCTCGGACGATTGGCTGCGGAAGCGCTTTCCGGAGAACCGGAGCACTTCCTCTACATCCATGAGGGTATCAACGGGGCATTGGCACAGCCTTCGGAAAAGGAACTGCCTGCCAGGATATTCTCTCCTTTCGACAAGGTCTTTGTCGGCCATTACCACAACCGTACCGTCATTCCGGGGACGGGAATCGAATATATCGGTTCCTCGCGCCAGCATAACTTCGGGGAGGACGAGGAGAAAGGATACACGGTGCTGTACACGGACGGCACGCACGAGTTTGTCAAGAACCGCGTGAACATGCGGTACCGTGTCATGGATGTGCCGGTGGAACGAGCCGGGCTGCACCTGATGGACGAGCTGCGTGAAATGGAAGCCGACGGCCGCTACAAGGTCAAGGTGCGTGTCCATGCACCTGCCGCCGTGATGAAATCGGTAGACAAGGCCGCCCTGCTGGAAGCCGGAGCGGCGAAGGTGGAACTGGTTGCCGATGACGAGCAGCTGCCGGAGGCGGTATCCTCTTCGCTCTTCGAGAAATTCGACAGCCGCCGCATCCGGGAAACCTACGAGGACTTCTGCCGGGAGAAACAGATCGAGGATGTGTCGATGGGATTGGAGTATTTATCTAGAATAGAAAACAGGTCATGTGGAAATTAAAGACGATAGAAGCCGAAAATCTCTGCGCCTTCCGTTCGCTGTCCTACATGCTGCGGCAAGGCGTGACGACATTGATTTTCGGCGATAACCGGGACAATGAGTCCCAGCAGTCGAACGGGGCCGGCAAGTCTGCCCTGTTGGAATGCATTGCCGTGGGTATCACGGGCAGCCCGCTTAGAAAGATACGCTCGGAGGAGATTATCAACGATGCAGCGGAAGAATGCCGTATCGCTTTGCGTTTCATCAACGATTCCGCCGCCGAGGAACTGCTCGTCAACCGCCGTATCCCGCGCAAGGGGGCTTCCTCTGTCAGCTGTACGCTTTACCGTGGCGGCAGGCAGGTAGTAACCGATGAAGCGGTACAGCCTTCGGTGGATGCCTATAACCGGTATATTCTTGACAAACTGGGTATCACACGCGACGAGTTGCTCAACAATTTCATCCTTTCCAAATACCGGTATGAGGATTTCCTCTCGTCATCGGACAAGGAGAAGAAAGAGGTCATCAACCGCTTTTCCAACGGTATCCTGGTGGATGAAGCCATCGCCAAAGTGGAGGAAGACATCGTGCCGCTCTCTGAAAAGAAACGGCAGGTGGAATTGGAACTGGCCGGGTTGGACGGCCGTATCGGGATGTTGCAGGAGCAGATACGCAAGGAGGAGGAAGCCGGAGCCGAGCGGGGACGTACCCGTGTGGAACGTATCGCGGGACTGGAAGCGGCCATAGCGGCCAAGAGGGAGCAGATCCGTACCGGGCACGAGACCGTGGACAGGCTTGAGGAACAGCTTGCCGGAGTGCAGCGGGCGGACGAGGCTTTGCAGGAACTGGAAGCCGGAGATACCGCATTGGAAGCGTGTCTGGAAAAGATAGCGGAAATGATGTCCCTCTTTCCCGATGCCCGGCAGACGGACTGGGACAAGGTCATTGCCGAAAAGAAAGGACGGTTGCAGACCGCCACAGAGCGGCTGAAGGATTGCGATGCCGTCTTGAAGCAGGCGGAACAGGAACTGAAAAACAGGACTGACGGCTGGGAACAGTTCAAAAAGGAGTATGCCGCATTCTGTGAGGCATACAGGGATCAGTCCGATACGACTGCGGAGAGGCTGCGGGAAATCGACATCCGTCTGCGCGACCTGTCCGGCAGCATCGAGGAACTGCGTCATAAACGGCGTATCGTTTCTGCCGGTATCGACAGCCTCTCGAACAAACTGGCCGGCTCCATCACCTGTCCTTTCTGCGGGCATGAGTTTCTGGTGGCAGAACCACAGTTCGACATCGAGGCCGGCATGAAGGAACTGAAGCTCCGTCAACGGCAACTCACGGAAATCAACGGCCGTATCGATGAGAAGCAGGAGGAGACGAATGCCGTGGAGTTGCAGCAGAACCGGCTGAACCATGAGCGCCGGATATTGGAAGGCAGACGCACCGGATGGGAGGAGCAGCTGGCCGGGCACGAACGGGCCGTCAGGAATGCCACCCGCCACGTGGAAGAGGTGGAAAGCGGGCATAAACGCATCGCTTCCGAAATTACCGCCCTGCAAAGTGAAATCGAAGGTGTCCGCCGCAAAGTATTCGACGAGGTGTTCGGATTCATAGACGAGCGCAATGCCGCACTGAACCGCGGCATACGGGCAGGCAAGGAAGATATACAGGCCGCGGCCTGCGCCATCGACACTTTGCAGGCCACGATCCGGGAGCTGGATGAGGCGGCTTCACCCGACCTCATACAATCGCTCAAGGACACTCTCCGTGAAACGCGCGGGAAGTCCAACGAGGCGGCAGGGCGCAAGACGGCCGTCGATGCCCGGGTCCGTGCCCTGGAGATACAGCGGGAACGGTTCGTGCAGTTCAAGACCTATCTGGCCAACACGAAAATCGAGGCGCTCAGCCGTATCACCAACGAGTTCCTGCAAGACATCGGCAGCGACATCCGTATCCGCTTCGACGGGTATACCGTCCTCAAGAGCGGTAAGGTAAGGGAGAAAATCTCCATCTCACTGCTGCGCGACGGCATGGACTGCGGCTCGTTCGGCAAGTTCTCGGCAGGCGAAGCCGCCCGTGTGAATTTGGCGACCATCCTTGCCATGCAGAAACTCGTGAACAGCAACTGCGACGGGGACAAGGGACTGGATCTGCTCGTGCTGGACGAGATACTCGAGGCGGTCGATGAAGCGGGGCTGGCCTCCATGTTCGAGGCGCTGAACTCGCTCGGCGGTACCGTGCTGGTAGTCTCGCACGGGAATGTGGCTGAAGGGTATCCGCATAAACTGGTAATCGTGAAAGAGAATGGCGAATCGAGACTCGGAGAATAGCGTACTGACCCGGGAGCAGGTACTGGCGCTGGACATCGCCACGCATACCGGATACTTCTCCCTGCATGAGGCCGGGACATGGAACTTCACCGAAAGCAAACGGCGCAACGGCAACAAGATGCACGGCGCTTTCAGGATTACGCTGCTCTCGCTGCTCCGTCGTTACGGCATCCGCCGCGTCGTGGCCGAGGATGTGAGCGTGAACCGCCATTTCTACGACATGCGGCGGCTCTCGGAACTCAGGGGCATCCTGCTCGAAGTGTGCGAGGAACTGGATATCCCGGAACCGGAGTTCGTCAACCCGGCTGTCCTCAAGAAATGGGCGACGGGAGACGGACACGCCACCAAGACGCAGATGGTCGCGGCCTGCAAGGACAGATACGGTATTGTCCCGGTGGATGACAACGCGGCGGATGCCTGCCACCTCTTCTACTATTACATCCGCAGGCACAGGCTGTGACAAGCCGACAACGGTTTGGATTTTTTCCGGGCGGCGGTAATGCTGCCGCCCGTTTTTTCAATTGACGCTCACGGTAGCTGACAGATTAGGACATGAGATTCATTATCAACCTTTTCAGTCAGTGGAAACGTGGAAAAGAAAGATGTGTTTATTGCGGTTCTCCAGCCTGAAGACGAATCCGCGAGACAGAGGGCGGAACTTCTCAGAAAATATGTGATGCCGCACAGGAATCTGATATACAGCATTTGTATCAAATATACCTATAACCAGGAGGACATCGAGGACAACTACCTCGAGGCGTTGGCCAACTTCTTTAAGTATATGGACAGTTATGACCCGGCCCGTCCGGTAAAGACCTGGATCTATGCCGTGACCAAACGGCTTGTGGCGGACCTGAACAACCGCAACAGGAACCGCATGCCCCCGGACGACAATATCGACATTTCGGAAATATCCTCTTCGCTGTCGGATGAGGACGAACCGTCGGGAAACAGCATGGGGATGGACAACTACCGCGAGTTCTATAACGATGACATCCTCTGGGCGTTGGACCGGCTCAAACCGATTTACCGGGAAGCCCTGCTCTTGCAGCAGGCTGGTTACAAACTCGGGGAAATCATGGAAATCACCTATAACAACGGTACTTTGCAGACCAGGAACGTAGAAACGGTAAAAAGCCGCATCTTCCTGGCCAAGACGCAGCTGCGCAAACTATTGACACGCGATGGAGAGAAAAGAATGGATTGACGGATGCCGGAGGCTCTTTACACGGCTGGTCCGCACCACGGTGTGGGCGGATTTTGTGTTCCCTACCGGCGGCAAGTCGGACAGGCAGCTCGGGATGTGTTTCGACGGCTTGTGCCGGGAGGTCGTCTCCGTCAGTGCGGAACGCCTGTCCGACTTCTGTATCTGCCAGACATATGCCATTTCCGGATATGATACCGCGTATCGCAGGAAATGGAACGTCTCGCATTCATTCGGAAAGAAAGCCATCGACCGCTATCTCCGCTCGGGAAAGGAACGCCGCTACCGGGAGGACCGGTGGCTGAAGAGTTTCGGGCTGTCACGGCATGATTTGGCGCGGGCAGTGGAAGACCGCCGCAGCCATCCGTTCGGACGTTTTATCTATCCGGAATACGAGGAGGCGACCAAGCGACGGCTGCTCTCCACCGAAGCGGGATATCTCGTCTGCGCGCTCTCCACGCTGATGTGGACGCCTTTCTCCCCGTCATGCTCAAAATGTGCGAAAGCGGAGCCGTGCCGCAGAAGGACACAGGCGCGCTATCCGGAACTGTACCGTATCCGCTGTGAGGCGTGGCGGAAAAAGGAGGCAAAGCCATGAGTGCCGTCAATCCGCTCAGTGCCGAGTTCCTGTATGAACTCTATGCCACGGCGCTCAGACAGGAACCGTTGTGTGCCGTCCTTACCCGGCATATGCGCAAGGAATACCTGCCGGACCGTTCGTTCCAGCGGGTACAGGAGGCGATAGCCGCACATTTCAGGACATACAAGGCACCGCCGTCGTATGCCGTGCTGGCACAGACCTTCCATGAGGATTACGACGCCATCGAGCTGATAGACACTTTCCGGGAGTATGACGAGGGACAGAGTGCCGAGGTGATGACCGACATGCTGGAGTCCTACATCAAGGGGGTCCGGTTGCAGTCGGTCTATGTGGAGGTCGGGAAACTGTATAACGAGAACAAACAGGACAAGGCGGAGAAGACTCTTCGGGAATATGCCGAGTGGCTGGCAGGATTCACGCTGAAGAGCACCTCGTTCGTCGATGTGGCCGCGACTTTCAAGGAGCGTTTCGAGAGGAACCGCCGGCGCGAGGAGGAAGAGGAACGCTCGGCCGCCCCTCGTGTGTCCCGCTTCTACATCCCGTATCTGGATGCGCTCAATGCCGGACGTAACCTGCGAGGGCAGCTGACCTGTTTCCTGGCCAGCACGGGCGTGGGAAAGTCGCACATCGCCAAATGGATCGGTGTCAGGGCGGACATCGATGACGGGCTGCATGTGCTGCATTTCCAGCTGGAAGGTTCGGAAGAAGAGGCGTTGAACGCCTATTCCGGCGGACTGATTTCCAGGAACGCCTACTATTACGAGCGGGGAAAGATTTTGGATACGGAGATGAGACATCTGGAAAAACTGGTCGCCTCGTATGCCGGAAGCATCACGGTGCGCAGTTACCCGCGTTTCAATGCCCAGGTCTCGACACTCGACATCAAGAACGGCATTTCGGAATACAGGAAGCTCAAAGGATATAATCCGGACATCGTGATTGTGGATTCGATGGACTTGCTGACGGATGCCAACCGCCGTTCATGGGGAGCCGACCATGAACGGGCGAAGCGTATCGCGGTGGCCAATGACCTGAAGGACCTGGCGGCGGACGAAAAGGTATGGATGGTCGTGACATATCAATCGACCTTTGAAGACCGTGAGTGGCTGAATGACGAAAGGAATGTACTGACAGAGTACAACTGTTCGGAGGCCAAAGGTCTGGTCCGCCCGTGTACGCACCTTGTTTCGCTCAACCAGTCATCGGCTGAAAGAAAGGAGAACGTGATGCGCCTGCACGTTGCCAAAAGCCGGTTCTTTAAGAAAGGAGACACTATCAGGATTGCCACCGACTACGACAACGAGGTGTTCTATGACGGGCAGAGGACGCTGAATCTGAATAGGGAATAAAAAGCCATCAATCCGGATGCAGTGTGTCGGTGACTTTCTGACTTGTAATAGGAATGTTGAGTATATATGGCAGATTACATGCGTAAAAACCAATTCCGAACAGATACGATTTTTATTGTATGCCCTTTGTATTCCGCCATATCGTCCGTTCCCCATGTTATCAACAGCAGGGTTTCACTTTGCAATTCCCTTGCCGCCTCCTCCAAGGCTTTCAGTTCACGTTCACGGGTCTTGGCGTCCGAGATATCATACGACACCTGTACCAGACAAGAAACCTTGTACCCGGCCTTGAGTACAAAATCAATCTCTGTGTCATTTTTTGTGTGGTAATAGAACAAGGTATCGTAGCGTGTGATCATTTTAGAAAAATGCAATAATTGCAATAACATAAAATGAATTGCCATTGAGTTTTCACAAGAAACGACCGACGGCAGTTTGGGTAAAACTTTGATCTCACAGTAAAAAGTCTCGGCATCGGTAAGAGAATAACAGATTTGGATAGCCAGTTCCCCTTCCAGGATGTAAAAAACGCCTCTACACCTAATAATCAGCCAATGCTGATTCAGTAATCTTCTACCTAAGATACTGATCTGGATAAGGACAGATTCCCATTGACTGGCAGCTTGTTGCACCGTTTGAGTTTAACAAGTGCCAATTAGGCCGTTCGGATGGAAACTCCAAAAGAACATGGAAAAGAGCATGCAAAAACATACTTTCGGAAAACATATCCAAAGTACTACATTGGCAGTCGTTTAGAGGAAAATGTATTCTTTAGGCGGATTCCAGTATATTAGATTTCCTTTCCTTTTTGTTTAAGAAGGAAAGAGTCAAAGATATCTCCAGCACTTACTCCTATTGAAATGGTCCGGATTTGATGCCCTTCATTGGGAAAAACAGTTACAGTCATTATATTTTTCTCAATCCTGATAGATATACAGTTATCTTCATATTTTTGCCCATTATCTATTATATTTTCAGTTCCATTGATAGCGTATACCCAAAAACTCTTATAATTATAGTTCATAAAGATATAACTCTTGCCTGCTTGTGGAACTTCTATATTGTTTTTATTATTCCAAATCATAGGGTCCCAATCTCCATCTTTATCCGTACAAGAAAAAAGAAGAATACTTATTGTTAAAAGGAAAAACCTATTTCTCATATCGAAATTATTGAATATTCAAGATTATACTTATATATTTTTTTTGAAAGATAATACTTTTATTAAGTGCGATCAATCACATTTTATGGGTAATTAAAAAATGTATTGACTTTCATTTTCCCTGATTGTTACTCACCACGCACTCGGCACACTTCCCCGTGTGCCTTTTCCTTGTAGGCTTGCGGGGGAGAGAGTTTCGTCCTCCTCTCTCCTTTGTATTTACAAGCCTTTTCACGCTATTCCCTGACTGGACGTACAGAAAATCCGCCAGCTCGTGAGAAAACCGCCCGTTTATTTGGCGAATACTTCCCCCCGGGACACGAAACAAGAGTCTTGCTAAAAGACAACACCGGAGCTGTATTGAGATTCTCTGCTGTTGCTGTCCAATAATAACTGGCACCCATTACTATATTCCCTTTTTTATTGTTCCTGCCGAGTGAGTTTGGAAAAAAGATGGTTCCCCCTGTAGTATCCCAATTCCCGGGAGCTTTCATCGGTTTACAATAAAAGTAACCACCCTGATTATTTGCAAATAGGGTTATAAATCTATCGCCATTTATATTCCTGTCTGTATTTTGCTCATACTCATTAATTGTAGTTGCCGAGAAGGCTCCTGATGCAGGCAGACAAAAACCACTTGGCGAAGGGTCATAAATGGTTTTACTGACCGATGCATCGATACCTGTGTTGCTGGAAGTCCTGCATCCCCAAAGATCAACGTTTGTCTCTGAAGTCCAATTCTGATTAGCATTGGAATCAGAATGCGGATCGGTGTAAAACACATGTGGATTCATAATACCTGTAGATATAGGAACCTTACCTTTTTGAACTTTAAATGTGTAGTCACCATGACAAGGTTTAGAGGTCACAGAGGAAGGTCCTGTAACTACTCTACCGGGCATCGGGTCTTTACGTCCGAATTGGAAATAAGGATTATTGCCGCTTTGTTTGACGATATGTTCCTCCTGGACAAGTGGCACAATCTTTGTCATCCCAGTCACAGCCTGTGTGAAGCGCACCAGCACCTTCCGTCCGGCATAAGTCGTGGTCTCGCCGTCACACCAGCCGATGTTCACCGGCATCATAGCATATCCTTTGTTATTACTATACATGGTCCGGATATCCTCACCGAGTTTGTAATCCGTAACCCAGACATGCCAGCTCCACATGATTTTCCCATTTCCCCTCACGGCCACAACGGCGTTGCCTTGCCTGATTGTCGATCCATCCACTTTGAACTCCAACCTCTTCTTGTCAGACGAAAGCCGGACCTCTGTCACCAAATTCTCCTCGTCTTGCCAGAGCAGGATAGCATCGGTAGGATTACATTGAGAATTATTATAGATATATGGATTAGAAATCCGTTTATTGAGGTGATTCTTGAAATGCGGCTTATTATAAGCAGGGGTATTGAAATTCCCGTTCTTGATTCCATTGCCGTAAACCAACGGGAGTGAATAGATACCCGGAGCGTTTACCAGATAACAATTTGCCGTATTCTCCACCGCCTCTTCTCCACTGCTGTTGGAGAGGTTATAGGGTGTTTTTCCCGTTTGGACATTGATGTCTTCTGCTATCTGTAACTTACTGTTGTGCGGGTTTTCTGTCACGCCCTGCTGGGCTTCGGCCGTTGCCCTATGCTGCGATACACCACCATTGCCGCTCTCGGTGAAGCCCGTGAACCAGAAGGGGCGGGAAATTGCATGATAACCACCCACGCCGTCCTCCTCTACAAACTCAGCCGACCATTTCATTTCGACTTTCTGCGAAGAACCATCCTCACCGGAAACGGTAGCAAAACTACGAACCGTATAATTTACAGCTCCCCCTTCGTGGGTAAAATTACCGGAAGATGTTACGGAAAATTCCGGGACCACAGATATACTTGTCGTGGAAATCCGGTAGGTGATTGTTTTACCCATGGGCCAGATTTTCCCGGCAATAGAGGTGCTCAGAGTACGTGGCGTCGAGGAGAGCCCGTCCGTGTAGGCTATCTCAATAGAAGCTCCTGCGGGAAGATGCTGGGGAATCATCATAAAAGTAGTTACTCCACCTGTAATCTCCTCACCGGGCTGCCCGCTCACTTCTTTGTCGGGGGTCTGGGAAAAGCTCTTCACGCTGCCGAAATCCCGCCAAGAGGTACCGCCCACCGGGTAAACAGCTTTCCCGTACACGTTTTTTAGTGTGATTTTCGTGATACGCCCGGGCAGCATGTCGTCACCCGTGACAAATCGCACGGCGGTAAGCACGTGTCTGAAATTCAGGGGAGCTGTGGACGAGGTGTTGCCGGGCATCTCACCGGAAACGGCCACTAGCAGGTCTTTTTGATCCGGGACATCATCCGGGAGCGAACAGGTGATTGTCGGGGTCCCCGCCACGTCTTTCCCCGATAGGACGATCCCCTCCCAATTGTAAGGTGCGTAGGCGAAGAAACGCACGTTGCGCCCGCCCCCGGGCCAGTAGTAAGAGGTTGTCCAGGAAGAGGATTTCGTGACCATGACATTGTACATGTAATCCGGAAAACATGAACTCTCATCCCATGCACCGGAATACACAGAGGCCAGCACACCGAATGAATCGTAGAAGCCCATACCGTCGACAGGCGCGGCCCGGGTCAGCACCCGCCCTTCTCCGGCACGGTCGCTCCCGGACAGGAAAGCATGCAGGTAAAGCTCCCGCCCGCCATCCTCCGTCTGCAAGGGTAGTACCCCCAGAAGAGAATCCACCACAACCATGTCCGTATCCTCCCGATCCCCGCCCGTACGGGTAATCGGCCGTACTGTAGCATCAGATAAAGAGAAACTGATTTCAGGACCCGGATGCATGGTTGTCAACGACTCATCCCGGCACGAACCGAGCAACACCATTACAATCGACAACACCCAAAAGCACGCACCGGATGAGCAAAAGCCCCTTGAAACAATGGTATAAATCTTTTTACTCATTCTATAATAATTTTCTTTGTCAGTGACTATTTTCATGTATTCTGCGATGAAGAGAGGGCGACTCAAAAACTGAGTCGTCCTCGTTTTATCCGTACTCCTAATGGAGACTTTCCAAAAATTTTCAATTCTCAGAAAAAAATCCTTTCGGGCAACCTCTTTTTCTACATATTAATATCCTCTGCTTGCTCTGTCCAGTCAGTCACACTTACAGTAAACTTGATCGCTCCGCCCAAAATATCGTCCCCGGGCTTGTAATTATCCTCCGGATGCGTTGGGTCCTCCACCTTCTCGGGATCGACCTTACCGGCCCCGTTCGAGAAGTCGAGCGTGTAAACGTACTTCTTGCCGGCCACCCAATTCGTTCCAATAGGAACGGCCACCCAGTCATGGTCAACACCGTTCGCGATCGGATAGACACGTGCCCCCGCCGCTGTAGTGATTTGAACTTTCACAGCCAGATAAGCCCCCGCCGTGGCATTGGTTTTGTCTGTAGCAGCAGCCCATGCAGTAAGTTGCTGCGGAATCAACATGGCGTTATCACCGGCCGTTTTCATAATGGAAACAGGCGAAGCCGCCAAGGTCTTTTCCTCGTCACAGGCAGCCTCGTAATTAGTCTTCTCCGAGTCCAAGGACCATGTGTTAGTCTCAAAATCGAATGTCCCTTTAGAAACGGGCTTTCCGATACGCACACCTTTCACCTTGTACACATAACCCTCGTTTGCATTTTTGGCCTTGACCTCGATCTGGACCAACCGATGCTCGAATTGTAACGGAACGCCAGTCGCTTCATTAGCAGCTTTATTACCAGTAGCCTTGATTGTAACGAAATCTTTCTGATCGGTGATACTTGCTTTTGGTGAAAAATCAGTAAGTTTCTGGGTCGTAGTATTGATTGTCAACGTACCTCCAAGATCATCTTTTGAAGGCGAGTAGGCATAAAATGTCAGGTTGCTTCCATCTCCCGGCCAATGATAAGCAGGTTGAGAGGTAAAATAACTATCTGATTGTTTCGAGAACAACAGATCCGAGAAAAGATTTTCATTGCGTACGGTCAGGGCAGTCACGTAAATTTGATTCATACTCGCCGTGGTCGTTTCCAAAGCACGGGTCCCCATGGCAGCTCGGAAATCAATTGCATTTCCCTTGTTGGTATCCAACACATTTTCTTCCGAACACGATACCATGACAAGTGCAGCCATGGCAGTTAAAAATAATTGCTTTTTCATACGTAAATAATATTAAATTAAACAAATAAAATTGATTGTTACATTTCTATATTTTCCTCCTCCGTTTCCCACTCGCTGACGTTTGGGCGGAAGCCACCGCCATTGGCGATGGGTTTCGGCACGGGAAGGCCGTACAAAAGGATGTGTACGTTACGGGGATCCGGGGCCGTGTGGACCTGCTCCGTTACATCGTAGGTATGTTTCCACTCGCTCCCGTCGGACAAAACGGCACAGACCGTCAGATGATGCATGTTCCGTTTCGAGTGGCATTGTCCGAAAGTGAGCAGCTCCCCTGTAACAATGGTTTTATTATCAGAGATGACTCCGTCGAAAGGTATTGTAACCCGCTCGTCCGTCGTTTCTTCCCTGCCGGCAAATAACCCACTCGCCAAACTTGACAGCACACCACTTATTCCCGACACATATTTAAGATTCTCGGCATTGCGAATCTCTATCGAATAACGACATACAGATACTTTAGGATATAAAGTAATGGTTTGCAACTGTTTTTGAGTCAGCTCTACATGTACTATGTAATCGCTCCAAATCATATCAGGCGAGAGCATTATAGGCTCCGATTCTACCGCTCCGCTTCCATGCATATTCTTTACATCCATCATGTTCATGAAGGCATAACCTGAAGTAAGAGTTGCCTCCCTTGTAGTTACACAAAAAGTTTCCCTTTGCCTCGTGTTCAGGTAGCGAATATTTTCCGTGTCACTGTTTAGGCACAACACGCTATATGCCCCGTTAGAGACACGAAAAGTTCCTCCTTTTCGGTCGGTAAAATCATAACGTACTACCTCGCCGCCTCCGACAGGAAACAAATAGAGCGACATAGATGCCGGATTGGCATCAGGAGCCTTCTGCCAATCAAATATCACTCTTGCATTCACAACATGAGGAATACCATTATAAAGTTCTTTGTGTTCACAAGAAAGCATGACAGCGAGCATCACCACTGAAATAATTGCAAATGCACATTTTTTCATTTTCTGCCTCCTTTCTCATTAAAATAGCCTTTCCCAACCAGCCAAACAAGTGAGACCTCCGCCTTCGTGGGACCAAACCAATGACGCCGTCCAGTCTCTTTCCAAACATAATATTTATTTTCTGGATAGTATTTTTGAAACTCTCCACCCCAATACCCGGCTCCGATAACAAAATCAAGATTTAAACGACGTCCGATAGATAAAGAGTAGCCGTACTCCACTCCAACTGTATAGTTCATCTTATCCCAAAGTGTACCTCCTGGTATACCACCTATATATCCCCGACTTCCGGTCTCGAAATCATAAGTGAACCCTTGCGAATAAATACCAAGATGATGTCCGGTTAGCGGCTTTTGGTTAGCACGGGAACCGAAATACTTTCTAAAAAACAGTTCTCCTCCGTAAATACGCCAATAATGATGACGTTGATCATTTTTCCACCAGGCGTACATCCAACTCCCTCCAGCTGACCATCCCTTCCCCAAATAAAACTCCATACCCAAATTTGGAACGAGAGCAACGCAATAGAGTAAATTGGTTTTCAGTCCGATATAAATGGAGCGTCCCCCTATAGGTTCAACTGGTTGAAGCGGTATCGAAAGTGGGGTGGATATAGAACCTGTCGAATCATTAAAGAGAGACCGATAAATGGGAATAGCCATTCCCGGTTTCAGTATTCCGACTGAACAAGGTTCATAAACGAAAAGAATCTTTGTCCTACGTAGTTCAGGAAAGAAAAACTTTTCCATATATCGCCAGACCCGTCCTCCATACAGACGCTGTAAACGATTTTTGCGACTGTCAACAATTGCCCCGTCACGAATGACCCACTCGGGAGTGTTGTACAAGATATCCAACACTTCTGTCCGGTGAGGCATGTCAGACATGGCAATCTGTCCCGTCAGACCAATCCAGTCCACTCCTCTGGACTCCATCTTGAAAAAGCAGGTATCCAGTGCCAGTCTTTCTTTTAAATATGTCCTCGCAGCTATACCCCTACGGTCGGAAAGGTATCTGTTAATCTCCGTCCCTCCTTCCGGAGATGCTCCTGAAACGATACAAACCTGGCGTAAGCGGTGTTCCGATTCCTTGTTAAACAGCCTCGTGTGGTGCAGCAAGGAATCGAAGCGGATACCGTTATCCCGAAAGGAGGAAGACAACGTATCATATCCTTGTTGGAAATATAATTTCACGCTTACCGTATCACGGGACACCATCTCCTGCCCAGTCAGATACCTGACATTCGAAAATGGCATGAGAAGTAATAAAAATAACCTTATGTTTATTTTCACCATTCTATATATTATATATTTAAAGTTGTTTTTCTGAAAAGCTATCTGCTTCACTCGATTTTGTTATTGTCATGCAAATGTATTGTTTGCAGGTATAGAAAAGAAAGAAACAATTAACTTTTTTTTGCTTATAAGTACTTAAAAATTAATCTTAATAAACTTAAACATACTTTAGGAATGTAGTCTAAATACTTATTTATACTTTTCCTCTATCTTTGCAGTAGAATATTGAGATTAAACGTTTCAAATTAGCATAAAAGTGTGCTTAATCATAATTGAATTTCTTATTATCATTAAAATTATTTGTATGTTTAAATGGTATAATTATATAATTTCCAACTCTATCGAACAAGGAACGCTGATGGAATATCAGCAAAAACGTGTATTTCATGTTTTTCTGGTCCTGCTGGCTTTGTGCATACCAGCATACATGTATATGATCTCTTTTCCCAATAAAATATATTATTATTTAAACGGGGCACTTTTTATTGCAACAATCCTGTTCGTTATAGCCTACTTCACGAATAAAATAAAGTTGAATACCGCTTTCTATTTTATTCTGATTTCAATACATATTGAAATTGGCACGGAGATTATCTATTGTTCCACAATTGACGAATATCCGTATCAAAGATTGTTGATCATGGGCAATATCATTTTATCCGTCTTGTTTACTATGTTTTCCGTGTGTGCCTACATGAGCAAGACCACCATTCAGATATCGCTTATTTCTGTCTTGTCGTACACCGTTTGCGTATTTATCACCAATGGTCCCTTTCTTACAAACTATCTCCCTATCATTGTTATTATATTCACGGTGAAATCCTTGTTCGGTATTTTACTGCACAGAAACATAAGTTGCCTGCAGCAGGAGAACGACATGCTGAAAAAGGAGGAGTCAACGTTGCTAAAAGTACTTCAGGTGAATAGGGAAGAATTGTTTGCTCTCGCGGAATTGATAAGTAAGGAAATTTCGGAGGACAATATCAACTCGTTGCTGGATGTTGTCGGGGAAAAGACAAGAAAGACACTTTTTATGGCTCTTCACGCCCATCTCAAAGAAGAAAAGAGTAGGCTTGAAATCATCAGAAAAATATATCCGGAACTCTCTCCATCTGAATTATCCATCTGTCGCCTGATTCTACAGGATAAAACCGTCAGTCAGATATGTGAAGAACTGCATAGGAGCAGCGGCAATATCACCAGTCAGCGTGCGAATATCCGAGCAAAATTTAAACTAAAAAAAGGAGACAATCTAAAGGAATATTTACAGGAACGGATGAAACAGTATGAAGAACAGTACGAATCAACGACATGATCACACTCCTTGTTTATGAGGATTGACTACATGAACTATTGCTAAATCTTTAGTTTCGCAGTAGTTCACATACCATGTTCTAAATCAAAACTCTTTTGAGGAAAAATTGAAGGTTTTAAGTTCTATCCGAAAGTCAATGTTGATTTTTATTTTCTTACAATATCCATCTGTATAAGTTAGGATGTTTTTTCTAGTTTCTTGGGGGAATCTGATGATTTCATGTCTCTGAAAATGTTTAGGTACTGCGCTTTTGAAATAGGAGTTGCTGTTCACTGCACGGGTGTGCCAGTCCTTTTCCTCCCTGCTCAGTTTTCCGCCATTGTTCAGTTTGATACGAAGTCTGTACACTTTGCTGACTTGCAGGTTCTCCAATTTCGGGACTTCCCACGCTACGAATTTTGTTGCTACCATTGCTCTCACATCCGTTTTGTTTTTTGTTTTAATGCGAATTCAAGAGCTGAAGGAGTTGAGTTCGGGCGCTTAAAAAGGTAGGGGAGTGGAGGATGCAAGGTTTTTCGGAAAAATACGACCCGCAGGGTTGGAGATTTTTCCAGAAAACAGGAGGCTTGACCTTGCATTCCCGTCAATTCCCGAAATTACCTTTGCAGCCAGAACGGAAATGGCTGCCAAATGCGGCTGCTGAAAGGCACAAAAATTGAGGGAAACGAAAATAGAGGCAGATCCGGAAAAAACTTCAAGGAGAGAAATCCACAAAACAATAAAATCCAAAAAGAAAAGGAAACACAGCCGGGGAGAGTGAAAACATTCTTCCCGGTTTGCCTGCTGTGGGTGATGGCTTGTTTCATTGATTCTGTCATAATCTCCCGTTTTATTTGTAATTGTGTACTTGAAGAGCTCTTTGAAGGTTACGCAACGCATAGAAATATATTGCAATAGATAACTAACTCAATCGTAACCTATTACCATAATGAGCAAATAACTATGTCCATTCTCAAGAGTTCAGACCTTTTTCATAATTTCATTGTACCAATCCGAATTCTTTTTCCATACATTTCAAACCAACCTGTAGCGGTCGCGACTATACCTTAGTATGGAACTGTCGGTACATGAATATCAATATCTGGTTTCGGAAATAACCCGCGAGACGGGTGCCAAACGGGACGGGAGCGGTAAGAACCTTATCGTTCCGTGCTGCCCGTTCTGCGGAAAGTTGGGCGGCAAGTTCGGTATCTATATCGGCAAGGAGACTGCCCGCCGCCAACCTTTCATGGCCCACTGCTTCTCCTGCGGGGCATCCACCCGTACATTGGAGCGACTTCTGGAGGCTATCGGCCGCACGGACCTGATGGTCTCGCAAACAGCTGACATAGCCTCACCGTTGAACCTACACCTGCTGGAGGAGGACGAGGCGGAAGAGATAGACGACGAACTGATGCCGGTCGAATTGCCGGACTTTTACAAGCGCACTTTCCGGCATCCGTATTTGCAGCGGCGCGGCTTCTGTTTCGACGATTACGAGTATTTTCCGGTCGGGATAACCGGCAGGCTCAATCCGCGCTACGCGGACTATGTCGTCTTTCCGGTCATCGATGACTGTACGGTTGTCGGCTATGTCTCCCGCCATACCTGGCCGAAAGAGGATATAGACACCCACAACCGCAAGACCAGACATAGCGGCGGGTACAAGATACTGCGTTACCGGAACTCCACAGAAAACGATTTTTCCATACTTCTTTATAACTACGATGCCGTCCGTATGGATGAAACAGATACGGTCATCCTTGCGGAAGGTATTTTCGATGTCATCGCCCTGACCCGCAGACTCGAACTCTATGACAATTCCCATGTCGCAGCCGTGGCCACTTTCGGAAAGAAAATCTCCGATGTCCAGATCTACAAGTTGCAATCGAAAGGCGTGAGAACCGTGGTTATCGGCTACGACAGCGATGCCGTCGAGTCGGTAAAGCGGACGGCGGAACGGCTGAAACCCTATTTCGAGGTTTTCATCGCGGACATTGCCGGTGCAGCCAAGGACTGGGACGAACTCACGGAATCGGAAATCTACGGGATTTTCGCCTGCCGCCTGCTGTCCGTCCTTGAATACAAACTCAAAAAAGTACAGGAAAGATGATACAGAAACTTTTCTCATGGCTCGATGCACAACGGATAACCTATATCCCGGTCGATACGGAAGTGGTGGATATTCCCGGCTTCGGGCGGCTTTTTACGGCCGACCTGTCGGGAGTGGAATCCATCTTCCGCAGCGACGGGGACAGGCTCGTGTTCAACCTGATGGAAAGTCCGGATGTGCTGATGGAAGAAGGAATCTTCCATGTGGCCTTCCCGTTCGGCAGGAACTGGTACTACTATGATCTGCGGGAAGAATTCAGTTTCAACCTGCTGAAATATATCGGCCGCCCCAAGCCCCCGGTACACGATGTACCTTTCGTGAACCTCGGCATCCATACCTCCTACGAACTACTGAACGCCTGCGGTTCGCCGGAGGATTTGTGCCGCAAGGCGAAATGGCTCGGGCATACGGCTGTCGGCATCTGCGATCGCAATACAATGGCCGCCACGCTGAACCTTCAGAAGGAGTGCGCCAATACCGGGCTGAAACATATATTCGGCTACTCGCTGACAATGATGCACGAAGAAGAACGTGTCGGGCTGAAGATTTATGCCTTGGATAACGAGGGGCTGCATAATCTGCTGCGCATCCAACGGGCCGTCATGGTCGATTCGGAAGGCAACACCCTCCGCTATGAACTACTGCTGATGTATGCCGCAGGTTGTGTGGTGGTTTTCGCCACCCGTTCCGTCTACTGGATGGCCGGACATCCCAAACTGGTGGAGCGTATTCGGAAAGGAGCCGAAGCGGTCTATTACCAGATTGACGCCAACGAATACAAGGCGGACCGCATCGACCGAGAGCAACTGGAAGCCTTGAAATACTACTTCGACAACTGCTATGATGCCGGCACGGATTCATTTACAGTAGAACCTGTCCTGATTCCGGACTGCTACTATATGGACAAGGATGACGCAGGGAGTAGAATTGTGGTGAACAAGATTGCCACGGGAGCCGCCCATGAACAGAGCGATGACCAGTATTTCAAGACAGCGGATGAATTGTATGACACGCTCCGTCCTCTGTTCTCCGGGCAATGGGACTTCGATTCCCTGTTCAGACGCATGTGCCGTCCCACGGTGGAGATTGCCGGACGTGCGGACGCCTCATTCGAGACCGGGCGCATGTTCATGCCGGAATACCGTATGCGGCCGGAAGAGCGGGAACAGTATGGTGACCACCGTACGATGTTCCTCCGACTGCTTGACGACGGGCTGAACCGGAAAGTGCCGGAATCGGGGCGGGAACGCTACAGGGAACGGCTGGACGAGGAAGTCTATATCATTGAATCGACCGACAATGTGGACTATTTCCTGGTGCAGTGGGATATGGTGCGGGAGGCACACCGGAGAGGTATCGCAACCGGTATAGGTCGCGGTTCCGCCGGGGGATCGCTGGTTTCCTACCTGCTTGGCATAACCTCTATCGACCCGCTGAAATACGGCCTTATCTTCTCGCGCTTCCTCGTGCCGGAACGCTGTGGGCTCAGCTGGAAAGACGAACTGACGGTACTTGCCCCGGACATCACGATCAGCAAAGGCGAGCGTTACGTGGAAATTGGGTCCGAAGGAAAGATCTACCGTCTTTGCCCGGATGCCCGCCTGCGGGTAATCCGGGCCGGAAAAGAACGGACGATATACGCAGATGAATTGATGTGTGGCGACGAAATCCTTTTTGACCGCCGAGATTGCTTGTGGAACCTAAAGGAACTCGAAACCCATGAATCCGACCTACGAACACCACCGTCCCTATGACGGTTGCGACCTTTACCGGGGCGATGCACTCGATGTGCTGCCCTTGCTGGCTGAAGAAGGCATCACTGCCGACATGGTATTGTCAGACCCTCCATACGATACGACACACTGCCGGTGGGATGCCGTGATAGACACCCCCGGGATGTGGAATGCCGTACAGGGGATATCCAAACCTGACACTCCCATACTGCAGTTCTGTCAGCATCCTTTTACGAACCTGTTGGGCAGCTCCAATCTCCGCAGACTGCGGTATGCCTGGGTATGGGAAAAAACACAGGCGACAGGCTTTTTGAACGCCAGGCGTATGCCGATGAAGGCGCACGAGGACATACTGGTCTTCTATGACAGGTTGCCAAAGTATCACCCGATTAAGATGGTCGGACATAAACGCAAGGTTGTGATGGCCGAACACCAGCGGAAATGCGATGCCGGCGAGATATACCGGAAGCACGACAATTTCCGGGATTACATATCCACGGAACGCTATCCGCGCAGCGTGCTGAAATTCAAGACCGACAAGCAACAGTCCTGCCTGCATGCGACACAGAAACCTGTCGCCCTGCTGGAATACCTGATACGCACCTACACCGATGAAGGAGATATTGTCCTCGACTTTGCGATGGGCAGCGGCAGTACAACCGTGGCCTGTCGGAATACTGGACGCCGGTTCATCGGCGTGGAGATAGACCGGGAAATTTTTCAGACAGCACTAAACCGTATAACCCATGGCTGACCTCCGGGAAATCTGGGTGGATATCAAGAACTATGAAGGAAAGTACAAGATCAGCAACCTCGGGCGTGTCAAGAGTCTGGAACGGCAAGTTTCGCATGACGGTATCACCTGGACACAATCCGAACGCATCATGTGCCATTGGTGCGGGACGACTTCGCTTTATGACTGTGTCCGGCTCTACAAGGGCGGTGTCGGGAAGAAGTTCTCCGTGCACCGTCTGGTGGCACAGCACTTCCTGCCCGACTGGAATCCGGGACTGGAGGTGAACCATATCGACGGGAACCGCGACAACAACCGTGCGGATAACCTGGAAATGTGTACGCACCAGCGGAATATGGAACATGCCATAGCGGGTGGCCTCAAACGGGATTACGGCGAGAAAAGCGTGAACGCCAAACTGACCAACGGGCAGGCGGAAGAGATACGGGTGAGATATTCCTCCGGCCAGGCTTCCCAGAACAGCCTGGCAAAACAGTACGGTGTCAGCCGCCAGACGGTAAGCGCGATAATACGATACAAGAAATATATCAGATGAAAGTAACACATATAAGAATCAGGAAAGCAGACGGGCCGCTGACGGTCATGGATGCCTTTGTGGACAAAGGACTGACGGAAGGCGGCCACGCTTCGCTGCCGGACATAGATGTCGACTATGCCTCCGACCGGCGGCAGGAGATCAAGGATTACCTGGAAGAACGGTACAACGCGGACGGCCGCCAGCGTGTCTTTTCCGCCGGCACCTTTACCACGATGAAACTGAAAGCCGCCTTGAAGGACGTGGCACGCGTACACCGCGTGCCTCACTCCATCGTGAATTATATCACCGCCATGATAGATGACGGCACGGACTGGACAGGACTGTTCAGACAGGCTGCCTCCAACAGGAAACTTCGGGACTTTATCCAGACCTATCCGCTGGTCATCGAGGACGTGCAAAGATTGCTCGGACAGCCCAAAGCGGCCTCCATACACGCCTCGGCCATCGTTGTCACACCGGACACGCGGGACGGCAGGCCCGCCGAATGCTTCGATTTCCTGCCGGTCCGCAAGATGGATGGGGCACTGGTATCGGAGTTCGACGGCTATTCGGTCGATGAGATCGGATTGCTGAAAGAGGATGTGCTGGCGGCAAAGGAGCTAGCTAAACTGAGTGCCGTCATCGCGTTGGTCAACCGGAATTTCGGGCAGGAACTCACCATCGGGCGTATCACGCAGGATATGCTGGAAGACGGGAAGACCTACCGGCTGCTCTCGGACGGCAACACGCAGAATGTGTTCCAGTTCTCTTCGCCGGGCATTACCCGGTTTATCCAGGATGTACAGCCGGAGTGTATCGAGGACCTGATCGCCATCAATGCCCTGTACCGTCCCGCCACACTCGACATCGGCGCCACCGATGATTATGTCCGCTTCAGGCGTGGCGAAGTGGCCCCGGTCTATAACTACGGCTGTTATGAAGCGACGAAGAACACTTTCGGAATCATGGTCTACCAGGAGCAGTTCATGTCCGTTGCCCATACGCTCGGGGGATTCGACCCCGGGAAGACCGACTATCTGCGCAAGGCCATAGGAAAGAAGAAAGCCGACCTGATGGCCACGCTGAAAGCGGATTTCATTACCGGAGCCGTCGGAAACGGATGCCCGAACTATGAGGCGGAGGAAATCTGGCACAAGATAGAGGTGGCCGGGAAATATTCGTTCAACCGTTCCCATGCCGCGGCATACGCCCTTACAGCCTATTGCGGGGCATGGCTCAAGGCCAATTACCCCTCGGCATTCTACACGGTGGCCTTGCAATGGGCGGACGACAAGGAGATTCCTTCGTTGATCGCGGAGATGGAACGCTGCTCGTCGGCCAAGATCGTGCCGCCGGACATCAACCGCTCCGGGACGGAGTTCTTCACCGACTATGCCACCGATGAAATCTTCTGGTCGCTTACCCGTATCAAACAGGTCGGTGTCAAGACAGTGGAATACATCGTCACGGAACGCGACCGGGGCGGGGCATATACCGGTATCGAGAACTTCATCCACCGCATATTCCGTTACAAACTCAAGAAATACAGTTACTGGGACGACCCCGACAATGCGGAAGAGGCCGTGAAAGTCCCCGTGAACGCCCGGCATGTCAAGCACATGATCCTTGCCGGATGCTTCGACCGTATCGAAAAAGTCGGGGCGGTTACCGAACGCTGCGCGCTGCTCGAACGCGCCGCACGGGAACTGGGATTCTCCCTTTCTGAAAAAGACTTCCCGCAGGACATGCGCGGGCGGCATTTCTTCTGGTCGCAGCAGCAGATTGCCGTGTCGGGTATAGGCAGCATCGATTACCGCCGCATCTTCGACAATTCGGAAGCCCGCAGGCAGGTCAAGGGAAAAGCCTCTTACCTGACTCTGGACGAGGTGGCACGGGACGAGAACGACGGCAGGCGTGCGACTGTCTGCGCCACGGTGGTGGATGTAACCGAACATACCTACAAGGACAGGGAGACGGGAAGCCGGAAGCGTTTCGCCAAGCTGACACTCTCCCAGAACAACCGTCTGGCGGAATGTGTATGCTGGAACGACTATTACATGGAACACCGCACCGAGATACAGTCGCTCAAAGACCGGGTGGTCATCCTCACGGCCGTCATCCGTTACAGCGACTACAACGGCTGCAATACATTGCAGACCTATAAGAACTCATTGTTATTCATTCAATCCTGAAAAGATATGGCACCCAAGACAGAACAGAAGATATATGTAGGCATCGGGCTGGACTTCGAGACCGGAGGGCTGGACTGCCGTGAATGCGCCTGTACACAGATCGCCCTGCAAGCCGTCCGTTTCGACACATGGCAGGTATTCGACCGCTATCAGGCGTATATCGCCCCCTACGGGAAACAGGACGCGGGGCTTCCCCGACGCAAGGTGTTGCGTACCCGCCATGAACAGGCGAAAGAACCGGAATATGTCCCGATGAAGTACGAACAGACGGCATTGGACTATTCCGCCATTACCATGGAGATGCTGCGCTCGCAGGGTATGGACATGAAGAAAGTGGCCGGAGAAGTCATCGCCTTCGCCAAACGCAGCACCCTCTCGAAGGGCTATCAGTGCAAGCCCGTGCTGGTCGGACAGAACATCGCTTTCGACATCGGATTCCTGCAACAGCTGATGAACTATGCCGGACTGGCCGCCGAGTTTGAAAAGACCTTTTCCGGTACCAAGGACTATTACGGCAACTTCCAGCCGCACTACATCGACACGCTTGCCGTGGGACGGTTGGCTTTTGCTGCCGATCCGGAGGTTACTTCGTATAAACTGGAACTGGTAGCCTCAAAATTGGGTGTGGAACTGGACGATGCCCACGATGCGGCTGCGGATGTGACGGCCACGCTTGACATCTTGGGGATCTATACCTCCCGTCTGCGCCAGACGGAAGGGGCGGCAATCGCCATGCAGAGGAAAGAGAAAACCCGTAAATATTTCAAGATATGAGTATGGACACGAATAAGGAAGCCCAAGGCATTGATAGGGAACAGATCCCCGAAACCATCACATTTCGTACGGCGGACCGCATGACCTACGGGGCACTGGGCTATGACGGGAACGAACTGATGGCATTCATATCGGGCTACGACCTGGAAATCAAGTTTAACCTGCGGCTCATCAACTCGCTGACAGATGCGGAGGCGTGTGCCGATGCATTGGCCCAAGTGTTCTATGAAGCGTTGCTGGAACAATTGATTAACGAAAAGGCGGATTTTGTAAAACCTCCGGGAAACAAACCCGCTACTCTTTCAGAAAAAGAAGGAAGAACCGATGTCAGACAAGATAACGAACACGCAGGATAGGGCGGAAGAGAAACCGCTCACGGAGCAGGAAATGCAATTCTGCAACCTCTATGTGAACGGTGGGCTGGAGTATGCCGGACGGCCGAAAAAATGCTTTGTGGAGGTATTCGGTAAGGATACGGTGAAGAACCCGTATGCTTCGGCCAATTACCTGATGAACAAACCGCATGTGCTGGCACATATCAAGGCATTGCTATCTTCGGAACGGTTCGAGATGGAGACGATGGCCGTAAAGCTGCAGGTGACCGAGACACTCAAAGCCGTCATGGACGAGACGGCCACTTCGGATTATACCGACCGTTTCGGTGTGCCGCTCTCTCCGGCACCGCTCAGGGCCGTTTCGGTCAATGCCGCCAAGGCGCTGATGGACATTTTCCCGATCAAACACAAGGAAGAGAACAGTCTACGCATTGAGGGGAGTAACGGGAATGTGATATTTAACGTGATTGTCCCAACAATTTCTCCGAAAGATGAAGAAACGAAAAATTGATAAGAAAGAAGTGACATGGTGGGTGTATCTGGTCATTCTAATCACGCTTGTAATTTATGGATTCTGGGACAGTGTCGCAGCTGAATTGCTTTTGAGGGCGATAAAGGAAGCTTTTTCAATACTAATCGAATAAATACCAACATTATGGAGCAGATGAAAGATTTTGTAATCAAATATTTCAAGATCATAGTGGCGACACTGACATTCGTGCTGGCCTTGTATGTCCAGCACGTCAACAACACTGCCCAAATTGCTGCGCTTGAAATCAAATGCGCCGGCCTTGAATTGACAATCAAAGAGCAGTATGACCGTATAAACGCCATGAAACTGGATAAGTCCGTATTTGAAGCGACCATGAGGCAATTCAATACCCTTCAGAGTGATTTGCACGAGATCCGAGCGGATATACGGGAATTGCTCAAATGTCAGTTACAACATTAAAAAAAGTATCTTATGATAAAGAATACATACGTGACCATTGTTGCCTCTGACGAGCTGACGGAAATGTCTCTCGACGGACTGATTGGACATAAAGGGCTTGTGGTCGAAGACCTTTCCTTTATGGGATCAGATTCCAGAGGTGGCATGGTTCTTCTTGAGGAGAAATATCTGGACGAGTTTATATGGTTTATTCCTGAAACTGCCGTAATTTATGAATAAAGGGTTGTCAAAGTATTTACTCGTGGGCGTACTGTCACTTTCGGGCATCATCTATATCCAATATCGTAGGAACGTCTTTCTGGCAAGCGAAAGAGACCGTTACCAGGCTAACAATTCAACCTTGCTGTCTGAACTAACCCGTGTGCGCATCGATTCCATGACGCTCGCTGTCGATGCCAAAGGGTTGCGGCTGACTGTGGAGGAGTACAAGCGTTTCCGGACGCAGGACGCTGAGACTATAAAAAAGCTTGGGATAAAAATCAAAAACCTTGAGGCGTCCGCCAAACACCAGTTGGAAATGGGTGTTCCAATCGACGCCGTCGTGAAGGATACAGTCATTATACACGATACAGTTCCGTTACTCCGGCAGAAGGTAGAAATGATCACCCCGCACATTCAAATTACAGGGATAATCGAGAACTGCCGCTTACAAGGCCAAATCCGTGTTCCCGTCACCTTGAATCAGGCCATTTGGGTGGAATACAAGGGATGGTGGCTTTGGAAAAGAATCAAAGCCGTTCATCAGACCATTTCTAGTGACAATCCTTACTTGAATATAAAGTATACAGAATATATAAAGATTGAAAAAAAATAGAAATTTTGATGGATTCGTATATGAGCAGACTATTAGCTTCAGGAATTTCTTCCCTTTTTGATTAAAGACAAGAGAAGAAAAACATTCTCAGAAGAGGGCTTTCAGGTTGGAAGAGGTAGCAAATGATTCTTTCGATCTCTCGCGAACATCGTTAAGTCTCATTTTTTTACTTATCAGGACATCGGCTACCGGGAATGACTGGACTGCTAAGATGATCCCCGCTAAAACAATAAAGCCGGAGAAAAATGTTGCAACACTTCTCTCCGGCACTTTCAGCCACGCTTCGGGAGAACCATTCTCCTGCGTAAGGGACCGCCTACGGCAGATCCCTTACGCAACGCACGTATCCCTTCTCGTTATTCACAAGCCTGTCATTGTCACCCGCCCACTGGGTATCCACGGTCGTGACCCATCGGAGATAACCATGGAGATACATCTGGTAGCCGGCACTGAACGATCTTGCCCCGTTCATGCTACGCTTGGAAAATCCCGTCCGAGAATGGAGAACTTCAGATTCTACTACTCCCAGAGAAGGAAGGTCATTACCGAATTCGTAAACCTCCTTTTTCTCAGGGTTATGCCAGTCGAACAGGCTCCCGCACATGATGATCAATTCCACCTCGTTGGGCACCCGCCAGGTTCCCAGGTCGCTCTTGTCTGCCTCCTGGTAATAATAGGCGCACGGGCTGTTTCCCTGTTCGATGTCCGCCATCAGCGTGCTCCAATCCTGTAAGTAATACTCGCGCTTCCTGTCAGGATTATTCAAATCCTTGGGCTTATCTATCTTATTGGCGATATACTTGGCCACCTCAAACCCGTTCTTGTAAATGGTGTTGCTCTGGGAGTCCTCATCATGCGCGGGCAACTCGTAAATGGCTCTTACTCCACGCGTCATGCTGTATGGCAGGTTATCTGCCCTAAAGACCAGATATTCCTCTTTCGTCCTGTTATTGACAAGAGACTTGTTCAGTTCCTTGCCCAATTCCTCGATGTGATAGCTTTCTTCCCCAGACTCCAGCATCCCCAGATCCCTGATCAACCTCACTTCCGAGTAGGGGGTGCGGTCCCCGGGTGAGTTCCCTCCCTTGTAATAATCAAAGTTTGCGATGGGAGTCACGCTGCGGGACTCCAAGATACAAATATAGGGGTTGGAAGAGTATAAAGAAAGGTTTGTACTTGCCATAAAGGCTCTTGACATATAAAATGCTGTGGCGTTGTCCGAGGGGGCGTGCCCGTGCAGCCTGGAATGTAACGGCAACGCCCGTTCCCCCACGATAAGCATACCGCTCTCGCTCACCGAAGGAATATACCACTTCATCTCGGCGGCCTGCATCCGGCCATCACGGTTATCATCCCGGTTCCGTAAAAACGGGGTGAAACAGGCATATTCGGCGTGGTAATTCTTGGCTGCCAAATTATAATGGTCTCTGCTGAGAGTCAGCTTCGCGTTGTCCACCTTCGTCATGACC
>OBWJ01000221.1_pt1 | contig 53264 bp, 73 predicted proteins | sample 1495181 | NCBI WGS metagenome assembly OBWJ01 (sample SAMEA2580041, study PRJEB22360) | human gut metagenome
GGAATGGAGGCTCAACCATGTCGGACAGATGGCTCAATCAGTCCAAGATTATTCATGTTTATGGCTCTTATGCCAGAGGTGATTATAATTCAAGTTCAGATGTTGATGTTATGATTCTGGTAAAAATGTCAGATAATGAGATTAAAAAAATAGAAAATCAGGTATATGATTTAGCATTTGATATAGAAATGGATACAGGAGTTGATATTTCGCCAATTATAAAAAATGAAGAGCAATATGAATATTGGTTAGATACGTTGCCATTTTATAAAAACATTCATGAAGAAGGGGTGATAGTGAATGGATAAGAAAAGAGATTTATCTATTTACCGAATGCAAAATGCAAAGGATACATTAGATACGGCAAAAATATGTATGGATGTTATGCATTAAAAACTCAACATGGAAGTCATTTAGTGGAAATGAAAAGAAGGATGAATCAGCAAGTGGCATCAAAAGGAATACAATTAGTAATAATTAGTAGACCTACAGCATATGGAGAATATGCACCTTATACATTTATTGAGAATGAAGAAGAATTTGAGAAATTAGTTGAAAAAATGAAATAACAAAAAGCTACCGCGGCAATTAAGGTTTCCGCAGATATTAAGAAATCACGACACTGGGAATAATTAAGATTCTGTAGACATTAATTAATCAGAATAAACCGAAAAATTCTAAACAAAATACCCATTAATAAATTTATTAAAGCTGTTGTTACTTAATATCTCCTTGGGAGTATTAATAGCAATGGCTTTTTATTGTAAAAATAGGTTGTATTTATCCTAGTTTATACATATAACAAAGAAAAAGAGAGAAATTAGATTATGGGAAAACAAGAAAACATAAAAATATTTGAAGATACAGAAACATTATGTAAAACAAATTCAAGCTTAAAACAATCGATCAAAAATTCAATATGTAACCAAAAACTAATTCTCCAAAATCAAAGAATAAATAGCAATAACCAAAAACGATATGAAAAACCTGCAAATATTATTGTATCAAAAAAGAGAACATTACAAGCAGCATCGGCATATAAAAATACTAAGACAGCGGTACATAATTTTGCTTCCGCAACTAATCCAGGTGGTGGAGTAAAAAGAGGATCTAATGCACAAGAAGAATGTCTGTGCAGATGTTCAGGACTATATGTTTGTTTAAGTACACAAACAATGTGGGATGGATTCTATTCTCCCCACAGACAAGCACATAATCCAATTTATAATGATGATATCATTTATACACCTGCAGTCACAGTATTTAAAACAGATACTGAACAACCAGAGATTATGGATGCATCTGATTGGTATAATGTAGATGTAATCACATGTGCAGCTCCGAATCTAAGAGTCAAAAATAATTATAATGGCAAGTCATCATATAATAATGCGAAAAAGATGACAAATGACGAATTATTAAAATTACATGAAAAGCGATTAAAAAGAATTTTGGATACAGCACTTTCAGAAGATGATGAAACGATAATTCTTGGGGCATTTGGATGTGGTGCATTTATGAATGATCCTCAGATTGTTGCTCAGGCAGCAAAAAATGTAATTCGAGAATACTTATATAGTTTCAAAAATATTGAATTTGCGGTGTATTGTTCTCCAAGAGATGATCGAAATTATAGAATTTTTGATAGAGTTTTGAAGAAATAGTGGGCATAGGACATTGATCACTGGGACATTAAGAAATCCAAACCAAACGATAGTTTGAAAATATTAAAATTTCCAGAAATATCAGATGAGTGGTTAGACTTTATTGCACAATGTAGAAGCGGAAAAACACATAATTATGATATTGTAGAAGGACCTATGGCAGATGATACAGTATGGAATTATGTAAATGATTTTCTTACAGGACGAATTAGTAGGAAACAATTTTGGATAAATCTTTTTCATTCATCGGACATCCAAAGATGGTTACGTGGCTTGAAATACTGTTAAGGTCCCGAACTTAAGTGCCCTGAGACATTAGATTAAATTTTGGAAAAAAGGCTGAATGCGAGAACTGCCCAGAAAGAATTAGAAAAACTAACACCATGGAATGAAGAAGTGCAAAGGATGTTTGCTAGAAAAATGGAGTAAAGTACTAGCATTCTATTATTCTAGCAACACCCTAAGATAAATCGCTTACCAATTATAGAGGAATAAAAAGATGGTAAAAGAACCAAAGAGTGAAAATCCTTAGGCATTAAAAAATCAAAGCATCGAAAGGTAAATTACGTGAAACGTGGATACAGAAATTTTGTAAAAATATACCGAAAGAAATTAGAGAATGTGTTCAAAATTGGATTAAAATATACAGTAGGGACTGTTTGTTATATCATTATAGATCGGGAACGGATCCGTGCTGAGGCTTTGCATTGCGAGTTGGTTCGTGGTGTTAGGCCTCTTTTTGGATCTAAAATTTATTATCGAACAATAGGTTATGTTTAGTTAATGGAGAGAATAGCACTATAAATGATGAATGAGCTTCATATGAAAAAAATGTTAGGTTTTTAGGATTCATCGATTTAGATTTTTTATGAAGTAAAATATGTGTAGATTTTTTTAAAAAATTATTGACGTGCGGAAAACCGTGTGGTATGGTCTTTTGAAGAAAGAGATTATTTTAAAGGCAAACCTGTTGAAAGGCAGGGGCGCAAAGCCAGAAGGGACTAAAGTCAGAAAGCTTGACCATGTCAGCCGGTTGCCACTGTTTCCATATCATCATAATATATGGAAAAGATGTATGAACAGAAGAGATTCCGATACCTTTTATACTATATAAATGTGTGATTTTAGAGAAATATAGTAGGGACACTGGCAGATTTTGGCAAGTGTCCTTTTTGCATGCAAAAATGGGTAACAAAACTAGCAGGGACAGGTTTTCTGTATACAGATAAAAGCAAGATGAAGAAGGCATAAAACGGAGAGAGGATTTTTATAAAATGAAAAATTATGAAGACAAAATATATTCTTTAGGTGAGACTGTAACGGGGCAGACACAGGCCATGTCACAGGCCGTACAGAAAACACTGGAAAATAATGGCGGGGTAGGTATAATGACAGGATCTTATGACCAAAACCTGTCTATTTTGTCTGTGAATAATCTGCTGTTGCATAGTACAGGATATACATTCGACACTTTCATGGAACAGACAAAAGGCTCATTGAGAAACTTCTTTTATGACGAGGAAGATATACTGGAGCGAGACCGTTTTTTGCAGCTTCACGGAACAGGGAAGCACAGATTCTTGCAGCAGACGGTACAGTGAATAATGTACGGCTTTGTAAAGAGGATGCGACAGATGAGGCGGGCAGACAGATCTGGGTTATGTCCGTACAGGTCAACTGGGATCATGTAAATTTGGCACTGCTCAATGAGGCTATCTATTCCGGCTTCTGGTATTTTGACTGTGACGAAAACAGTGAGATTGTGAATGCAAACTGGAGTCATGAATTCCGAAAAATGCTCGGCTATCATGATACTCTGGACTTTCCGAATAAACTGGAATCCTGGTCAGATCTTCTGCATCCACAGGATAAAGAAAGAGTAATGATGCAGCTTCAGGCGGCAATTAAGGATAAGACGAACCAGATAAAATACCAGGTAGAGTATCGTATGAAAATGAAGGATAATCAATACCAGTGGTTTCGGGCATCGGCAGAAGTAATACGCCGTCTGGATGGTTCTGCCAGCAGGATTGCCGGGATTTTTATTAACATTGATGCGGAGAAAAAAGAAATCATGCAGGCACAAAAATCTGCTGCTTTCCACCGGGCTTTTACGAAAGCAGATCTGTGCGAGTATTATGTGAATCTGGAAGCGAATACTTTTGATACCTTTAAGGTTGAACCGTCCCTGATGACAGTTTTTGAACAGAGTCGTACATGGGATGAACTGATCCGACATTTTGTGGATTCCTATGTTGTGGAGACAGATAAGAAGGCGGTATCCTCTTTTTACGACCGTGGTTATATTGCAGAAAGGCTGAAGGGTCTGGAAACCGAATTGGCTTTAGAGTGCCGTATCACTCTGAATGGAGAAGAACGATGGGTCCGCAATGTGGTCATACGTGGCGAAATAGAGGATTCAGAATATGCCATGATCTTTCTGCGTGATATCACAGAGGCAAAGGTGGAGAGTGCGCGGCATCTGCAGATGGCAGCGGATAATGCTTCCATGGAGCAGCTGATTCAGAGTATTGTGCGTCTGGTTGACCGCTTTGTTGTCTGTGATCTGGAAAATGACAGATATGAATTCTACAATCTGAATGGACAGATGATATATAAACCTCTGGGATTTTATCATGATTTTCAGATGCAGGTTCTTGAAAAATATAAGACACTGGAACCATTGGAAGCTATAGATATCCTGATAGCCCCGGATAATATTCGGAAAAAACTGAAAAGTGAAAATGATATTTATAAGTTTGAGTATTGCAGCATGGATGAAAAGACTTATAAAATCGCTTCTTATATTCCTTTGGAATGGAAGAATGGAAAGCTGGAAAAGGTATTGCTGGCATCCATGGATGTGACACAGGAGAAGAAAGCAGAGATTGAATCCCGTCAGGCACTGAAAGAGGCTTATCGGTCTGCAGAAAACGCAAATCGTGCGAAAACAGAATTCCTTTCCAATATGTCCCATGATATCCGGACACCAATGAATGCCATTGTGGGTCTGACGGCAATAGCAGGAGCAAATATTGAGAGTCAGGACAGAGTTATTGAATGTCTCAGCAAGATTACAGAATCAAGCCGTCATCTGCTGGGGCTGATCAATGAAGTATTGGATATGGCACGTATTGAAAGTGGAAAAATGACACTGGCACAGGAAGATTTCAATCTGTCAGATCTGGTAGATAATCTTATTACAATTACGAAACCGGTGCTTGATGAACATAAACATAATTTTGATATACACATCAATCATATTGAACATGAGGCTGTCTGTGGTGACAGCTTGAGGATTCAGCAGGTATTTGTGAATCTGATGAGTAATGCAATCAAGTATACACCGGATGGTGGAAATATTACTTTTTCGATAGAGGAAAAGCCAAATGGATTTTCAGAACTTGGATGCTATGAATTTACGATTGAGGATAATGGAATCGGTATGTCACCGGAATTCCAGAAAATCATGTTTGATCCGTTCAGCCGCGCGGATGACCACCGGACAACCAGAGTCCAGGGAACTGGTCTGGGAATGGCAATCAGCAGAAATATTGTGAACCTGATGAATGGCACTATTAAAGTGGACAGTACCTTGCACAAGGGAACTAAAATCACAGTAACAATTTATCTGGAGCTTCAGGAAAAAGAAAAAGAACAGGACAGAGATCTGATGAATCTGCCGGTTCTGGTTGTGGATGATGATAGGACATGCTGTGAAAGTACAGTTGCAACATTAAATGAAATCGGTATTATGGGTGAATGGGTTCTCTCTGGCAGGGAAGCCATTGAGTGCTGTTATGCACGGCATGAGTTGAAAGATGATTACTTTGCTGTTATTTTAGACTGGAAGATGCCGGATATGGATGGCATAGAAACAGCCAGACAGATCCGGAAGCGGATAGGTAAAGAAATCACCATCATTGTACTGACATCCTATGAATTCAGCGAGATTGAAGAAGAAGCAAAGGCGGCGGGCATAGATGCTTTTATTGCAAAACCGCTGTTCCGTTCCCGGCTGACGGCAACACTACGGCAGTTTACTTCAGGCAGAAAAGAAAAAACAGCAAGAAATTATCTGGAGAAGTTGTCAGAATCAGACTACACAGGAAAAAGGATTCTGCTGGTTGAGGATAATGAGTTGAACAGAGAAATTGCTGGTGAAATTTTGCAGATGACAGGTGCAAAAGTGGAAACGGCAAAAAATGGGAAAATCGCAGTTGAGAAAGTGGAAGCTTCTCCGAAAGATTTGTATGATCTTATTTTTATGGATATCCAAATGCCTGTTATGAATGGTTATGAGGCAACAGCGGCAATCAGGAGTCTTTCGGGTGAAAAGGGAAAACTGCCTATTGTTGCCATGACTGCCAATGCTTTTGCAGAAGATGTACAGCTGGCCAAAAATACAGGCATGAATGGACATATCGCGAAACCGCTGGATATGAATAAGCTGAATGATGTTCTGGAAAACTGGCTGTAATTGATTTCCGAAGCAACCGCAGTCCATGGCAGTTTTGGTTTTTATAACCGTGCTGATCGTGCTGCTTCTTATCCTGACTGTAATGGTACATATGAGGAACAGTACTATTAAATAAAACCGATGACGAATATCTATATTACATGTTATGTTTTTATACAGGAGATTTTGAAACAGTCAGACGTGTATCAATTAATCCACAAGGATCATTAGGATGGAGTACATCTTTTATCCAATATGGACTTCGAGCAATAGGATATTTACGATTAGTTCTTTATACAAAGAAGAATCCTGAGTAGTAAAAATTTACTCAGGATTCTTTTACATAAAACTTAAGCTCTTTTTATTGGAACCCGAAATGAAATGATCCGAGGTGTTTCTATTTGTTCAAATTTGATCATATATGCATTTCGATCAGAAAGGATGGATTTAATCCTACCTTGTCCAAAGACATTATGAATGATCTTATCACCAACCTGAAAAGTTTGTTCAGCGACATAACCATCTAAATAGCGATTACTGTAATGAATGTAATTTTTGGTTTCTGCGATCAGAGTATCTTCTGGTTTTTTAACGTATTCTAAAAATTTTTGATCGATATCTAAAATAAATCTAGATGGGTAACGGGTTGATCCATCAAAATTTTTTCCGTGCGATTCACTTAAAAATAAACTTTTCATGGCACGTGACATTGCAACAAATGCAAGACGACGTTCCTCTTCCATTCCCTCAATTGTAGAGGTTTTCTTGGAAGGAAAAATTCCTTCATTTAATGCACATAGGAATACGTGTGGGAATTCCAATCCTTTTGCAGCATGAACGGTCATCAATTTTACTTTGTCAGAATCATCAGTAACATCACTATTCGTAAATAGGGCAATATGATCAAGATAATCAGGTAGCAGAGCTTCCTCGCCACAAGATATTTCATAATCATAAACAGCTTGTTTTAATTCAGCCAGATTATCAAGACGTTCCTGATTTCCAGTAGTTCGAAGCATTTCTTCATAACCACTTCGATCCAAAATATCAGATAAAACTTCAGAAATTGTTCGTTGCTCATAAGTCACTGAAAAAGCATCGATCAATGAGATAAAATCTTTTGCATCTGTTCCTTTAAAAATTGGATCTTCCACACATTCTTTTAATGCCTCATAAAAAGAACAGTGATGAGCATTTACATATGCTTGAAGAAATTCCATTCGTTTTTTACCGATATTTCGTTTTGGAACATTCACAATCCTTAAAAAAGAGAGATCATCTTTGTATGTGATCATACGCAGATAAGACAGTGCGTCTTTTACTTCCATTCGCTCAAAAAATTGAATTCCACTATAGATGCTATATGGGATTTTCTTTTTTAACAATGTCTCTTCCAAGGTTCGGGTAACGTAATGAGCACGATAAAGAATCGTGATATCCTTATATGAGATATCTTTTTTATGTAATTTTATGATCTGATCTGCGATCCAATCAGATTCCTCTTCTGAAGTATCTCCGTGATAATAAAGCACTGAATTTTTGCTATGACACATTGGCAGAAGGTCCTTTTTCATACGATTTTTATTCTTATCGATCAGTGAATTGCATACCGATAAGATCTGAGGAGTAGAACGATAATTTTCATTCATCATGATCGTTTTGACATCAGGGAAAGCTTTGTCAAAATTAAGGAGATAGTTGATATCTGCACCGCGCCAGGAATAGATTGTCTGATCTGGGTCTCCTACAATAAAGAGGTTTTTATGATATCCGCATAAGACTTTCATTAATTGATATTGAATCTTATCAATATCCTGGAACTCATCGATCATGATGTATTCCAGACGTTTCTGCCATTTTAAACGGATCTCTTTATTCTTTTCAAAAATATAAAGAGAAAATTTCAAAAGATCGTTGTAATCGAGACCAAAACATTTCTTCTCCTGATATAAATATCCATAAAAAATGATATCATTCACATCGGTAGCCCTCAAATATTTTTGCCGTAATGTATCAAGGGACATTGTGATCAGATCAAGATAATAATTAGGATATCGTTCTAATTTATACATCTCGATCATATCTCTTGCCTTTGAAAATGTCTTATGACGAAGTGTAAGTCCGCGTTCCTCATAAATGATCTTTAACATAGAATCAATATCCTGATTGTCTAAAACAAGAAAATTCTTTGGATATTGTACGGCATGGGAGTCTTCCTGTAGAATGGATACACAAAATCCATGGAAGGTATTAATATAACCAGTATCGTTATCAGCAATGAGATTATGAATCCGATGTCTCATTTCGTTAGCAGCTTTGTTTGTGAAAGTAACACAAAGGATATTGCCTGGCAAAATTCCAATTTCGTTAACCAAAAAGGCAAATCTGTGAGATAACGCTCTGGTTTTTCCAGAACCGGCCCCTGCGATCACTCGGATAAAACCTTCTGTAGATGTAACAGCTTCTAGTTGTGCCTGGTTTAATTGGCATAATAATTGATCCAAAATAAAATTCCTCCCGTATATATGTTCGATTAATCCTATTATAACGAAATGACAGCAGAAAGACAAGGCTCTATCAAACGTCATAATTTGAATAGACGTTTGATAGAGCTTTTACATAAAAACCTCTTTCTTTCGCAACTGTTTGCATTAAAAAAAGGAATGGTTATGTAAAAAATTGCACTTGCATTAAAACAGTATTGCAGATAACATAAGGATAGTAATAATAATTGCATTAGAACACGCAAAAATGAAGAAACTGATAATAAAAGCAAAAAGGAGTCTTCTATGGATTATCAATCATACCTATCTCACAATGTAGCTGTCAACCTAAAAAGAATTCGAACTTCCAAGGGCATGAGTCTTGATGTACTATCAGAACAAACGGGTTATAGTGTGTTAGTAAACGTTTAGACAAACGAAAGACTTGTAACGTGTCCATTATCATCGAGAACCATTTCTTTTATAATGGATTGCCAAAAAGTACGCTTTTCTGTGCGATCCATAGTGTTGTAAGTGGAAAGAAAATCATTATCAAGAATACGATGAACGGCGGCGAAGTCCGGCGGCGTTTCTTCTTTTTGCGAGGTACTTAGTTCGGAAAGAGCGGAAGAATACATAATATAATCCCGTTTATAGTCCTCCAGATCAATCAATTCGTTCAAATATAAATCTTTCAATTTAGATAGCTTGCGTTTTAAAGAAGCTTTTTGTTTGGCGGATGGTTCAAGTTTCTTTTTTGCTAGTTTGACGCTCCAGGCGACTTCACATTCTGATAATTTACTTTTAAGATTTTCAAGTAACCATTTTTCGATCAAACGTTCGTTTGTGATTTTTCCATATGAACAATCTTTACGGATAAAATGACGGTTACAACGATAATAGTACCGTGTATTTGTTCCGGCAGCTTGCCCAGAAAGTCTACACCCACAGACTGGGCATTTTAAAATAGATGTAAAAATATAAACTCGTTTTGTTGGGACGACCTTAATTCTTTTATCAAAAATACTCTGCACACGGTTAAACTGATCGACTGATATAATAGGATCACAAAAATGATCATTGTAACGCCCGTTACTGTCATACACACCAATTAAAAGTTTGTTTTTAAATACCCTTTTAAGCATGTTAATATCCCAATTAATGCCATATTTATTGCGAATATATCGAACTGTTCCGTTTTGCGTCATATCTTTTTCAAAATAATCAATAGCATCACGGACGATTGCTGCCCGTTCTTCGTTCACAACAAGCTTTTTATCCTTTACATCCAACCAAAATGGAGAAAAACCGGATAATACGGTGCCGTGTTGTATTTTGGAATCAAACACAACGCTAATACGTTCAGAACAGATATCAGATTCGTTCTGAGCGATGGAAAGCTTCACGTTAATGTACAAACGCCCGTTCGCAGTCGTCGTGTCATAATCTTCGTCGGACGTTACCCATCCGCAGTTATGAGCGTTTAAAACATCCATGACTTTATAATAGTCCGCTACGGATCGAAACCAACGATCAAGACGGCAGAAGACAAGGATATCATATTGATCCTTTTTTACACCGTCAATCATGTGCTGGAATTCGACACGCTTTCTAATATTCTTCCTGGCAGTCTTAGCGGCATCAATAAAAACGCCGCAGATCAGCCAACCGCGTTCCTTGCAAAAATCCCGCAGTCGTTCTTCCTGGGCTTCCAAAGATAGCCCCTTGATTTTTTGTTCTTCGCCGGACACACGTATATATAACGCTGCACGGACAAGAGTTGTTTCAGATTTAGCTTTTTTCATTTGAACCACCTAATTTCCTTTTATTTCCCACTGTTTTATGCTAAAATAAAAAATGCAGTGGGGTTTGTATCTGATTTCACTTGCGCTAGTTTGCCCCGACCGTGTTGCAGCACGGCGGGGACTTTTTATATAAATATTTATGCTTTTTTGAACACGGTCTGCAGATCGTGTTCTTTTTATGTTCTAAAACGATCATAAACTTAAAAAAATGTACAAAAATAACAGCGAAATAATGTATCTGATTTCACTTGCACCAGTTTGCCCCGTTCGTGTTGCAGCACATAAGGGGGAGATTTATTGCTTGTAGTCTTATCTGTGCGTATAAATTGTGTTATTTTACAGTAACTTTGAAGTCGCTGTATTCAGTTGTAAAATTACCGTCAACAACGTTAGATAAAACGATCTGACACTTACCAGGTTTCATTGCTGGAAATACCAGGATTCCGCTAGAAGTAACCCCGCCGGAAATGTCGTAATCAAGTTGTTCGTAGTTTCCTTCGGTAGAAGACATGCTGGACTGATCTTGCGTGATCTGTTTACCGTCTTTGATGATCTTAATACCAGAAGTATCAAGTGTTGCGTTAACGTTTAATTTATTCTTAAAAGAAACATATACACGAGTTTCTTTCTTGGCGTATTCAATCTTATGCACTGTAAAAGTAAGCTTGCCTTGTTTTGCGGAAGATTCAACCTTAACAGTTTTAAGGGATGGAGCCACAACGTCAATATAACTGGATTTTTTAACAGTAGCGTTAGAAATTGTAGGTCCTTTTACTTCGCCGCCGAGTGCGTTCTTACCGGAGTATTCGCCCTCGATCTTCCCGTCGACGGTTACATAATCGCCATCGGATAGATCAGTAGATTTTGTTACAGCGATAAAAGTATGATTCATATTTTCTGGATCTTGATAGATCTGTAAATATGTTCCGTCGTCTTCCTTTTCCGGAGCAACGAAGATCTTACCAGAAAGCTTTACATATTTTCCCTTGTAATCGTCTGGAGACGAGAACATAGCAGAGATTTTGGAATCTTTGATATATTCTTTTTCTTTCTTCTTGGATGAATCTTTTCCACTACCACCACAGGCAGCAACAGAAACAGTTAATAAGGTGCATAAAATAACAGATAAAAATTTTTTCATGATTTACTCTCCTAGTATGGTTATTTATGCACAGATAAGAGCTATTTCATCACATCAAACAGCAATGAAAAAATTCCAGAAAATACCTTAAAAATGTAGGATTTTCCATGGAATATATTACCGCTAGATAAAGCATGTATACATATATTAAAATGTCACAGCGCCCAACCTTTAAACAAAGGAGATGGGGATATGAGTAAGAAATATATACATTACATAGAAAAACGAGTATACGCGATTTATTACCGCAAAAACAACACGATTTACTATAATTTAGACTTCATCGAAGGGGCACAATTAATCTTACTGTATTGATGTAAATATCAAATAACAGTCTAACGAAGAGGGTTGGGTGCAACTTTGACACTCAACCCGTCGCCAGAATGAAAATTAACTAACTTCACTATCGGATTCCTCGACTGGCGGGAATCTTTTTTCTAATTCTTCCGGAGTATCCGGAACAGAATCGAAAAGATCATCGTTATTATCAGAAGCTTCGTTATTAAGCAAACGATTTTTAAAATGATCGATCACAGCTTTACGCAGATCGGGATCAAGTTCGAAATATGCTTTCATGATCTCAAGTTCGAGATCAGTTGCATGATTCTGTTTTACAAAATCGTCAAGACTGAAAGTTTGTTCCTCAACATACATTGATCCAGAACCATATCTGATCCATTCTTCACTTAAATTAAAAGCTAAACAAAGAGATTTTATTGTTGGATCAGTAACAGTTCCGCCGGCACGTTCAAAAGTGCTAACGCTTCTTTGCTTCATTCCGAGATGTTCAGCGAAAACACTTTGACTCATTCCGAGAACTTCTTTTCTAAAATAACGAATACGTTCGTTGATTGTCATTAAATCACCTCACTTTCTTTTTATAAGTTTATAATAGCTTAGAACACTAAAAAAGTCAACAAAAATTAGAAAAAATTATTGACAAATAGCTTAGAACTCTGTATTATATAATTGTAATCAGCTTAGAACACTAAAAACAAAGAAGAGGAGAATCGAAAATGAAAGCAGTTAACATGAAAAATTACGAATTCAAAAAAGAATCAACAACATCTATTTATATGGGATATGGAATCCTGGACGAAGAAACAAACACTTTTGTTTCTTTAGACGGAGTACATCCATATGTACTATGCAAGAAAAGCACAGCGCAGACATGTATCAACGGGGCATTAGACTTGGAAACATGCGAACGCGTACCAGTACCGGTACAGTAACAACCACGCCCGGAGTGATCCGGGCGAACCAAACAAAAGGAAGGAGAAAGAACCATGACAGAAACAATCTTAAGAAAAGAAAACAAAGGCGAAGCAGAAGCAATGGTTAAATTCCTGGAAGAGATCGGGAAAGACAACCAGAAAGAATTCTTAATTTTCATGCAAGGCGTGAAATTAGGAAGAAGCTTAAACAGTAGCAACCAGAAAGGGGCTTAAGAAAAGCCCCTCGATAAAAGAAGTGATACCAGAAAGGAGAATCGAAAATGATAGCAACAAAGGACCAGGAAAGAAAAGCGCTCGAAGAAATTAGAAAGATCGTCGATAATTTAGGCGAGAACAGTTATGTAGGTGCAGCAATGGAAGGCGTTTTGGAACTTGCCGAGGACAATATCGAGAATGACTTCGTACAGAGCATGAAAGAAAGTGTTGAGACAGCAGAAAAAAGAGCACATGAACTGGAAGAAGAAAACGAACGTTTAAAAGCAACGAAGGAAAAACTGGAAGAAGCAAGGGCGTGTATACTTCCGGAAGAAGTAAGACAGAAATTTTATGGAATTGCGTTTGACAAAAAATACAAAGCACAAGCAGAAGCAATGACGGCAGCAGAAAGAATGACAGAAGCAGTTGAATGTGGAGAAAATGCCAGACCGGATGCGATCAGATACAGAGAAATGACGGAAGAAGTAAAAGAATGGAAAGATATTATTAAGCTACTTGATAATATTGCAAGAAAACAGGCAGGAAGATAGCGCATGAAGGAAGAACACGAAGAACTAACAGTAACGGACATTTTTGAACAGATCAAACACGAAATCTGTGACGATTTTTGTAAATATCCAGGGCTTGTACAAAATCAAGACGATTTATATAAAGAAAATGGACCATGTTCGAAATGTCCGTTAAACAAATTGTAAAGTGATCTAAAAGGAGAATCAAAGAATGAAAGCAAATAACAAGAAAAAAGAAATGAGATTAAATGAAACAAAGTTATACGTTTATGCAGGGATGATTACGGCAGTCTTAATGATTGCAACAAAGCATCCAACGCTTGCAGTCATGATGATATTATGGGCAATCGTTATGGGAGTGATCGGAGAATAAGGAGGGCAAACAAATGTTTGAAGGTGCAAAAGTGGAAGGAACGTTTGATCCGCAGCATATTTATAACGTACTGGCAAGAATCCTATCAGACCGGGAGGGTGTGGAGATCACGGCGAAAGTAAAGCCGAAGGAAGAAACCACGGCAGCAGGTACAGAAGTGAAGGAGACAGCGTGACAAAAAAAGACAATAAAAAAAGCGTTATATCTAACCACAAAGGATAAGTTAGATATAACGCCGACCAACCTAAAAGGCTAATCGAATAATAAAAGCAATATTATTGTATCATATGAGCGGTTAGCGGTCAACAAAAACAGCGAAATAAAGACGTTTGAAATGACTTTTTAACGGCTTGTATGGGGTATTAACATTCTAACGATAACAAATGATTATATAGATACCTAAGAGACAGAGAGGAAGGACCGCAACAGATAGACATGATACAGAAGGAGGGTATAAATGTTTATCAGAGAAAAAAAGATTAGTTGCGGTAAGTACACCGAGATTGACATAATACCAAGAACAGAAACTGCAGAACAGGCAAGTAGAGGGAAGAGGGGAAAGAGAAGAAAAGCAAAGAAGCCGAAGCAAACGGATCTGAATGACAAAAACGCAAAACGCTATCTTGTACAGTTAGGAAACGGGAACTTCGGAAGAAATGACATACATCTAACGTTAACCTATGACGCGAAGCATCTACCCGATACGGTAGAAGAAGCAGAAAGAACGGTAACGAATTACTTAAGGCGTGTAGCGTATAGACGTAAAAAGCTGGAATTAGAGCCGTTAAAGTACATATTAGTTACAGAGTATAAGTTCACCAGGAATGGGGAACAGATTAAAAGAATACACCACCACATCATAATGAACGGTGGACAGGACAGGGAAGAAGTCGAGAGGATGTGGACGTGCGACAGGATCAACTGGAAGAAGTACCAGGAAAGCCGGGAATATAGAAGCAGCATTAAGGCGATCGGATACGCAAACGCTGATCGCTTGCAATTAAACGAAAACGGAATCGAAGCACTATGCAAGTACATCGTAAAAGATCCACAGGGAAAGAAGCGATTTAGTAGCAGCAGAAACCTAGAACGACCAGACACAGAACGCAGAGACGGACCAGACAACAACCCACGCGTAGAAGTCTTAAGAAGATGGAAGGGCAGAAGATTAAACGACGTTTTCGAAAAATGCAATGATTACAAGTATAGCAAGAAGAAGGTTGAACAATTGGCAAAATCCAATGATTGCGGACTTGAAGAATTTAGAAAGATTTACAAGGGATACAACATAACAGAAGTTACGCCAGTCTATTACAAAGATACAGGGTGGCACATCTATTTGAAGATGTGGGAGAAAGACGAACCAAAGAAAAAGACAACCAGGAAGGGGAAAAGATGAATCTAAAAGAAATGGTTAACACAATGATGCCAAGCGATCGGCTGATTGTTAAAGATACATACGGAGAGGAGCTATACCGGGGATATGCTGCAAATTATGACAATACACAGCAGCAGGCACTAAGAGCGGTACAATGCCACCAGATATCCGTCGATATTACTAAGCGGATGCCAGAACAGAAGCTGACAAAAAGACGACCGCAGGGCGAACCAGTACCAGAAGGGAGAGTGCATGAATATAAATTTAAAGATTTAGACATGAAGATCTACACAAAAATTACAATAGCATAAACAACTAGCGCAGGAAGGAAGAAAGAAACATGAAAATGATAATGCTACAAATGAATCCGCAGAACTGGAAGCAGGTACTAAAAGGCAAGAAGGTAATGCAGATCAACAAACGAAGACCAAAGGAAGAACCGCCGTATTGCATCCTGGTATGCTTAAAAGGTAAAGGTGTAGTAGGACAATTTACGTGTAACGAGATTATCGAAATGCTGGACAGCGAAGACGTTACGGCAGAGCCTAAAAAGGTATATGGGTTAAAGATCAGTGATCCGATCGAGTACGCAAATGTACACCCATACACGATGTATAAGACCACAGCGCCGGCAAGATGGAAGTATTATACAGGGCTGTACGTGCCGGATCTAATAACTATCAACAATTTAGCCACAAGGTGTGGATACTTTTACAACGCTAAAACAATGCTAGGAATCGACCAGAACTACGGTTATAACTGCAATCATCCATATCAAAAGGATACGAAAGAAAACGGCGTAGGAAACTGTAAAGCGGAGAACTGTCCACTAAAGAACGTACTGCAAGCGACATGGGAAGATTGCGAGAGATACGGAGTTGAATATATGCACAATGAATATATGCTAGTGTGGTATTGAAGGAGAAAAGATGTGTACACAGTAAACCAAAGTTATGGGAAAATTATTGATCTAAAAGATGTATTAATCATACATGCGACAGAACATGGAGATATAATTGCAAAGTTTAAAAACGGAGAGGAAAAAGTACTTGCAAGTTATGAAAGTGAAAAAGATCAAAGAAAAGCAATCAAAAAACTAAGTGAAGCATATGGAAAAACGGAAATGTTTCATTTTCCGTATGAATCAGATCTTGAAAAGGAGCGTGATATATGACAATGAGAAGAAAGAAAAAACGAAAATATTACTATTACATAAGCAAATTAAAGCGCTACGCAATCAACGCCATAAAATTTGCGATTGAAATTCTATGGATTTTAGCCACGGCAAGGATAGTAATTTTGGCGATCATGTACAGTGCTGTATCTAGCAAGATCGTATCCGAAACGATCATAATTAATTCAATCATCACGATTAAGGCAAGCATTGAACAAATACGAATAGACAAGGAAAAGAAAGCCGAACATTTCAGATTGTTTGAACAACAGATCGCTTTAATGATTTATTACTTCCAAGGATGCGGGCAAATGACGCCGAGAGAATCACAGAAATTAATAAAGATCGTAAAACTGGCAGCAGATAATAACGGATGGAGAAAACAGAAAGAAGCAGATAAAGAAGAATCCGAAGACGAAGAACAAGAAAACAAAGAAACAGATACAAACCAGGAGGAAACAAAATGAAGCATGAAAATGTGATTGTAGTAGACAGATACGGAAACGAAAACTATATGGTAAAATTCACGCCAAACAAAGAGAACCCGGAGCCAATGTTCAGGATTGGCGACAAGATCGCAAAGGCGGTATACATTTCAAAATATTTAAACGCAGACAAGAACGGCGTACCGTGTTCGATTCCAGGGTGTGATCCGATGCGCCGTATAAGTTTCAAAAATGCAGAGAAGAAATGCAGAGACAAAGGCGAAGGTTGGCACATGCTGACGAATACAGAATGGATGCACTTATATAACGAGAGTGTGAAAAACGGCACGATTCCACACGGTAATACAAACTATGGATATTATGGAAAAAATACAAATGAAAGCGGGATCAATGTAAACGGAAGCGGCGCAACATTAACAGGAACAGGACCCGCTACTTGGTATCACGATCACACACTTGACGGCGTGGCAGATCTTTGCGGGAACGTTTGGGAAATGGTTACAGGATTAAGATTGCAAAATGGAGAGATTCAGTATATCGAAAACAACGACGCAGCAGTTTGTGATGCTGGCGAAGATAGCATGAAATGGGAGACGATCACAGTAGACGGCAAGAAGATTTGCTTTTCTGTGAACAACGAAAAAAATAAGATCACGATCAGAAAAGGAACAAAGCACACCGGATGGAACGGAATAGCTTATAAAGATTTAAAGATCAAGAAAAGCGTCATGGCAGCAGCAGGAGAAAAACTTAGAGAAATCGGGATTGTTCCAGACGATTACAAAAACGAAGACGCTTATATTTGGATTGATACAGAGTTAACCGAAGCAATAGCGTTTCGTGGTTCGAGCTTCTACGACTCCAGCGGCGGTGGCGTTGCGTCGCTGCGTCTGGGCCGCACGCGCACGGATGGCTACGACTGCCTAGGCTTCCGGTCCGCTTATGTAGAACTGGAAACTGGCAACGGTAAAACTGGCAAGGCTGCGGAAGCAGACGGGAAGGAAACAGCCGAATGAGATACGCATACATGAACAGAAAGAGAAGCGAAGCAACAGAACAAGAACGGGTAGTGAATTATTGCAGATACAACGAAATGAGATACCCGGAGTTAAAGTTATTGCATCACATCCCGAACGGAGGGCGCAGAGATAAAAAAGAAGCTGCAAGACTAAAGGCACAAGGTGTAAAGGCAGGTGTACCGGATTTGTTTCTTCCGGTACCGCGCCAGGGCTTCTATGGCTTATACATAGAAATGAAGTACGGAGAGAACAAAACGACACAAAGCCAACGTTTCTGGTTAGAAGAATTAAAGAAACAAGGGTTTAAAACGATCGTATGCTATGGAGCAGATGCAGCGATAAAAGAAATTGACGAGTACATGAGCATTGAGAAGATAGGCGTATAAATGGCAAAGAAACACTATACGGGCAAGATCGTAATAAAAAGAGAGTACAAGACAGTTAATGTGATGCAGGAACAACTAAAAACAATGAATAAAATTGTTAAAAAGATAAACGAGCGCAAGAAAGAAAAAGAGAACTAGCAAAAAAAAGAAACAAATACAAACAACCGGAGGATAAGAAAAAATGAAAACATTATCAATTATTAATTTAAAAGGCGGAGTTGCAAAAACAATATCCAGCGTAAATATGGCGCACGTCATGGCAGCAGTACACGGTTACAAAGTGTTATTAATCGACAACGACAAGCAAGGGAACGCAAGCAAAATCATGAACCGACACAGCTACAAAAAGCCGGGAATCGCCGAGATTATGACAAAAAGACATATCGACATGGAACAGATCATCCAGGAAACGGACTACCCGAATTTAGATATTGTTACGGCAAACATGAATTTGCTTAGTGCAAACCTGGAGGTTATGTTAGATCAGCAAAGACCACAGCAGATACGGATCAAGAAAGCACTAGACCAGATAAGCAGTAAATACGATTATTGCGTTATTGACAACGCACCGGACATTAATATAAGCACGATCAACGCACTTGTGGCGTCGGATGATGTTATGATTCCGATCACAATTGATGATTTTGCACTGGACGGACTGGAAGAACTAAAAGAACAGATCAACAATACAAAAGAGGATCTAAACCCGTCACTGAATTTTGCGGGATGTTTTATAACACAGTACGACAGACAGAACGAAGCAGACGTGCAGGGCGAGGAATTTTTAAACACATTAGAATATCCGGTATTTTCTACCCACATTAGAAGAACACCAAAAATGAAGCCGTCTACGTTCGCGAGAAAGCCAATTCTTGAATACTCTAACCGATGCGGAGCAGCGATCGACTATAAGAAACTGGTAGAAGAATACATAAGCAAGACAAAGGGGGAGTAGAAGATGGCGGAAAAATTCAATCTTATGCAGATGTTAAGCGAGAGATCGAAGAAAGAAGCTGACGAAACGACGCAGAAAGAGGACGAATTGACAAACGAAAAAATGATAATGATAGACGTAGAAGACCTGGTAGAATCCAAAGATAATTTTTACCATGTTGACACAAAACTAAAAGCATCAATCGAATATGCGGGAATCTTACAGCCTTTACTTGTAAAGGAATTAGAAGACCAGGAAGGAAAATATTTGGTACTTGCCGGGCATAACAGACGCCTGGCAGTGCTAGAACTCTTAAAAGAGGGAAAAGAACGATTTAGAAAAGTACCGTGTGTACTAAAAGAAAAGACACTAGAAGACAAGGTAGCGCTAATTATGGCGAACAGATTCCGAGATAAGACAGACTGGGAGCGAATGAACGAAGCGTTAGAGACAGAAGAAATGGCAAAAGAGTTAAAAGAAAAGCTAAATTTACCAGGGAAAACAAGAGCGATCTTATCAGAGCTTGTAGGAGTATCAGAAACGCAGTTAGGACGTTACAAAGCAACGTACAATAATTTGATACCAGAATTAATAGAAGCACTAAAACAGGACAAAGCACCATTTAACGTTTTGTACGAAGTAAGCACATTACCGGAGCAATGGCAAAGGGCAGCGCTTGATACATTACGATGGGAAAACGAATTGACGTTACAGGATGTAAGAGAATTAAAGAGACAAGAAAAAGAACGCCGGCAGATTCCAGGGCAGCAAGATCTTGAATTTGAAGAACCTGGAGAAGCAAACGGATCAGAGGCAGCAGAAGAACAAACGGAAGAAAATCTGCAGGAAGATGATTACCAGGAACGGGAAGAATACGAACAGGACGAAGAAGAAAAAGCAGAAGGATCAATGCACGATTTATACAGCGCATTACAGGCGTTTGCGGAAAAAGTGCAAAAAAAGATAGAGAGATCGCCGGAGATCATCGAAGCAACAGAAGAAGCGTTAGAAAATTTTATGACATATTACTGGGGAATGAATAACAATGGCGGAACACTGGACGGATCAAACGGGTTCGAAGGATGGTACGAAGCAACAAAAGAAAAAATACAGATCAACGATGAAGAGTTTCATATGATCGCAGAAATGACATGGAAGAAAGCAGCAGCAACGCTTTTAGATATGATCGACTTTGATAAAGCAAACTATGGAAAGAATGAACAGAATAACGAAACGGTAGAGATCCTACAGACGAACAAGGCAGCAGAACCGGAAAAAAGCGAATTAGATACAAGGCATAAGATCAAGATCGCCGGGAGTGTATTTGAAGACGTAAGGGACGGCGTAAAACCGTTTGAACTATTAAAAAATGATAGAGATTACAAGATAGGACAAATTATTCTATTTAGAGAAATGGTAGACGGAGAGCCAACAGGAAGAGAGACAGAAAAAGAAATAAGCTATGTGACAAAAGGCTATGCAGGACTAAAAGAAGGATATTGCATCTTAGGACTGAAAGACACAGAAGGAGCATGGTAGGCATGACACTAATAACGATCATAGTCACAATGGGGACAATATTCGCAAGTCTAACGATCTGTTTAATGCGATTATTCCTGGCAATAATAAAACAGGTTGTAAGCGTATTTGAAAAATAAAGGAAGTGTGAATGATGAAAATACAGAGAGATATACAAATAGATGCAATCAAGAAAAGAGAGCTTTTCAAAGTGACGAAGTATGAAGGATACGCACTCATAACGGACGGCATTTATGGCGTATATGTGAATGATGAAGATTTGTTATTGAATCCAGATAAATTTAACGACGTAGCGGACAAAGAAAGTTTTGACCGCTACGAAATGGAAGATAGCGAGGGCGTGAAAGTCCTAAATGAAGCGATCACACTAGAAAGAGAGACAGCAAACGCCGTAATTAATTATAAAAAAGAAAAGTGGTGGATATGGAACAAGACGATTAAGAAATTCGGTAAGAAAGCACAATACGAGATTAAACGAAAGATAATAGAGAAAAAAGGAAAACAAGAAGAAAGCGTGATCGTCGTTGTAAGAAACGAAGAAACATACGACATTGTGGGAATTATTCCGATCATAAGGAACATTGAAGAAATGAAAAACGAAACATATCAGTTATAAATATTCGAGCGGCTTTTTCTGCTGTCTAAAAACAACAACAGACTAACATAGATAATAAAAATTGAAACCATATGAAATATACTCTCCTTAAAATTAAGTATTTAAAAATAGCAACGAAAAGAATTGATTAATTAATTTGTATACATACACATTAGGGATAACGAGCGTTATTCCTTAGGCAGCAGAAAAAGCCGCTTGACGTAATACAGAAGAAGGATATTTATATACCACAGACGAACAAAAAACAAAGTATCCAGGAAAACGCAAAGAAACCAAAAAACAAAGGTCCGCCGCAGTGCGGCACCGTGGCGGGCAGAAAGGGGCAAGCAATGGAGATCACAGAATTTTTAAAAGCAACAAGCGGGAGAAGATTCAGACCACTATTAACGTGTAAAGATGGCTTTACAATGAGTGTACAAGCGAGTAGAACACACTACTGCGAACCGAAGCAGGACGATTTGAAAGAATATACACACGTAGAAATTGGACGAATAAGCGAGACAGAAAGCTTATTGTTGATGTATGCAGAGAATGGAGAATACCCAACAGAAACAATTTACGCATTTGTGCCAGTTGAAGAAGTTGAGGAAATTATAAAGAAACATGGAGGTTTAGTGAAACATTGGAAAAAATAAGCGGGACAGAAGGCGCCAAAATAGGGACATTGACAGCCGAAAACGGGACACTTAAAAAAGAGATCGAAGCGAAAAGTGAAGAAACAAAACGGACGGACTGGAAAAAGAACTTTTTAAACAGGTTTTTAAGAAAGTATTAAGGAAGTGAATATATGCTGATTGTAAGCCAAACAAAGGGAAAGATTTGGAACTTAGAGAAATTAACAGGGATTATGATAGATCTAAGAACAAAGCCGCAGAAACATTACGTTATTGTAGCAGACACAGGAAATTTATTAAAAGACATTGCAACGTATAAGAAAAGAGAAGAAGCAATCGAAGCAATGAACAATCTTATAAAGACCTATGAAAACAGAATACCGGATGCAAATACAGTTTATTGTTTACCAGAAGAAAAGAAACCGCTTTACGGGAAGAATAACAAACTACTAGATTTAGACAAAGTAAAGGCATTAAGAAAAGCAAAGTGGACAATAAAAGAAATTGCCGGAGATATGGGAGTAGAAGAAAAGACAATAAGAGAAGCAGTTAAACAAATTAAAGCAGGCGGAGCGTAACGGCGAGCGATGGCAGCAGTAGAAAAGCGAGGGCATAATGGAGCAGAAAATAAAGGTAGAAGAAGTAAGGAAGGTTTTAGAAAGCTATTGTGAAATTGACGGGAATATTAAAACGTTAAATAGCATAGCGGAAAAGCTGGAAGAATCAGAGGAAGAACAACGACGGTACGCAGAACGTACCGAAGAATACAAAAGATTAAAGATTGAGATATTAAGGGAAGTATCACAATTACCGTATAAACAAAAGGCGATCTTAATAGATAAGTACATAAATGATTTACGATGGACAAAAGTAGCATACCTAAATCATTACAGTACAAGACAGTGTAAAAATATAAGGAATACGGCACTGCAAAGCCTAAAAAAAGCGTTTCAAAACAACGAAACAATTATGAACTACATAGAAAAAGAAGCAAGATAAAACTGCCCATAGTTGCACGTTTTAACTGTTAAAATAAATAGTAAAGCATATGATACCAGGTTTTAAAAGAATTTTTTTAGAACCTAGTATTTTTGCGTTTACAGAAAAAGAACAGACAGCAAATGGAGAAACAAACGAAAGGAGGGAGAAGATGGGACGACCACGACACCCGGAAAGAGACAAGTCGAAAGAGAGATATATACAGAGCAAAGGAAAGCTAACAACAAAAGAGCTGGCAGAACTGGCAGGCGTAACGCCGCAGAGAATCCGAAAATGGAAGAGCGAAGACAAGTGGGACACTGCAATAGCGCCACGAAAGAAAGGCGGACAAAAAGGAAACAAAAACGCCGCTGGAAAAACGCCAGCAAAAAACGGGAATAAGAACGCCGAGAAACACGGTATATACTCACGTGTAGACCTGGACAGGATCACGGGGGAAGAAGAAGCGCTGATCGAGAACGCAAAGCACTATGATATAGCGCAGAAGATCAACGAGGAATATAGCAAACTGATCGTAAAGGAAAGCAGACTGCAGAAGATGCTGGACGAGATCATAGAAGAGACAAAGAAAGAACCAGATAAAACGTATATAGATAGCGTTACGACAATGGAAGGCGACCAAACACTAGAGATACGCAACAGTAGTTCAGCATTCGAACGTATGAAGAAGATAGAAGAACAACTAATAAGGGTACATAGAAGCATCATTAAGTTACTGGATACGATGAAGGCACACGAGATGGAAGCACTCAAGTTACAGCTGGATAAGAAGAAGAACGAACTGCAGCGCATGAAGCTGACCGGAGAAGTTAGCATAGAACCAGAGCCGGAAGAGTATGAGATCATAGACGAGTAAGGACACACATACAGGGACGACGTGCCGCCCGCCCGGCAGCAGTCGAGCGACAGAGAGAAAGAAAAAATAAAAGTGATGAAGGCATGATGCACCGACACGGATCACATCGAACACGAAAACAAACAGATGTTTGACCCTTGTTCGAGTGGGTCCTTCCGGCACAAAACGCCGACTGCGGGTACGACGACGCCCAAAAGTCCGTTTTTCGGCAAAATAAAAAAACGAGTTCCAGAATTTCAATGGAAAAATTCAGATAGGGGGTTCAGAAAAAATGTGTCCAATTTGGACACATGGAAAGGGGTAAAAAATGAAACTGTATACAGCAAAAGCGGTCGCGGCGTGGCTGGGTATGACAGAAAGAAACGTTAGAAAACTAAGAGACAAAAATATAATAAAAGAATTTAAGCCGGGATTGTATAAATTGCAGGACGTAACACAGCAGTATATCACATACCTACAGAACAAGAACCCGGAAACGGAAGGAACACTGGACTATAACGAGGAACGCGCAAAGCTTATGAGGGCGAAGCGTGAGGGTGTAGAGGTAGAATTGAGGACCAGGCGAAACGAGCTGCACGAAGCGGAAGAAGTCGAACAAGTTATGACGGATATGTTAATAAGATTTAAAACTAAAATGATGGCGATCCCGGCAAAACAAAGTCCGGTTATTGCATCAAAAACGGATCAGACAGAGATTTTTAGCATATTAAAGAGGGCAATAGAAGAAGCATTGGACGAATTGGCAACGTATGAAGAAACGTTCGGAGAGAATGAAGATAATGAAGATGGAGAAGAAAACGTATAGATTATTTAAAAAAATATTTGAAACATTAAAACCGCCGCCAGATCTGACGTTGTCGCAATGGGCGGATAAATACAGGCGATTATCTTCCGAAGCATCGGCAGAGCCGGGAAAGTGGAGAACAGGCAAATGCCCGTATCAACGAGAGATCATGGACGCGATAACGGATATAAATATAAAAAAAGTGGTGGTTATGTCTGCAGCGCAGGTTGGAAAAACAGATGCTATGATATTGAATCCTATTGGCTATTATGTACACTATGAACCGGCACCGATCATGGTAATACAGCCAACAATTAAGCTGGCGGAAGGATTCTCGAAAGAGCGTTTATCGCCAATGATCCGCGATACGCCAGTGCTGACAGAGCGAATCAATGACGGATCACGTTCGAGCGGTAATACGATCGAGCAAAAAGTTTTTCCCGGCGGACATATAACGATGGTTGGAGCAAACAGTCCGGTTGGGCTGAGATCGCGACCGATCAGAATTTTATTATGCGACGAAATCGACGCATACCCGGCATCCGCAGGATCAGAGGGAGACCCGTTACTATTAGCATCAAAACGACAGACAACGTTTTGGAACAAAAAACAGATAGACATATCAACGCCAACAATCAAAGGAATGTCGCGAATTGAGGTAGAATACGAAAACAGTAGTAAAGGAGAATGGAACGTACCTTGCCCGCATTGCGGAGAATTACAACCGTTAAAGTGGGCGAATGTAAAATTTGACAAAGAAAATTTAAACAAAATTGAATATATTTGCGAGAAATGCGGAGCGATTGCAAGTGAAGTAGAGTGGAAAGAAAAATTCACAGAAGGAAAATTTGTGCATAAAAATGCAGAAAATCCGGTAAAAGGTTTTCATTTAAATACGTTGGGATCTACTATGACGACGTGGCGGGAAGTTGTCGAAAAATTCTTACTTGCCAATGAAGAAAGAAAAAAAGGAAATGTGGAGCTTATGAAAGTTTGGATCAATACAGAAATGGGCGAGACATGGGAAGAGGAAGGAGAAAAGCTGGAAGAAGATGATCTGATAAAACGTTGTCAAATGTATAATTGCGAAGTTCCGCAAGGCGTTATGTATCTAACGGCAGGCGTAGACACACAGGACGACCGTTTTGAGGTTGAGGTTGTTGGCTGGGGTGTAGAGCATGAGAGTTGGGGGATTAAGTATTCGGTTTTGTACGGAAATTTAGACCAGGAAGAAGTGTGGCAAGATCTTGATTTGTTTTTAGATCAGACGTTTACCAGGCAGGACGGAATAAAAATGAAAATAAGGTGTACTTGTATGGATTCTGGAGGACACTACACGAACAAGGTGTATAAGTTTTGCAAGCAACGCTTTAGTAGAAATATATTTGCAATCAAAGGCGGAAGCGAAAGTACGGCAGCATATATCCAGAAGCCAACGAAAAACAATCGCGAAAAAGCGTATCTGTTTACACTAGGAGTAGATACGGGAAAATCTCTGCTAATGGGAAGATTGAAGGTTGAGGAAGAAGGACCGGGATACTGTCATTTTCCACGTGATCCGGGGACAGGGTATGATAAAAAATACTTCGAAGGCTTAACGTCTGAAAAAAAGGTATTGCATTACAAAAAAGGAAGACCATATTTTACCTGGGAACTTGCGAAAGCGCATAAAAGAAACGAAGCACTTGATTGTAGGAATTATGCATCCGCAGCGATTGAGATCACAGGCTTGCCACTAAAGAAACAAGACGAACAACCACAACAGAAAAAAACAGCAAAAAGAAGACGAAGACGAACAGGAGGGATTGCATAAATGGCAGGAATCACGTTAGAAACAGCACAGAAGCACTTAGACGCATGGCTAGAAGCAGAAATGCAGGTAACAAATGCACAATCGTATACGATCGGCAGTAGGACGCTGACAAAAGCAAATCTGACAGAGATCAGAAACGCGATCGAATATTGGCAGCAGAAAGTCACAATATTAGAGAACTTAAAGAAAAACAATGGAAGAAGCAGAGTAAAAAGATTTGTACCGCGAGACTTATAAAAGTCTGCCCGATATTTCCCGTTTTTTTAGGTAAAATTACATATAGAAAATATAAATAAAGCACCCGGAGCGGTGCTTTTTCTGTACGCAGGAAGGAGGAAAGATGAATGTCATAGCGAAAGCAATAGACGGCATCGTAACAACCGTGTCGCCGGAGAAGGGTTTAAAAAGGGCAGCAGCCAGAAGGCAAAATCAAATCTTAAACAGCGGATATGGAAACCACGGAGCCAGCACAACAAAAAAATCTATGAAAGGTTGGCTATTTGGCGGAGGAAGTGCAAGAGAAGACATAGAAGACAATCTTGACGTATTACGGCAAAGATCACGAGATCTATACATGGGCGTACCACTTGCAACGGGAGCAGTCAAAACGATGCGAACTAATGTTGTGGGACGTGGTTTAAAACTAAAGCCGACAATCGACAGAGAGATACTGGGGATCACACCAGAGGAAGCGCAGAAGCTTGAAAAACAGATTGAAAGAGAGTGGGCGTTGTGGGCAGAGAACAACGATTGCGACATGGCACGACTAGACAATTTTTACGAATTGCAACAACTTGCCTTTAGTAACTGGTTACAATCCGGAGATTGTTTGGCACTCCTTCCAACCAGTAAGCGAAAGAATCAGCCATACGATACAAGAATTCAGCTTGTAGAAGCCGACAGGCTATGCAGCCCGTATTATATCGATAAATTAGACGGGAGCATAGTAAACGGCGTTGAAGTGGATCAAAACGGGGAAGTGATCGCGTACTATATAGCGAATAGGCACCCATTGTCATATGAACAAAAGGAAATGAAATGGACGCGAGTAAAAGCGTACGGAAGCAAGACGGGAAGAAAGAACGTACTACACTTAATGAGCCGTGAAAGAATCGATCAACGGCGCGGTACTCCGTTTTTAGCACCCGTGATCGAAAGTCTTAAACAGCTGGGGAGATACACCGATGCAGAACTTGTTGCAGCAGTCATAAGCGGAATGTTTACCGTATTTATTGAGAAAGAAGATAATTCGGAGGGCGACGCTATTGGAAATATTATTCCAGAAGATCAGCAAGTTGATGAAGAAGACGAAGGAAGCATCGAAATTGGAGCCGGTGCGGTAATTGATCTGGCAGCAGGAGAAAAAGCTCATGATATTAACCCCGGAAGACCGAATGCCAACTTCGGCGGATTCGTTGAAGCGATCTGCCAGCAAATAGGCGCAGCGTTAGAAATTCCATATGAAGTGCTGATGAAAAGATTTAATAGCAGTTTTACAGCATCCCGCGGAGCGTTAGAAGAAGCGTGGAAGATGTTCCGAACATATCGCGACTGGTTAGCAAGGGATTTTTGTCAGCCGGTCTATGAAGAATGGTTATCTGAAGCGGTAGCAAAAGGAAGAATATCAGCCCCTGGATTTTTTACAGATCCGCTTATACATTATGCCTATTGCAAAGCGGAATGGAACGGACCAGCAAAAGGAATGCTAGATCCAGTCAAAGAGGTTAACGCAGCAGAAAAAAGAGTTTCGAACGGATTCTCGACGAGACAAAACGAAACAATGGAAATGACAGGTGGGGATTTTTACGCCAACGTAGAACAGTTAAAGAAAGAAGAAGAAAAAATGAAGGAGGTCCGGGAAATTGCCAAAAAGGGAACAGAGACAAGCGCAAAAGGAACAAAGACCGAATAAATTCTGGAATTTTGTACCGGGAACAGAAGAAGATCCAGCGCAGCTGATCTTATACGGAACAATCGCAAGCGCGGAATCTTGGTGGGAAGACAGGGTAACGCCAAAGCAATTCAACCAGGAACTAGACGCCCTGGGAGATGTTGAAGAAATCGTTGTAAGGATTAACAGCGGGGGCGGCGACGTATTAGCAGCTAACGCGATCTATACAAGGTTAAGAGATCACAACGCAACAATTACGGTAAAAATTGACGGCTGGGCAGCATCCGCCGCAACAATTATCGCAATGGCGGGCGATAAAATCCAGATTGCAAAAAACGGAATCTTTATGATCCATGATCCATCAATGACAATTTGGAATACGTATACAGCCGAACAATTTGAAAAAATGGCGGAGCAGTTAAAAACCGTGAAGCAATCAATTGTAAATGCGTACACACAACGAACAGGAAGGGACGAGGAAGAAGTTTCCGCGCTTATGTCGGAAGAAACATGGTGGACCGGAGAAGAAGCCGTAGAAGAAGGCTTTTGTGATGAGCTACTATTCGAAGAAGCAGAAACGATCATAGAGAATGGATCAATGTTGATTGTCAATTCGGTGCCGATCGACATAACAGGATTTAAAACAATCCCGCGAAATGTTTTTGAAAATAAAAGCACAACAAAGAACAGAGGAAAGAAAAAAGTACAAAATAAAGCGGAAGACAAGAAAGGAGTGCAAATGTCAGAGATTAAAACAGTACAGGATTTAGAAAAACAGTATCCGGGGCTTGTAACAGAGATCAGAAACGAAGCTGCAGAAGCAGAAAGAACAAGGATTAAGGATATTAAAAATCTTGAAATTGCAGGATTTGAAGACATTGTAGAAAATGCAATGTTTGAAAAACCAATCACAGCAGCAGAAACAGCCATGAAGATTATTAACAAACAGAAACAGGTTGGAGCTAATTACATGGCAGAAAGAGAAGAAGACGTGAAAGAAAGCGGAGTAAAAAACGTGCAGCACGGAAGCGGAGAAGAAGAAACTAAAAACAAATTCGATGCGATCATTGATGAAATGAAGTTTTAAAAATGAAAATTGAATTAATTAACGAAGATTGCTTAAAAGCAATGAAAAGCATAAAAAGCCAGAGTGTGGATATGATTTTGTGTGATCTGCCTTATAAAGTGACAGGGTGTGAATGGGATACACAATTGTTAGATATGGAAAAGTTGAAAGAACAGTATTTAAGGATTGTGAAACCGAACGGAATCATTGCATTATTTGCAATCCAACCGTTTAGCACGGTAGTTATGAATACTTTTGGAAAGTATTACAGTCATACGTGGTATTGGCAGAAGAATAATGCAACAGGGGGGGTATTTAGCAAGGTACAACCGATGCGTTGTATAGAAGAAATTCACATTTTTCGAAAGCTGACAACAAAAAATAATAAAGGACAGTTTTCAAAAACAAGGAATTATATGATTGAACAAAGGAAACTGACAAATTTGAAAACAAAAGAACTGGATGAATTGCTAGGATCACAAATGGCAAAACATTATTTTACAACAGGCGAACAGTTTTCGATGCCAAAAGAGGACGATTATATAAAACTACAAACAACCGGATTTTTTCAAATGCCGTATAAAGATCTAAAAAGAATGTACAACAGCGAAAAGAAAAAAGAAGATTTTCGATACTATCCACAGGGATTGCAAAAAGTAAATAGATTAATTGTAAACACCAAAGACAGAAGCGGAGAAATTTACAAAGAAAAAGCGAATGAGAGTATCCAGCAGTTTACAAATTATCCGAAACAGCTAATTAAATTCAATACAGAGACAAAGCGAGAGCATCCAACGCAGAAACCAGTTAATTTACTTGAATATTTAATAAAAACATATACAAAAGAAAAAGAAGTGATTATGGATAACTGTATGGGTAGCGGAAGCACTGGCGTAGCAGCGATTAAAGCGAATAGAAGTTTTATCGGAATTGAAATGGATACAAATTACTACAAGATAGCACAAAGAAGAATTGCAGAAATTAGCAAATGGAAAAGGAGCAAAGCATGAGAGAAGCAGCAATTGAGAAAAGAGAATGTACAATGACAAACGTTCTTGCTGGAGTTTTTCCGATCGTAAAGGAAAGCGGAACAGCCAAAGCAGCACTGCCGGCGTATACGCTAGTAGCAAAAGGAAGCGACGGGAAGCTTGAAGCATTAACAAATGAAACGGTAAGTAATGTAATTGGAATTACAGCAGAAGAAGCGGAAGCGGATGAAGTAATTGTTTACTATCAGACAGGGGAGTTTTTCAAAGATGCGATCAATATTCCGGCTGGAGTAGATGCAGAAGAAGCAAAAGAAGCCTTAAGAAAATTATCAATTTTTCTTAAATAGATAACAGGAGGAGACAATGGCAAACGAAATTAGTATTTATAATCCCCGAACAATGGGGCGACTTGTGGAAAGATTACCGCAGGAAAGAACATTTTTAAGAGACACATTTTTCAGAAATGAAGAAATTTTCACAACAGAAAAAGTGGATGTAGATTACGTGAAAGGTAATAGAAAGGTAGCGCCAATCGTGAGCCGATTAGTTGGCGGAAAAATTGTACCTAATACGGGATATGAAACCAAATCATACAAACCGCCACTTGTAGCGCCAGAGGTAATTACAACAGTAGATGATATTTTAAAACGACTTCCAGGAGAAAGCCTAGTATCGAAGATCACACCAGAACAGCGAGCGGTTCAAAAAATGGCAAAAGATTTTGTCATGCTGGAAGGGCAGATTGTGCGACGTGAAGAGTTGATGTGTGCGCAAGCGCTATTTACTGGAAAAATTGAGTTGATCGGCGACGGAGTAAACGAACAGCTTGATTTTGGATTTGAAAACACAGAAAAACTGGCAGGACAGAAAAAATGGACAGACCAGGAACATTCTGATCCGATTAAAGACATTGAAAGATGGCGAAAAGAAGTACAGAAAAAAGGATTCGTAAACTGCGACGTTGCAATTATGGGAAGCGACGCAAAAGACGCGTTTATTAATCATCCGAAGGTTAAAGAATTGCTAGATGTAAGAAACTACAATTTAGCAACAATTAAACCAAAGGAACTTCCAAACGGCGCAACATATATCGGATCAATTAACGGTTTAGGAATGGATATCTATACATACAACGAATGGTATTTGGATGATTGGACAGATCCAAACAAACCAACAACAAAACCACTTGTACCAGATAACGCAGTGGGACTATTAAGCACAGCGGCAAACTATTCGATGTATTACGGAGCTATTACATTAGTAGATGATAAGACAAAAGATTTTAGAACGGTAGCGGAGAAATATGTACCAGATACATATGTAGAGCGCAGACCAGTTCGAAGATTCCTTAATTTATCATCCGCACCGCTGGCAGTGCCGCACGAGATCGACAGTTGGTATGTTGGAGAAGTTGTATAGAAAAGGTGGTAACGTATGGATTTTAAAAGCCAGTTGTTGGATGATATGAAAATATTTCACAACGCAAAAGAAATGGCGGAAAAAATTGAAATTACATACCAGGGCAGCAGAAAAGTAGTTGCCGCGATCTTAGAAAGCGCAGAAGAAATTACAAGACAAAAGAACGATCCGGCGCAAGGAATTAATGAAATTGATTCAATCTTGTATGTATCGCTTGAAGAAATGGGAGAAATACCAGAAAAAGGAAGCGATATAGAAATTGGAACAAAAGAAACTGGATGGGTAAGGTATGAGATTGTGAAAAGTTATTACGAAGATGGAGAAATAATCTTAAATCTTATGAGGTATGAAGAATGATACAGATAACAAATGAAACTGTAGAAAAGGTAAATGCGATACTGTCCGGAGTGCCAAAAGGAGCGCAAAAGGCGTTATCGAATGCGATCAACCGTGGACTATCCAAGGTTAAAACAGGTGCTTTCAAATACGCAAGGAAAGTATATACAGTACAATCCGGAGCGCTAAACGCAGCTACAAAAATGTCTGTAAAAACAACAAGCGCCGGAGATCTTGCAGGATATGTAAGTTTTTCCGGTGCAAAGATACCGTTATACAAATTTAAGGTAACGCCGATAGTGCCAAAACAGCACACACTTGTAAAAGCTAGTGTGATGAAAGGCAGCGGGACAGCGTTTGAACATGCCTTTATTGCAGATATGCAAAGCGGACACACCGGAGTATTTGAACGAGAAACGTCAAAACGGTTTCCAATCGAAGAATTGATGGGATTATCTGCGGCGCAGATGATCGGAAACGACAAGGTTATAAAAGACGTAGAAAAAGACGCACAAGAAACAGTGAATAAGCGAATAGAGCATGAGATTGACAGATTGTTAAACGGATATGGAGGATAAATATGACACCGATTGTATTGCTGGAATGTCTCGAAGAATTTGTAAAAGAAAAAACAAAAGACATTATCTTACAAGTGCGTACAGCACCAGGAGAAGAAGACAACAAAGAACGAGCGGCATACATTTATAAAATGCAATTGCCGAGAGAAAAGGACAAAACACAGAAGATCCCTTATATCTTGTTGCAAGTTTTGAACGGTTCAGACGACCAGGAAAAGAACGAGCCGGAAAAAAGTACGTGTAAAATACGAATGGTATTTGCGACGTATTCAGAAGACGGCGGACAAGGATCATATGATGTGCTTAATTTAATCTTAAGAGTTCGTAGCGAGCTGGAAAAAGTCGGGATCATTGGTGGAAAATTTACGCTACAAAAGCCATTAGAGTATATTATTTATCCAGATAGCCCGTACCCGTATTATATCGGGGAAATGGTTACAAATTGGAGTATGCCAACGATCAAACGAGAAGTTGAACAGTATTGGCAGTAAGGCGGCACGATGGCAAAGAAGAAAAAGAAATATACGGTAAAAAAGAATCCGAAAAAAGTCAAAAAAGCGACAAAAAAACCAAAGAAAAAAGTTGTTAAAAAGAAAAAGACTACGACAAAAAAGACAACTACGCCGGTAAAAAATACAGTAGTCAAAGAAAGTGCAACAATACAATTAAAAACAAAAAAAAGAGACACAACAACGATCGACTATGCAGTGTATGAAGGTGGAACGGAATACATAGGAATAACAGAGGTAAAAATGCCAGATCTGTCATTTTCGACTGAGAAAATAACGGGCGCAGGAATCATTGGCGAGGTTGAAGAAGTTATGATCGGACGCATGTCGGCAATGACTGTAACGTTTAACTTTAGAACAATTACAGCGGCAGCAGTGAAGCTTTTGCAACCACGTATTCATAACATTGATTTACGAGTAGCGCAACAACAAATTGACACAAACGGAAATAATAGCGTAGCAGCTGTAAAACACATTTTAAAAGTAAAACCGAAGAAGTTATCCCTGGGCAAAATAGAAAGCGCAACAAAGGCAGACGTGAGCGGAGAGTATGCTGTGACATACTATGCGTTATATATCAACAATGAAAATGTAACAGAAATTGATCCATTTAATTGTATTTGCAAGATAAACGGAACAGATTATTTAAGTAGCGTGAACAGTGTATTAAACACGACAACAAAAAAGAAAAAAGTAACCACAAAGAAGAAAAAGAAAAAAACGAAAAAGAAGAAAAAGAAGAAGTAGGAGGTAAAAATGGCAGAGGAAAATAAGAAACAGCAGGCAAAGCAAATCCAGGAACAGGAAGAAAAACAACTCGTTTATATCGGTCCAACACTGCCAGGCGGAAAACTAAAATGCAATCAAATCTTTTTGGGAACAGAAGAAGCGATTAAAAACGAGATTAGAGAAGTTTTAGAAGAAAATCCACTGGTTGAAAAAATGTTTGTAGAAGTTACAGATCTGGCAGAGAAAAAACAGAAAGTAAAAACAGCGGGAAATATTTATAACAAATATTACAACGACATTGCATCTACAGCGGATAAGGAGGAATAGAACGAATGGCAATCACACACGGAATTCATACGAATAAAGTAGCGACAAGCGTTTCGACCCCGACTGAGGTAGAAACAGGGATTCACTTTGTTGTAGGGACTGCCCCGGTACATACAGTAAACGGGAAAGTAAACGAACCAATCATGCTGCAGAATTATAGCGAAGCAGCCGAACAGTTAGGGTATAGCGACGACTGGGAAAAATATAGCTTATGTGAAGAAATTTACACAGCTTTTCAGTTGTATGAAATTTCCCCAATCGTTGTAGTTAACGTATTAGATCCGGCAAAACACAAAGGAGAAGCAAAGACAACAGAAGAAAATGTAACAGATAACCAGATTGTTCTGCCAATCGAAACGATTAAAGATTCGATCGAGATTACAGGAAAAACAAAGGGGGAAGATTACGATACATTCTACACAGAAAAAGGGTGCGTGATTGAATTCCTGGCAGATACAACGGGAAAAGTATCTGTAAAACATACAGAGGTAGATCCTAGCAAGGTAACAAAAAAAGATATTATCGGAGGGCTGGATACATCGACACACAAAGCAACAGGATTTGAGCTGATCGATTCCGTATTTCCAAAATTCACGATCGTTCCAGATCTGATTTTGTGTCCAAATTGGACACATGATCAAGAAGTTGCCGCGATCATGGCAGCAAAGGCAGAGAATATCAACGGAGTTTTCAACGCTAACGCAATTATTGACGTGGACACAACAGCAAGCGGAGCGACATATTACGCAAATGTGCCGGAGTGGAAGAAAAAGAAGAATTTAACAAAACCAAACGAATTGGTTTGCTTCCCTAAATTAAAACTAGGAGATCGAATTTTTAACCACAGCACACAGCTTGCGGCGTTAATTTCCGCAGTAGATACCGACGAAGATTATGGAGACGGTTCGCCTTGCGAATCAGCTTCGAACAAACCGTTACAGGCAGATAGCGCAGTATTAGCATCCGGAGAAGAAGTTTTACTCGATCTACAACAGGCGAATTATTTAAATGACAACGGAGTTATTACAGCAATTAATTTTTATAACGGTTTTGTAAGCTGGGGAAATTATACCGCAGCATTTCCACAGAGTAGCGATCCAGTAGATTATTTTTATTGCATTTCAAGAATGTTTAAATGGGTAGCTAAAACAGTAACGTTAACGTACTGGAATTCGCTAGATCGCAGAATGACAAGAAGGTTAATCGATGCGATCTTACAGGGTGTAAACGATTGGCTGAACGGTTTGACAACAGAAGAAAAGATTTTAGGTGGAAGAGTGGAATTTAGAGAAGATGAAAATTCATTGACCGCGTTAATGGCAGGAAAAGCAAAATTTCATATTTATTTGACACCACCAAGCCCATTACAGGAAATGGAATTCACGCTTGAATATGACGTGTCTTATTTAAGCGCAGCATTAGAAGCGTAGGCAGGAGGTAGAAAAGAGAATGAGTAAGATTGATACACTTGTTGTAAACTTTGCAGCGTATGAAGACGCAACAGAGTTTTTGGGAATGACAGAAGCAACACTTCCGGACGTTGAATATATGAGTGAAACAATTTCTGGAAGCGGGATTGCTGGAGAAATTGATGAGATTATCGCCGGGCATACGGCGGCAATGACTACAACGTTAAATTTTAGAACATACACAAAAGCGACTGTAAAACTACTTGAACCAAGAATTCATAATATTGAATTACGAGTAGCACAGCAGCAGACAGATTCCGGAACTGGAGATGTTGGAATTGTACCAGTGAGACATGTTTTAAAAGTGAAACCGAAAAAAACGGCTATGGGTAAAGTGTCGGCAGCATCGGAAGCAGATGTAAACGGAGATTATTCGACAACATATCTGGCAACATATATCAATAATGAGAAGGTTACAGAAATCGATCCATTAAATTACAAATGCCTTATAAACGGCAAAGATTATCTTGCAGATGTCAGAAAGGCGTTAGGCAAATAAAAAAGTAACAAGCTGGCGGGAAACCGCCAGCGATAAACACAAACAAAGCGGAGGGAAATAGAAATGAGCGAAACAAAAAACAATACAAAAGTAGTTGTAGAGACAGACGAAAATGAAAAGGATGTAGTCGAAGTTGTAGAAACACCAGGAAACTACACACATCATTTCTCAGAAGAACAGACATTCGGAGATAAAAAATATAAAACATTAACGTTTTATTTTAACAATTTAACAGGAAGCGACATAGAAGCGATTGAAGAAGAGTTAACGGCGCAAAGTAAGTATATTATCAGCCCAGAAGTATCTTCTTTGTTCCAGGGAATGTTAGCGGCAAGAGCGGCAAACGTATCACATTACGATATCAGAAATTTACCGGTAAGAGATTATATGAAAATTAAAAACAAAGCGCGTGATTTTTTACTAAATGCGGGCTATTAAAAATAGAAAACCCGGCAAATTATTTGCGTAGACAAATTTTAAAAATTGCGAAAGCTTCGCACACTCCAATTACATTTTTTTTAGATCTTCCGATCATGTCTTTGTATAGGTGGATAGAAAGCCTAAACGAAAACATAAACGAAGAACTGGAAGAAATGAAAAAGAAGAAAAGGTAGGAGGTGGAAAGCTTGGCAGGGGCGCAGAAACAATATGAATTACTGTTTAAATTAGCAGCTCAATTAGCGCCAAATTTTAACGGAACATTTAAAAAAGCGATTGAGACACAGAAAAAGCTACAAAACAGTATTAACGGCGTGAATTCCTTACAATCTAAGATTGACGGTTACACAAAAAACAGTAAAGCAATAGATCAGCAAAAAGAAAAATTAAGCCGATTAAGCCAGGAAAAAGAGCGTTTAAATCAAAAAATACAAACGAACAGAAATAATATGGCGACGTTGCAAGCGAAGATCCAGGAAACGGGAGACTCTACGGGACAGCTAACAGCACAGTTAGCTGCAGAACAAAGAGAACTGGAAAAGAATACCGACAAATTAGGAAGAAACAAGCAACAGATACAACAGACCACTGCCAAGATAGAACAACAAGAACAGAAATTAAATACGTTAGGACAGGAGCTTGAAAAAGCAGGCGTTAACACTGAAAATCTAACGAAAGAAAACGAACGTTTACAAAGTACATATGACAAGCTAAGAACGTCGCAGGAAAGAATCGGACAGATCAACGAACAACAGCAGAAGGTTAAAGATACAATAGCAAGCACGAAAGGCGAACTATTAAGGACAACCGGAACGCTAGGGGCGATAGCTGCCGCCGTATATGCCGGTCCGGTAAAATCGGCAATGAGCTTCGAAAGCAATATGGCAGAAGTTGCAAAAGTTGTTGATTGGCTGAAAGATGATACCGGAGCGACGACAAAACAATATACTGATCTGGAAAAAAGGATTCTAAGCCTATCTGGTAAAATTCCAATGACAGCGGAAGAAATATCCGAGATTATGGCAGCAGCGGGACAAAGCAACGTTGCAACGAACAACAAAGAGTTAACGGAGTTTACAGAGGGCGCAGCCAAAATGGGAATTGCGTTTGACATATCCGCAGAACAAGCCGGGGATTGGATGGCAAAATGGCGAACGTCTTTCAAAATGTCGCAAAAAGAAGTCATTACGTTGTCGGATCAGATCAACTATTTGAGTAATACTTCGGCGGCAAATGCAAGCCAAATATCCTCGATCGTTACAAAAATCGGACCACTTGGAGAAGTTGCAGGGCTTGCATCCGGAGAGATTGCAGCTTTAGGAGCTACCCTAGTGTCAGTTGGAGTCAATGAAGATGTAGCAGCGACGGGAATTAAAAAAGTCATGACCGTTATGACAGCCGGAAGTGCTGCGACAAAACGACAAACAGGCGTATTAAACAAATTAGGTTTAAGTGCAACAGAGCTTGCAAAGCATATGCAGACGGATGCACAAGGAGCTATTTTGCAATTCCTGGAAGCAGTTAAAAAACTTCCAAAAGCAGAACAGGCAGCAGCGTTAAAGAACTACTTCGGAGAAGAAGCAGTCGCAGCGATCGCCCCACTTTTAACAAATTTACCATACTTACGGGAAGAATTTAAAAAAGTCGGAAACGCTTCGCAGTATGCGGGAAGCATGGAAGCAGAATACGCAGCCAGAGCCGACACAAACGAAAACAAGTTACAGCTTGCAAAGAACAGCATACAAGCGTTATCTACAACGTTGGGACAAGCCTTTTTACCAGTCGTAGGAGATGCAGCAGAAAAAATCGCAGTTATGGCGAACGCCTTAACGGATTTTGCAGCAGCTAACCCCGGAGCGATTCAAAGCATCGGAAAAGCAGTTGCTGTATTAGGTGGTTTGAAAGTTGCTTCCCTTATTGCAAAACTGGGAATTTTAGAAGCAAAAAGCACAATTTTAGACTTTAAAAAATTGATGGAGCTTCTAAAATTCAAAACCGCAGAAACAGCAGTTGAATCTGTAGGATTTGGAACAAAGATCGCAGGAGTAGGCGAAAGATTAAAAGGCGCCGGATCATCATTAAAAACTTATCTAACACAGGTAAAAGGAAGCTTCGGAGGACTGAAAGAAGCAGCCGGATCAATCTTTGCAGATAATTTTATCGTTACAAAAATTACAGGATTGCTAAGCAACGTACGTGGTAAAATGCTGGGCGGTATTGGAGCGATCGGGAACGTTTTAAGAAGTGCAGTTACAAGCATTGGAACGGGAACGATTGGAATATTAACAACAGTATTCCAGGGATTAACTGGCAAGATCGGCGGCTTGGCTGGAATGATAGGAACAGCGTTAGGCAACAACGCGATCATAACAGTAATTGCAAGCAAGTTAAGTGGCGGTTTTGGAAAGATTGCGACACTTGCAGCACCGTTGGGAAACGTTTTTAAAACGATTCTAGCACCGTTAGCAAATTTAGCCGGACCAATTGGCGGGATCGTTGGAAAAGTATTACCGATCGTCGGAGTAGTTACGACGCTGATTGCTGTATTTAAATTGCTAAAAAATCATTTACAGGATATCAGAAACTTCATTCAATCCACGTTTGGAGATGAAGCGCTAAAAGTTTTTGATACCATGATTTCTGCAATATCCGGAATAGGAAACGTTATAAGTACAGCGCTATCCGGTGGAGTGGATAAAGCAAGAACAGCGATCCAAAGTTTATTTGGAGATGCAGGAGCAAAGCAATTTGACGTATTTATCCAATCTATAAGCCAGATCATGGATGTGTTCGGAGCGGTAACAGATGCAATCGCTGGATTTTTAGAAGCTGCCGCGCCGTCAATTTTTGCAATCATACAGAGTATTGCAACGTTTATGGCTTCCATGATTGGGGTTGTTGCTGGATTCATAGCGGCGATCATGCCAACAATCAGTGAGATAGCGGTATTTTTACAAACGTATGTATTACCGATTTTGCAAGAAATATTTAATTTTATAGCAGTAACAATGCTGCCAACAATAGCAACGTTAATACAAACGATTTTGCCAACGATTACGACAATTATGACCGCCATACTTCCAGTAATTCAAGTAGGTTTGCAGACAATTTGGACAGTTGCACAACCAATTCTTGCAGCACTTGTTTCCGGAATCGGTGCAGCGATACAAGCAATACTTCCAATCTTGACAAGCATTGTTAGTGCGATACGTGGTGTGATCCAAGGAATACAAACAGTGCTACAAGGAATTATTCAATTTGTACGCGGTGTATTTACTGGACAATGGGGTGCAGCATGGCGAGGGATACAGACAGCTTTCAAAGGAGTTTGGCAAGCTATAACCAGTATAGCTCGTGGAGCGATCGAAACGATCAAAGGCTTAATAAGCGGCGTAACCGGAATGATCGGAAAGATCGGAAGCGCTGCGCAGAGTGCAAAAAACTTTGTTGGTAAAGTTTTAGGCGGTGGCGGAAGCAGCAAAAAGAGCAGTGGTGGCGGAAAAGTTAAAAAACACGCAAGAGGTACAAGTGACACAGAAGATACATTCATTGCTGGAGAGAACGGACCGGAACTTGTAACCAATGCACCGCATAGATCTGTCTACACAGCAGCGCAGACAGAAAACCTATTTGCAGCACAGAGAGCCGCACAAAAAGCCGCAGAAGTACAGAAACAAACGGCAAGCGTACAATCCAATCCGCCAGCAGTAGCAGGAAGTGGAAACGGAACGAACAAAAACGTAACAATAAATATAACAAACAATGTCGAGGTAAACGGAAACGAACCGGGAGACATCGACGAAAAACTAAAAGCAAACAATGAAAGCATAATGCAGCAGATTGACGAAAAGTTAGATGCTGACGATGATGATGAAAGGAGAACCCGTTATGAATGATGAATACACAACAATATCCGGCGATATGTGGGACAAAATAGCGTATGAACAGATGGGTTCTTCTTTTTATATGGACAAACTTATAAAAGCGAATTTGGAATACATGGATTACTACATATTCCCCGCAGGAATCACGTTAGTAATTCCAGAAATTGAAGCAGAAGAAATCGAGGACGTACCACCGTGGAAAAGAGGGCTATTAAATGAGTGATGCAGCAAAATTAGTTATAGATGGGACGGAAGCGGATGAAACGCTGACAAATGACATTGCCGTAATTGAGTACACGGATAACGACGAGTATCACGCTGATGATCTGCAAATAGTCACATATAATCCGGCGGAATGGTACGGAAAAGAAACGATTGAATACACAATAACCGATAATGATTGGCACGAGATTAGTAAAGCGGTAGAGATGAAATGCGGAATATTTAACATTGATTGCATAAAAAGGGATGATATAACCGGACTTTATGTTATTAAGGCGGCAGCAGTGCCGCCAGGTTCTACCGCAAGGCAAAACAAAAAAAGCAAAGCCTGGGAAAGAATTAATTTAAAGGAATTAGGACAACAGATCGCAAAGCAAAATGGGTTAAATTTTTTGTATGCTACGGAATTAAACCCGATTTTTAAAAGAAAAGAACAAATTGAAAAATCTGACATTTTGTTCTTATCTGAACTATGCAGATCGACAGGACTGTTTTTAAAATTTACAGCTAAAACGATCGTAGTATATAACCCATATGAGTATGCAGAAAAAGAAGCGAAAAGAACGTACAACAATGGGGATGCGAATATACAAGGGATTGAATTAAAAAAACAAAAAAACGACACAGATTACAAAAAATGTAGAGTAACGTATTTAGATCCGATTACAAAAGAAAAGATCGAATACATATACAAAAAAGAAAATGAAGGGAAGATGCTAGACGTAACAAGAAAAGTGTCTAGCACAGAAGAAGCAAGACTGACCGCGATCTATGCAATTAGAGAAAAGAACTGGAAAGAGTATTGCGGAAAAATGACAATAGATGGAGATAAAGAGATCACGACCGGAACTGTTATAAAAATAAACGGATTCGGAGAACATGACGGGAATTATCTTGTAAAAAAGGCGATCCACACAATGAGAACCGGAACATATACAACAAGAATTTTTTTTGAAAAAGTCGCGGAGGGAAACAATGGTTGACGAGATAAAGAAATGTATAAGAATCGGGGTTGTACACACGGTAAACGAAGCCGAACAAACAGCACGAGTTAAATATATGCTATATGGTGGAATGCTTTCTGCAGAATTAAAAGTAATTTACCAGGAAGAAAAGTGGATGCCAGAAATTAACGATGCGGTTCTTTGTATCTGCCCACCGGATGGAGACGGAGACGGATACATAATTGGGAGGTTGTAAAAAATGGCGACGAAGAAGACAACAAAAAAGAAAACAAGAAAAAAGAGCAGCAAGAAGAAAAAAACAACGAAAAAAAAGAGTACAAGAACAAGCATAGGAAAATGGGGATCGTTAACGTTTACGGTAACGGCATCGAAACAAAAGACATTTTCCGATTTGAATTGGACTACATCCATTCGATACGAAAGCAAGGAAAGAAAAAAGAAAGTATCGAAGGTTAAATATAAAGGGATTGATCCAGATAAGATCACGCTTACAATGCGTTTTTCTGTATTTGCCGGGGTTAACCCGCTAACGGAAATGAACAAATTGACAAGTTTAGCAAGAAAGGCGAAAGCGTACCGACTAATTATAGGCGGAAAAAAATACGGATCTAATAAATGGGTAATAACAGGTATAACAAGGGATTGTGATTACTACAACAAAAAAGGGCAGCTATGGGTAGCTGATGTGAAAATAACAATGCAGGAAAAACCATGATAGGAGGTGCTGGAATATGGAAACATTGGCAAGCGATATCGACTTAGAAGAAATTGACCTCGATCCGGAAACGGAAGAAGAAGAAATCGAGCAATGTATCGGGATCATATTAAATACGTTTCAAAATTCAGTGCCATTCATGCGCGGTTTTGGAATGAGTACAACACACTACGGCAGACCACTAACAGGCGATGAAAACGACATTGTAGACGAGGTATACGACCAGATTGAAAAGTACGAATCAAGGGCAATGCTAAAAGACGTAAATTTTTACGAAGATCAAGAAAATGGCGCTTTAGAAATTGGCGTAGAATACACAGTAAACGACGAAGAAGACGCAGACGAGGAGGAAGACGATGAGTGAGAGAAGTTATCCAGACGTTGATTTTGTAGAAACAGATCCGGAAAAAATGCTGACGGATTTAATAACAAGCTATGAAGATACAAGCGGTTATGTACTACAGCCAGCATCGCCAGAAAAATTATTAATTGCATGGCTTGCATCGATTCTCGTACAACAGAACGTAAAAATTAACGAGACTGCAAAAATGAATGTATCACGCTACGCAAAAGGAGAAAAATTGGACAGCCTGGGCGAAATATTCAATGATACGCAACGACTACCGCCAACAGCCGCGGAAGCAACATTCAGATGTTATATTTCAAAAGTACAGAAAAGCAGCGTATATATTCCAGAAGGGACAAGGATCACAGCAGACGGCGATATCATGTTCGCAACAAAAGAAATGTTGGAAATAAAACCGGGCGAAATGTACGGAGACGTTGTGGCGGTATGCAAGACAGCCGGAGAAGAAGGGAATGGATACCAACCGGGACAGATTAAAGAAATAGTTGACGTATATGACTATTATCAAAAAATTGAAAATATAACAACAAGCGCCGGAGGTGCAGGAGAAGAAAGCGATGCAGACTTTTATGAGAGGATGCGGGAAAGCACCGAAAGTATAACGACAGCAGGACCGGAGAACTCTTACAAATACCATGCAAAAAGTGTATCTAGTGCAATAACAGATGTTAAGGCAGTGAGTAAACAACCGGGCGTTGTTGACGTAAGAGTTCTTTTAAAAGGCGGAGAAGAAGCCACAGAAACAATATTGAAAAAAGTAAAAGATGCATTAAGTGCAGCTGATATTAGACCAATGACAGACTATGTAACAGTATCAGAACCAGAAAAAGATGAATACAGTATAGATCTTGATTATTACATTACAAAAAACAGTAGTGCAAGTGCAAAAATTATAGAAAACGATGTAGAAGCAGCAATCGAAGAGTATATAGCATGGCAAAGCGAAAAAATGGGACGCGACATAAATCCGTCGAAACTGATATCGCTTGTAATGGCAGCAGGAGCAAAAAGGGTAGATCTGAGAAAACCGGTTTTTAAAAGCGTTGAAGATACACACATAGCAGCATTAAAAGAAAAAAGCATAACGAACAGGGGAATAGAAGATGAGTAATAATAAGATTTATGATACAGATTTTTCAAAATTTTTCCCGAATGTTTTACAAAAAGATGAAAGCATGATGGCGATTGCGAAGGTGGCAACAGAAAAATTACTAGAGATAAGTAATTCGATTGATAAAGTTCTGATCTATGCCAATATTGACAAATTGCCAGACGAAATTCTTGACATACTAGCATACGATATGCATGTGGATTGGTACGACGAAACATATCCGATAGAAGTAAAAAGAGAAGTAATAAAAAGCAGTGTTACAGTGCATAAGAAGATGGGAACAAAATATGCAGTCGAAAAAGCACTAAGGGCAGTACATCCGGCAAGCTGTATCGAAGAATGGTTCGAATACGGCGGGAACCCGTATTGTTTCCGGATCATATGCGACACAACAGAGAGCAAGGTACAAGCGAGCTATGAAGAAATCCTTAACACTGTAAACATATATAAACGATTATCAGCACATTTGGACAGCGTGACATACCAGGCACACGCTACAATGTTAATCACAGCAGAAACAGGGTGGTATATTTATCGTACACCATTAACAGGAAAGACGATCACAGGAACAAAACCGCAGCGAAACATAAAAGGAAAAGAAATAAAGGCAAAATATACAGTAAAAACAAGTAGAGCAAATTACAAGTACAAAAGCAGACAAGCCGGGACTTATCCGCAGCGAAACATAATTTTTAAAAACACAGAAGAAACAACAAGGATAACAATAGAAAAAAATAAAGTTAAATACAAAGTACCAGGGACAGGAAGAACAAAAACCGGAACACACCCACAAAGGAATTTAATTTTTAAAAATCAAAATGAAAAAGTACAAGTAAAAGCAGAGACGAAGAAAACGAAGTTTAAAACGCCAATGACTGGGAAAACGACAACAGGAACAGAACCGGAAAGAAATAGAGTTGGAAAAGAAAGAGAAAAGGAAATGGCGGCAAAAACAAGCGTAGAAAATTACAGCTATAACACAAAAATGTGTGGAAGCAATAAAAAACTATAGGAGGTAAAAAAGATATGCTGACAGAACAAGCAATCGAAGATTTTAAATCTTTTATAGATCGGACGATTGCATATGCAAAAGTGACGATAAACGGCACAGAAAGCAAGCTAGTAATCCATAGACGGGAAAGACTGGAAGACGGACGCGTAGCGATCTATTTACAGATCACACCAGGAAACAGCAGCGCAGCGACTATCCAGAAAGTTAGATTGTATAACACGGATAATCAATTATGGGCAGAGAAAAGCGAAAGCATTAAACTATCCGGAGCGCAAGAAGGCGCTTTATACCGTTTTGTGTTCGGATTTGAAGAAATGGAGGTTTAAACATGAGGAATTGGACAATGTGGCAGGATCATGTTACAGAGTACGAAGACAGGTACAGGGAAACGCAAAACGACGACGGGAGCGTAACACATACCCCCGTGCCTGGAAGTGTGATCCAGCAGGGAACGCCACAGAACGCAGCAAATTTTAACAAAATGGAAGACGGGATCATAAACGCAACAGAAATGGCAGCTCTAGCAATGACGGCAATCATACACGCCAGGCAGACGGAAGAAGATCTGGCAGGGGAAGTGATTAATGTAGATCTTACAAATACACAGGATTATCCGTTCAATAATTCGGTAAAAACTGTACCGTTAACAACAAAAAGAAATCATACAAATTATACAGTTTCTTGCGAAATTGCATCAAAAGATGGATTTACGGGAGAGATTGAAGTTACAGAAAAATTGTTAAATGGCTTCAAAGTTGCATATACAGGAAGTGCCAAAAATGTAAGCTTAAAAATCTATGTGAAAGGTGGTTTTTATTAAATGAAAAGTGAAGAAACAAAACGACAGGAAAGAGAGATCTTGAAGTCGTTTGGCGTACAAGGAAAAGGAACGCCAGAACAAAGAGAAGCAGCGGAAGTGATCGCAGCGAGAACAAACGAAGCAATGAACCAGGGAAGGAGAAAAATGTATGTCTATTAAGGTAGTAGAAAAGACAGAAGGAGAACATATCAGCTACGAGGTAAATAAAAACAAGATTACATTCGGAGACGATGAACTAACGATCAACCTTGCAGCAAAAGAAAGAGATTATCCAGTAATGTTGGATATTTGCAAAGACAAAGATGAGGGGCTTGTGATCGGGACAGGTGGAGCAGCAAAAGAGTATGTAGCGCAGATCGAGATTCCGGAAAGACAATACGACATTGTAGACGGGAAAGAAAAAGAAAATGGAGAGATCCAGGCGACGAGAGTACCAGAAGAATTTGATATCAGCAGATGCACATTATATCTGTGGAAAGTAGAGGTATAAATAATGGGAAATTTTGACGATTTAGATTTAGCGGTGGCAAGTTTTGGAGCATCGAACAAGGTAATTTATGACGACGTGGAAAAGCCATCTATCATGGTTGCAGTGCCTAAAATGACATATGCAGACCTTATCACAGGCGGAACGCAGGATGTATTGCCGTGGTGGATTGTTGACGGTGTAGAATTAGATCAAATTTGGGTAAGTAAGTATCAGAATATCGTTATGAATGACCGCGCATATTCACTTCCGGCAAAAGATCCGAAAACATGGATCAACTTCGACCAGGCACTAGCAGCGTGCAGAAAGAAGGGGAAAGGTTGGCATTTGAACCAAAACGGAGTTTTTGCGTGCTTAAATCTGTTAGCACAGAAAAATAATTGCATTCCGCGAGGAAATACAAACTGGGATAAATCATACGAAGCAGGATACGAAAGAGGTGTAAATACATACATTGACGGAGAACACAAGGGCGGAAGAATCGCGACAGGAACAGGACCGAAAACGTGGTATACAGATTATGACACTTCGGGAATTGCAGATCTTTGTGGCAATGTTTGGGAATGGGTATCCGGTATGCGCATCGTTAACGGAGAAATTCAGATCATTCCGACAGGAAGCGCAATTAAATTAGATTGCAACATGGGGGCAAATAGTACCGAGTGGAAAGCGATTAAGCCAGACGGCAGCGTAGTAGAACCAGGAACAGAAGGAACACTGCACTATAACGTAGTAAGCGGAAAGATCGTAATTGATACAAAAACAGATTCTACGACGAGTAACAACATTGCATTTAACGATCTGGCAGCAGCGAGCGGGGTACAGATCCCACAACTTGCAATTGCCGCAGGCGTGATTAAAGATAGTGCCAGCGTTTGGGCAGCACCTGGGCATAGACAGTATTTGAATACAGAAGGAGAGCGGTTGCCGTTTCGTGGTTCGAGCTTCGGCAGCACCGGCCACGGTGGCGTTGCGTCGCTGATTCTGGGCGGCGCGCGCACGAGTAGCCACATCAGCATAGGCTTCCGGTCCGCTTATGCGAAACTGTAAACTGGACACGGATAAACTGTTAGGGCTGCGGCAGCAGCCCAATAAAAATAGAAGAAATAAGAGGGAGACAACGTGCAAGAACTGAATGGTATAAAAGATAATGCGAAAATGAACGATTTTAAAATGAAAAATAAAATTTATGAAATGATCATATATGCAAGTCCGTGTTTAGATCAGTTTCCGAGATCTGAAAAGTACGCATTAGCACAAGACATAAGAAAAACGATGTATAAAATCTTGCGCCTGGTTGTAATGCTAGAGAACAAACATTACAAGAAAACAACGTTAGGAGATCTTGATACGGAGGTAGACGTATTAAGGCATCTAATAAGATTGGCGGCAGATAACAGACTACATCCGAAACAAGCACCGTGTCTGCCAATGAAGAAATACGAAAATCTATCAAAACACCTCGCAGAGATAGGAAAAATGATAGGCGGTTATGAGAAATATATAAATACAAAGAGTAAATAAAAATGTATTGGGAGATAGTCATTTCAACGGTTGCCGTATCGTGGTTCGAGCTTCAACAACACCAGCAACGGTGGCGTTGCGTCGCTGAATCTGAACAACACGCGCACGAATAGCAACAACAACATAGGCTTCCGGTCCGCTTCGCCCTAATGATTGTCAGAAGATTGATTTTTACGGAAATCAGTACAGTACACTTAGGTTTAAGGGGCTATCTTCCATTCTTAGTATTTGACAAAATACAAAAGAAAAAGATTAAATTGCCGTGAAAACAGTTAGTAAACAAGAGTTGAAAGCCTTGTCGGATAGATATGTTACGTTCCTGGGGGAAATGGATTTGCACGGCGAAATAAATACACAAAAGGGGAATAGATGAAAAGAATTAAGAACATCTTTTCAGAAATCTATGACTTTGAAAATCTGTATTATGCGTACAAGGACGCAATAAAAGGAAAGAGATACAGAGAAGATATAATGCTTTATACAGACAAATTAGAAGAAAATCTGATTGAGTTACAAAACGAGTTGATTTGGAAAACTTACGAAGTCGGAGCATACAGAAGATTTTATGTGTATGAGCCAAAGAAACGTTTAATAATGTCTTTGCAGTTCAAAGATCGAGTAACACAACACGCAATTTACAGACAAATCAATCCAATACTGGATAAGCAGCTGATCGACGACACGTACGCGTGCCGGAAAGAAAAAGGATCACATAAGGCAGTACATAAGCTGCAGAACTGGATGCGGAAAGATGAAAGAAAAGGAAGATACTACTATCTAAAGCTTGATATTGCTAAATATTTTTACAGAATAGACCATAGAATTTTGATGGACATTCTAAAAAGAAAAATTGCAGACAAAGACTTATTAGAAGTATTCGACAAGATCATAAATTGTGAAGATACAAGATTCGGGTTACCGATCGGCGCGGATATTGCAGACGTAAACAGCGAAGAAATGCTTCTAGGAGTAGGGTTGCCAATAGGGAACTTGACATCACAAATGTTTGCAAATTTATATCTAAACGAATTGGATCAATTTGCAAAGCACAAATTGAAACTAAAACAGTATATACGATACATGGACGATATTATAATACTGCACGAGGACAAGAAAGAACTCGGAAGGATCAAAACAGAGATTGAAAGATTTTTGAATGAAGAACTACATCTGCAGTTAAACAATAAAACATGTATAAGACCAACCACAATGGGGATAGAATTCGTAGGATTTAGGATATGGAGTACGCACATAAAACTACGGAAACAAACCGTTAAGCGGATGAAAAGAAGGTTAAAATATGTGTTTACACATTACGAAAACGGAGAAATCGACAAAGAAACATTAGATCGAAGCATAGCTTCATATCGTGGGATTTTAAAGCATTTTGAAAGTTATGGATTAAGAAACAGTTTAAATGAATTATATAAGCAGGAGGTAACAGAAAAATGGATGTAGCAGAAACAATCCGGGCGGCACTTGCAGCATTAGCCGGGGTTGGGATAGTGATAGATTTTGCGCCAGGAATCAAATTAGAGCCAGTACGCTACATAATTAGAAAACTGGGAGATCTATTAAACGAAGACGTAAAAAAGCAATTAGACAAGATTGAGGATGATTTCAGAATTCACAAAATAGAATCCTGGCGTTACGAGATCTTAGCATTTGCGAACAGTTGTATGAGACACGAGAAGCACACGAAGGAAGAATTTGATCACATAATAAAGATACATGACGATTATACAATTTGTGTGGAACGTTACAAGATGAAGAACGGGCAAGTAGATCTTGCAGCGGAATATATCGAAGAAATATATAAAAGATGCCTGGAAGAAAATAGTTTTTTGACGGGCAAGACAAAATAGGAGGGACAAAATGAAAGAGTTATTTTTAGAAAACAAATTAGCGTTTATCGTAGTTGTTGCGATTCTGATCGCAGCATTTGCAGTAAAAAAAGCGGTAGAATACATTACAAAAAAAGGACTGGAAGGAATCCGCCTGGATGTGTACAAGTTATTTGTACAGGCAGAAGAAGCGTATAAAGAATCTGGACAGGGGCAAAAGAAATTTAAATACGTTGTAAGCCTGGCAAGATCAATGCTGCCTAAAGCGGTACAGGTATTTGTTACACAAGAAATGTTAGAAACAGCCGTACAGTTATGGTTCGACGGCGTAAAGGATTTATTAGACGATGGAAAGCTAAATAATTCGACAGAAGAAGTGAAGGAGTTAAATATAAAAGATAAGATCATGCACAAAACAGAATTAGACGACGGTACATATAAAAACTATGCAAAAAATCCATTGCCGGAAACAGATCGCGAAGATGCAGCGGACCAGGAATAAAGACAGGAGGGAAATAAAATGAAGATTGCTTTAACAGTAGGACACAGTATTTTGAAAAACGGAAGCTATACATCAGCTTCCGGTGCTGATTGTGGCGGAGTAAATGAATACGAGTATAACAAAAAACTTATGAAAAAAGTAAAAAAATACTTATCTGCAGAAGGGCATGATGTAACATTATACATCTGTCCGGAAAAGGTATTCACATCCGCCAGCCAGGAGAAATCATGGAAACTTAGCAGACTTAATGCAAAGAACTATGATCTGGTAATCGAAGGGCATCTTAATTGTTATAATCAGAGCGCACACGGTACAGAGGTATTATATGTATCAGAAGCCGGAAAGAAATATGCCGCAAGGGTACAAAATAGAATTGTATCAGCAGGATTTTTTGACCGTGAGATTAAAAAGCGCACGAACTTGTATATGCTGAACGGCACAAAAGCACCGACAATCATGACGGAATCGTTTTTCTGCGATTCAAAATCTGATTACAAGATCGGTAAGGATGTAAACAAGATTGCAAGACTGATCGCAGAGGGCGTATGCGATAAAAAACTAAACGCAACAGCGAAAGCAGCGGCAGCAGTAAAAGAAATCGTGAAAAAGGCAACAAAGAAAGCGACTTATGCAAAAGTTGCGACAAAATCAGATTCTTTAAGAATCCGAAAAACAGCGTCAAAAGATGCAAAAATCATCGGGAATATTCCGAAAGGAACAAAAGTGGAAGTGATCGCAAAGGGCAGGACATGGACGAAAGTAAAATATAAGAGTATTACCGGATATTCTGCGACAAGCTATTTAAAATTTTAATTGACGTCATAGAATAGAAATGATATTATAGTTTTACAAACAATCCATCATATAGTCGCAAGATAACGCATACAAAAAAGGATCAGAAATTTTTCTGGTCCTTTTTTGTATTGCTATTAAACGCGAATATAATAATTTAATGTTTCGATATCTTTTGGATCATCGGCACCATCTAACATATATGAAAGAAATTCTTTTTCGATATGGCTTAATCTGATAATTCCGGTAAAATTTTCATTTTTATTTTCTGCCCTTAAAGCTTTTTTTGAAAATGTTGTACCCTTCGCCCTCGATATATCCTTCGGTTAAAACTCTTAAATAGTCAAGACGATTATAACGTTTTAAGTATTCATTTAGTGATAACTTTGTTGTAACTTTTATACCATCTTCAAAGAAAAAAATATTCATATAATACTACACCTCCTTAGGTTCAAAAATTAAGATGTTTCCAACTTGGCACTTAAGTTGGAAATGTGGACAGTATTTATAAGCTAACGAGAGAATAAAAGCAAGAGAAGCAAGAGAAAAAGCCGAAAAAGAAATGTTCGGAAAATTTCTGGAAGAGCATAAAGAGTATGTAAAGGATAAAAGGAGTGTTGAAAAATGAAAAAAGAATTTTTGGAAAGAGTAAAGTGGGAAAGAATAGTCGATACGAGAAAATATAGATATGTATTAGACGATGATATAAGGCTCGAAAGGCCTTTAATAAAAAGGCTACCAATCGAAGATTTAGACACGACAGCAGCTATTGACGGGTGGGAAGTTGTAAAGGAGCTTTAAAAATGAAATATAGAACAAAAAAGGCTTGTTTGGATTGCGGCAAGCCTTTCTACGGTAGTACAGATGGTTGTATTGCAACGAATGCGCAAAAAAAAGAAAATCTAATGTAATGAGAATCAGAGTGTGTAGGATGTGTGGCAAAGAGTTTTCCGGCGGTCCTAGAGCCTTTTATTGTCCGGAGTGTAGAAAAATACGGACCAAAGAAGCACAAAAGAGATTTAGACAAGGAAAAACAGCTAAAAGGAAGCTTGGGAGTGTCGATAAGTGCGAGCTGTGCGGCAATGAATACATTGTAACGGCAGGCAGACAAAAATATTGTTCAGAAAAATGTCAGCATGAAGCAGGTTTATTGTTGCAAAAGGAATATAAAAGTGCTTATAATAAAGAGACAGAACAGACAAAAAAGAAGTTGGAAAAGAACAGCAAAAAGCAAAAAATTTGCGAGTATTGCGGTAAAAAATTTCAATCCAAAATCGCAAACAATACTTGCAGTGATTACTGCCGGCACAAACAAACACAAATTAGAAATGCAAGGGCACGGATTAACAGGGGCGAGAAAGCAAATCTTGACACACTGTTGAAAGAAAGAGACGAGTATAGAAGAAAAGTAAACGATAATAAAGGAGGTACGCGGATGAATGTAAAAAACCAGTATGGGAAAGAAATTGATTTTGACGAAGCTTTAAAATCAATGGATGCAGATTTAAGAGAAAATGTAGCGTATGAATTGAGCCTTTCGTCTGATCAAGAATTTTTTGACAAGTACGCCGAGGCACATAAGAAAAAATTCGGGACAACTTGGGAACCAGATCGAGAATAAAAGCAAAAGAAGGAAGATAGAAGGAATAAAACCAGGGCAGCAGTCACAAATACCGCCCTGGTTTTATCACAAATACTTTTGTTTACTAACTCGCTATAACCGACAGGTGTTAGTAAAAGTATGTTAGCTCAGATTGAGAAAGGAACAGCAAATCCATCGTTAGGTGTTTTAGGAAAGATCACAAGCGGATTAAGAATCGAATTCCAAGAATTAATTGATGCTCCGCCAATGGAATCTTGCCTTGTAACACCAGATCAGATGACACCAACAAAAGAAATGATCGGTGAATACAAAGTATGGACATGTTTTCCATATGAAGATAATCACCAATTAGAGATTTACCGCATTGATATCGAACCAGGGGGCAAATATATCAGTGGCAGCCATGGAGAGAAGACAAGAGAATATCTTTCAGTTACAGATGGAGAACTTACGATTGAGTGTGGTGAAGATGTTCAGAAGATCACAAAAGGGGAAATCTATCGATTTGAAACAGATAAAAAACATAATTATAAAAATGAAACACAACAAAAGACAAGTTTTATCTGTGTGTTTGTAGATTATCGGTAAGTATCATACGGAAGTAGTAAGATGATAAAATGACATGTTTAATATAATGGACAGATGTAATATATAATATTTTACAAAAAAATTAAAAAACAATAAAATACTAAGAAAAAATATACAATATAATAATAAAATATA
>OBWJ01000222.1_pt1 | contig 53022 bp, 38 predicted proteins | sample 1495181 | NCBI WGS metagenome assembly OBWJ01 (sample SAMEA2580041, study PRJEB22360) | human gut metagenome
TGGCGGCCTTTTGTGGGTATGTGAAATATGTGGTTGAAGTTTGGTGATTCTCCGGTTGAGGCAACGAGGCTCCCCGCAAAGGTCTTTTGGTAAGTCTTAGGTTGAAATACTGTATTGGTGCAGGTCTCGGTGGACATATTCGGCCAGACCTTCGTGTTCTTCGTGGTGTACGACTGGAATCATACGGCTGCGTTCGCCTCACTGTTGCGGGGTTGCGCGGCGATTTCGCTGCCGCTGATGCCGCTGTTCGGCATCGGCATGACCAAACTCGGTCCGCGGTGGAATGGCGACGCATTCCCGGGATTGTGTCGCAGATTGGGCCTGTGTGGGTGGATTCGTAACACTTTCCCGGGAATGTTGCGCACGATGGTGCGTTTAGCGGCGTTTCACGTAGCGGGTGCTGCGGCCAGCACCGATTTTGATGATCGTACCGGAGTCCAACAGTGATTTCAGCGTGCGCTCAATGGTGGTGGTGCTGGTATCGGGCATGCGAGCGAGAATATCGGCCTTGGAGAGTGGAACTAGGGATTGATCAAGCAGTGCTTCAATCCGCGTTCCCTTGGTGGCTACTCGCGGTGCTCCCTGCGCTCTGCCGCCTGCCGTGAGATTGATGCGTTCGTCGAATTCCTTGCACGCGGACAGTATGATGCCAAGCAGGTAGTTCGTGAATGGCGCATAATCATTGGCGTTGTCGTCCCATCCTTGGGTGCTTGCGGCCAGCGCCTCATAATAAGTGCTTTCACTTTGCTCGATAAGGTGTTCGATACTGATGTATTTGCCAACCATATAGCCATTGCGGTACAGCATCAGGAGCGTGAGTAGCCGACTCATGCGGCCGTTGCCGTCATTGAACGGATGTATGCAGGTGAAATCGAGAATGAACATGGCGATGGCAAGCAATGGATCGGTATGTCCATCTCGGATTGCTTGCGTGTAGGCGGAACACGCGCGTTCGATCAGTTCCGGTGTGACAAGTGCGGACGGTGGGGCGAATCGCACGGTGCTGGTCCCGTGTGCATCTCGTTCGATGATGACGTTGTCACTGTCCTTGAAATGCCCCGCAAAGGTCAATGGTGTGTGTCGGAAGAGGTCGCGGTGCAGTTGAAGAATGACGTTCGGGGTAATTGGAATATAGTCGTGGCTTTCGTGAATAACCGATAGCGCGTCACGGTAACCGGCAATTTCTTCTTCATTGCGATTGCGCGGTGTGACTTTCTCCGAGACGAGATCGTTGAGCCTGCTATCGCTGGTAGAAATACCTTCGATGCGGTTTGAGGCATCTGTGCTTTGGATGCGCGCGACGGCAACCAGCGTCTCCAATATATCCGGTCTGATCGTTGTCTGTATGCTTTGGCGCCCTTTTGCCTCGTGAATCGCGGCAAGCAAACTCGTGGTGTGCGGGGTAAGCAACGTCTTACCTGATTCGATGTAGTCGAATGATCTCATACTGCCTCAGTTTCTGCATCATACGAACTTTTCTGCATCATATTTTATCAAAATGAGGCAGAAAATGGGCTGATGAGGCAGAAAAGGCGGCAGGATGGCGGCCATCTCGCTTGCCGGTTGCGCTACTTTCCCGGGAATGTTGCGCTCGTGGCAAGAGACGGCAAGTTCAGGCGGCCGAGATTGGCGGCATATAATCGCTCGAAGGCTTGGCCCGTATGAACTGGCCCGTATGAACTGGCCAGGTAGAGGTTGGCTAGTGTAGAGCGCAATCTGGGGAGGCGTTTCATGACAAGCAATACTTATCATTTCGAGAACAAAGTCGTCATCGTTACCGGTGGCGGCACCGGCATTGGGCGGGCGATTACGCGCTTTTCTGGACAATAACGCCACGGTGGTGGCCGTAGGCCGCAGGCAGGCCGCTCGATAAAACAGTTGCCGGTTACGAGCGCGGATATGTGCAGATCGCTGACGTATCCGACCATAAGCAAGTCAAGGAACTAGTGCAATCCGTGGTCGAAAAGTTCGGCCATCTGGATGTGGTGGTGTCCAATGCCGGCATTTTTGAGGGCGGCGAAGTCGAGCATGTGTCTGATGAGGTCTGGCACAAGCTGTTCTCGGTCAATATGGATGGCCTGTTCTATCTCACCAAAGAAGCGCTGCCGTATCTGATCAAGTCGCACGGCAATATCGTGGTTGACACGTCTGTGTCCGGTCTGCGCGGCGACTGTGGCCAGACCGCCTACAATTCCACCAAGCATGCCATGAATGGCTTCGTGCGTTGCGTGGCGCTTGACTACGGCGCCAAAGGCGCGCGTATTAATGCGTTCGCGCCCGGTTTCATCGAAACCGATATCAACAAGGAAGTCTGGACCAATCCCGAGCGTGTGAAGCCGTACCTTGACCGTGTGGCGCTGAACCGCACCGGCCGCGCGGAGGATTGCGCTGGAATCGCCTTGTTTCTGGCCTCCGATGATGCCTCATGCCTCACTGGTCTTGTGGTGCCGGTTGATGGCGGAACTACAGCCGCTACCGGGCAGGCCGTAATTCATACGAAGACGACACCCGTTCCGTGTTGTGAACTTGCGGACCTGCAACTAGCGGATGGTGTGGGCGATGGGCTGCTGCGGTCCTTCATGGGTCGCAACAGCCCATCGCGCTACTTGCCGCGACCTGCGCATTACTTGACGGTGAAGCCTTCCTGCTCGCCGTAGGTCTTGAGCGAATCGCCCCACTGTACCAGGGCCTTCTGCAGCGTGGTCTTGCCATGGTAGGCCTGGCCGATTGAATCGACGGCGATCGAGTTCGCATAAGCCATGTATGGCAGGTATTCGAAGTCCGGCAGTACGTTCTTGGAAGCCTTGGCGATGACTTCGTGCGTCTTCTGCTCACCGAAGAAATCGTCGGTCTGACCCAGATATTCGGCATCGTTGAGCACGGACTTCAGCGGCGGGATGCCGCCTTGGCTGAGATTCGCCTGCACGCCGTCGCCATGCGCGTACCATTCGGCGAACTCGTAGGCGGCTTTGGCTTTGGCGTCGTCTGAGCCCTTCGGCATGGCCAGCGCGCCGCCGCCGTTCTCGCTATTCGCATGCTCGCCGGCCGCATATTGCGGCATCGGCGCCATGCGCCACGAGCCCTTGGTCTGCGACAGGTTCTTTTCCATCGACGAGACCATCCAGGCACCGGTCAGCATGGTGGCGATGGAGCCATCGTCCAGTTTGCGCCACCATTCGTCGGTCCATCCGGTGGTGGACGTATCGATGAGCTTGTCGTCCAGCATCTGCTGCCACATGGTGGTGAACTTCTTGACGTTCTTGCCATTCATATTGATGCCGATGGTGGAACCGTCCACGCTGAATGGCGTGGCGCCAGCCTGCCAGAGCATCGAAGCGATGAAACCGCCATCGCCCGTATCGTTGGTGATATGCGCGTTGCCGGGAAGGTCGGCGATCTTCTGGGCCGCTGCGCGATACTCATCCCATGTGGTGGGGGTGGAGCTGATGCCGGCCTTGCTGAAAACGTCCTGGTTGTAGAACATCACCATCGGGCCGGACGAGATGGGCAGACCGTACGGCGAACCGCCTACGGTGACATTGCGCTGGGCCGCCGCGGTGAAATTGCCCTTGATATTGTCCCAGCCATAATCGTTCACATTGCGCAGCTGGTCGGAAATGGCGAACTGATGCACGGCGTTGAAGTCCAGATACACCAGATCGGGAATGCCGCGCCCCGCGCTGAGCGCATTGGTCAGCTGCATGTATTCGTCTTCATTGGCGCCCACGTTGGATACCTTGATTTTGATGTTCGGGTGTGACTTCTCGAACGGCTTCACAAAGTCCTGAATAGTCGACTGCCAGGTCCAGAGGGCGATTTCGGTAACGCCATTGGCGTCGGTGCTGCCACCCGTATTGGACGTTGCTCCACAGCCGCTGAACCCCGCAATCATGCTGACGGCAACGACCGCAGCGGCGACTGCGCGGGCGCGTGAACGATGTGCAAGACGGGAGACAGCAAGCAAGCGAGACATGGGCAGACACTCCGATGTTGAACTGGACGATTGACTCTGTGTGGAGAGTCTACCTGCGTAAAGCCGGCAAAGTGTCCTCAAACGACTAAAAAGAATGAATTGGCAAAAACCGGCAAGTTCCGGCCGCAACGGATGGCAAAAAATGGCAAACTCCTGCAAAACCGTATGACAAAAAATGGCAAACGAATTCTGCGTCCTAACGTTAGCGATGTGTTCCGGGCACCAGCCTGGTGGAACCGACGAAGGTTCGGCTCCACGATGAAGCGAAGAAGTGAAAGGTATTGCAATGAGGCTCAACCTCAATGGAGTGTGGGATTTCTACCCGAACGGCGGCGACGAGCGCTTTGACATCGTCGTGCCGACTTGGTGGGATTCGCTGAGCCGCACCACCGGCTACCCCGAAGAATGGGAAAAGGGTCTGCGCCACGGCGTCTATGTGAAGACCGTGGATCTGCCTGAGAACGTCACCGATGAAGACGTGTTCCTCCACGTCGGTGCGCTCGCCACTCTCGGCAAGGTATTCGTCAACGGCAAGTCCGTGGGCCCCACCACTACCAAGGGCTACCTGATGACCCTGCTGCCGTACGATCTCGACATCAACGACGTGGTCAAGCCCGGTGCCAACGAAATCCGCATCGAAGTCTGGTCCGTCAAGGCCCTGCCTGAGGATGCGCTCGCCACTGAGGGTGGCCCGGACCGCCTGCTCTTCCCCTTCGGCGTGGAGAACATCGTCGGCCGTGTCGGCATCGGCGAAGACGTGGCAATCGTCACCAAGCCGAAGCTCAGGATCGACGATCTGCAGATCATGCCGGACCTGAAGAAGAACGCCGACCCGAGCGATGATGAGCTCGCCGTCAACGTCACCATCGTCAACCACGCCGAGGCCGATGCCGACCTGCTGCTGGGCGCCGCCGTTCACCAGGCCAAGGGTGTTACCTCCACCGCCGCACTCGACTTCGGCAAGACTTCCGTACACGCGCCTGCCGGCAAGGAGACCGTGGTTCGTCTCGCCAAGGGCTGGCCGACCGCCCACTACTGGTCCCGCACCGACCCGTTCCTGTACACGGTCGATGCCGCCATCGCCGACGCCGCTTCCGGCGAGACCGTCAACGAGGCCTCCGATCGTTTCGGCTTCCGTCAGTTCTGGCGCGAAGGCGACAAGTACATCTTCAACGGCGTCAAGATTCGCCTGCGTGGCGATTCGCTGTGCCTGCTCAACCAGGGCAACCGCGATCTGATCAACGAGATCGGCGACGCCTATGGTGTGATTCTCGACGACAACCACGCCACCGACGAGATGGCCAAGGCTTGGCTGGACGCTTACCGCCACGCCAACTGCAACATCATCCGTAACCACATTCGCTCCGTGCCTTCCGCCGTGCTCATGGACCACGCGGACGAAACCGGCATGCTGCTCGAAGAGGAGACCGCGTTCTGGAACCCCGGCTCCACCTCGAACGTGTCCCTCGACCCGCCGTACTACCTGAACTACTCCGACGAAGCCATCGGCTACTACGTGGAATGGGTGGAACGCTGGGTGCGCCAGTACCGCAACCACCCGTCCATCATCATGTGGTCCACCACCAACGAGGCTTGGAACCCGAACGATGCGGAGATTCTGATTCCGCCGCTTCAGGCCGCCGCCAACCGTGAAGACCCGACCCGTATGGTCATCAACGACGGCTTCAACAAGCCGATTACCAACGAGGATTCCCGCCATTACTTCGGCGGCTACCCCTCCGGCATGACCAGCGCCCCCGACATCTACGACCTGTACCAGATTGACGGCGACCTGCCGCTGGGCGCAGGCGAGGAGTTCTCCGTCTCCACTGCCGGCATTCCGCAGTACGCCGAAGATGGCACCATCAAGGACATCTACCACGGCCGCCTGAACGGCAACCCGGACACCATCTCCCGCGCCGACTTCGGCCGTGAAGTGGGCCGCGTGACCCGTGGCGTGCGCACCACGCGCATGGCCAACTGGAAGCCGTTCTGCCTGTCCATGTTCATCTACGACAACATCGAAAAGGTCATCGAGCTTGACCAGAAGGACACCAAGCACGGCCTGAACCCGAAGGCCCTGCTGCGCCCGCAGTTCGACCCGACCGCCGAGGGCGATGCCCGGTGGATTGAGGGCGACGGCTACCGTTACTTCGCCAACTCGTACGCCGATGTGGTCGCCTTCGATAAGGAATTCGATCGCGAACCGCGACTCGGCCTGCCGCACCGCATCTACCAGCTTGGCGCCGCGTCCCAGCGCACGCTGCTCGTCTACAACGACGAGGAAATCGACGGCACCGAACTCGAAGTCCGCTGGACCGTGTCCGCACTCAACACCCAGGACGGCACCCGCCGCGAAGTCGAGACCGGCTCGCAGATCATCACCGTCGAACACGGCGAATTCACCGAACTGCCGATCACCATCCACGTGCCCGGTGAGGTGGAAACCTACGAATCCAAGCTCATCGAAACACTGAGCGTGGTCAAGAACGGCAAGCTCAAGTTCACCGAAGGCAACTTCCTCGGCTGGATCGGCCGCCCGGCCCCCGCCAAGATCGGCTCCAACCGCCCGGAGATTGACCTCGGCACCGTGAACTGGGCCTCCCGCAACGTCAAGCACTGCCTGCACCTGAACCAGCAGGGTGGCGCGCTGAGCGAAAAGTGGACCGCCCGCGTGGTGGACGACGCCAACGGCTCGATCAGCTTCGAACGCTTGGCCGGCAACCTGCGCCACGAGCAGGAACTGTTCTACACGGTGAACGTGGCCGGCCTCGAATCCGGCAAGGCATACACCGGCCAGATCGAATACACCGGCGAAAACGGCGACACCGTCACCATCACCGTGCACTTCATCGCCGGCTCCATGCCGTGCAAGTGCCAGGTTGCCAACAAGGCGCTGGGTGCCACCGTGCGCGTGAGCTCCAGCTCCGAGCGTTACGGATGGACCGCCGCCTCTCTGGTGGACGGCGAATTCAACGCCGACTACAACCACTTCGGCTGGTCGAGCGAACCGAGCGCCGAAAACCACGATGAGTGGGTGGTGCTGAAGCTCGCGCACCCGACCACTGTGGCCCAGGTCGTGCTCGCCCCGCGTGGCGAGAACCCCGGCGGCACGGTCGCCGAGGCCTTCCACGGTGAAGGCGAAGGCGTCGGCGGTGTGCAGGAGTTCGCCGCAGGCCACCGCGCCTTTGACCCGAACCAGGGCCAGGGTTTCCCGGTCGACTTCACCATCGCCGTTTCCGCCGATGGTCAGGCGTGGACCACCGTGGCCGATAAGCGGGATTACGCGCTGCCGGATAACGGCAAGCCCCGCGCCTTCGACTTCGCGCCGGTTGCGGATGTTCAGTACGTCAAGGTCGAGGCCTCGAAGCTGCGTTCCAACCCCAACGAGCACGACGAATACGCGCTGCAGTTGGTTGAGATCGCCGTTTACGCCGACGCCCACATGCCGGCCATTCCGTCCGAGCCCACCGATGTACAGGTTGCCGTGCACACGCACGATGTGCAGGTGAGCTGGAGCTTCGCCTCCGACGGCCGCTCGCCGATCCTCAGCACCACGCTCACGCTGACCAACGCCGCCGGCGAAGTGATTCCGGCCGCCGTCAACGGCACCGACGCTCACGCCCTGATCTCTGATGTGCCGGCCGGCGAATGGACGGTCACCGTGCAAGGCCGCAACGCGATTGGTGAAGGCGAAAGCGCCACGTCCGCACCGTTCAAGGTTGGGCGCACCACTGCCAACGAGCTGAGTGCCGCATTGCCGGTGCCCGGAGCGCCGAGCGCCGAGCTGCTGGTCGAATCCGGTGCGGTGAACGTCTCCTGGAAGCCGGTTGCAGACGGCTCCCAGGCAGACAAGGCTGTCACCGGCGGAACCAACGTGCATCTGGTCCCGGCCAATGCCTCTGCCGATCTGCCCAAGCGTGCCGCTTGGGTGCCGGCCGGTACCAGCTGGTTCACCTTCGCCGACGTGGCTCGTGGCACCTACACCGTCACCGTCGAAACCACGGACGGTGAGGATCGTGTTTCGGCCGCTTCCGAACCGTCCAAGCCGATTATCGTGGCGGCCGCTCCGGCCAAGCCCAACAAGCCGGGCGTCACCTCCGCGGACGACACGATGAACGTCACTTGGCAGGCTCCGGCAGATGGCGGCACGCCAATCACCTCCTACGTGTTGACGCTGCGCAACCTCACCGAGAACACCGTCAAGGTGGTCAAGGCGGAGGCCGGCGACGAAGCCAAGAGCGTATCGGGATTGACGGCCGGCAACTATACGGCCTCGGTGATCGCGGTCAACGCGATCGGCATGTCCGCCGAATCCAGCCCGTCCCTGCCCTGCCTGATTAAGTAAGGCGCAGAACCGGGCTCCCGCTGGCGGGAGCTGGCGCCGCAGGCGACTGAGGGTGGTTATCGCGATAGGACCACGCCCAGTCCGCTTCGCGGACAGCCCCCGCCGTCGGGGCAGGTCCTGAGCGCAGGAGCACATACAGTCCCAGCGAGAGCCGGGACCGTAATTACCAATTTTTGCCATGGCTTCGGTCTTGGCATGCCTTTTTGCACCCAAAAGGGCACAACATAGGAGAAATCAAAGGAGTTCTCAGTTATGAGCACTGCAACAGCGCAGCCGGCGACGAAAACGCCGAAGAAGCTGACCTGGCTGAACATTGTCGGCTATGGTTCCGGCGATCTGGCCAACAACATCGGCTGGCGAATGATGTCGATGTTCCTGGCCACCTACTACATCTACATGGGCATCGACCCGGTGGTTACGGCCAACATCTTCCTGTTCGCCCGCTTCTTCCAGGCTGTTGTCTACCTGCTGGCCGGCAACTACGCCGACCGTGTCAAGGCCAACAAGAACGGCAAGTTCCGTCGTCTGGTCGTGGCGTTCGGTGTGCCGATGATGGTGGCCATCGCCTTGATGTACACCATTCCGGCTGACATTGATATGGCTCTCAAGATCACGTGGGCCATCGCCACCTACCTGCTCTACCAGCTGCTTGGCGCCCTCGGTGGCGTGCCTTACGGCGCACTGCTCGGTGCCATGACCCAGGATCAGAACGAACGTCAGCGCCTGTCTTCCGCCCGTATGGTCGGTGGCGCACTGTTCGGCCTCATCGTCACCTTCACCCTGGCTCCGGCCATCAACAATGTGAAGGATCAGGCGGCCCTCGCCAAGCTCATGCTGCCGATCGTCTCCATCTTCTGCCTCGTCGGCGCACTGATCTACGTCTTCCTGTACAAGACCACCATCGAGCAGATCGATGTTCCTGAGCAGCCCAAGGTCTCCTTCATCGACACCCTGAAGGCCATCTTCACGAACCCGGCCCTGCTCATCCTGTGCTTCGCCACTGGCTTCTATCTGATCGCCACCTGCGTGGGCTCCATCGGACCGATCATCGCCAAGGAAGTTCTCGCCAACGGTGCCGATGCCGGCACTCTGGCCCTGATCACCACGCTCGTCACCCTGATCAACGCCTCCATCGGCGTGATCGCCTCCCCGTTCGGCCCGGTCATCGCCCGTCACCTCGGCAAGAAGGGCGGCTGGTACCTCGGCTGCGCCCTCGGCATCATCGGTGGTGTGATGTTCATCTTCGTGAACAACGTGTGGCTGTCTCTCGTGGGCCTGGCCCTCAACGCCATTGGTGCCCAGTTCTGCGGCAACTACGTGTGGGGCATGGAAGGCGACACCGTTGAGTACTACGAGTGGAAGACCGGCAAGCGCACTGATGGTGCCGCCATGGCTGGCCTGAGCTTCTTCCGCCAGATGTTCGGCGCTCTGACCTCCTGGCTTGGCCCAGCCATCCTGGCCTTCACCGGCTACAAGGCTGGCATGAACGTGGCTCAGGACCCGACCGTTGCCGAGAACCTGCGCCTGGCCGCTGGTCTCGTGCCGCTGATCGGCTTCGTGATCTCCGCCATCATCATCTCCTTCTACCCGGTTACCGAGAAGAAGTTCGCCCAGATCAAGGCCGAGCTCGCCGAGCGTCACGCTGAGGCGTAAAGCAAACAGCCCAGTGGGCTGTTTGTAGCCGGGGCCGAACGGCGGCCGCCGGGGGGGAAAGATGGGGCCGGGCGGCACGTGCTCGGCCGATAGGCCGGTCCTTAAATTGCTGATTGAGGCCTGATCTCCTCTGGCCCCCTTCTTTGAGGGGAGCCACGATACTATATGAACCAATGAAGAGACGGAAGGTGGTGACCATGGCACAGCGCAAAGCAACCGACCGCGTTCGTCTCAGTGATGTTGCGGATGCCGCCGGCGTCGCCATCTCCACCGTCTCCCGCGTCTTCAGCAATCCCGACCGTGTGAATTTCCAAACGGCCGAGCACGTGCGCGAGGTAGCCGAGCAACTCGGCTACCGTCGCAAGCCGTCACATGCCGCCAATACCGGATTCGGCTTCGGTGCGGCAGACAACACGCCGCTGCCCGGATCGGCGCGCGGCACTACACGCGGCACCACGACAGCCACTCCATCGGCGGCCCAGTTCGCCACCAGCCCGTCCGGCGCAATGCCGGGCGGCGCAATGGCCAACCCCACCGATAGCAACCTTTCCTCTGCCGGCGGCATCATCGCCCTCGTGGTCAAAGACACCGCCGACGGCATCTCATCCCAGATTCTCAAAGGCGCACAGGTAGCGGCCATCGAAGCCGGCAGCGTGGTCAGCGTTATCGAAACCAGCCAATCGCAGCAGCGCACCCAGCAGCTACTGAATCACCTGATCGGCAAAGTCGACGGCGTCATCCTCGCCACCGACGTACCCAGTATCGACTTCATTCGTGACTTCGGCCGCCGCGTACCATTGGTCGTACTCAACCGTCCGGTCGAAGGCGTGCCGAGCGTAATTCCCGACCCGCGCATTGGCGTGGTACGTGCGCTGAGTCTATTGCGCCGGTACCATCACACAGCCGTCACCTATGTGTCCGGGCCGTCCGCGTCCTGGGCGAACCAGTCGCGCTGGACCTACCTGCACGATATCGGCCAAAAAATGGGCTTCCGCGTCAACCAAATCGGCCCGGTGCACACCACCGTCGAGGGTGGGTACCAAGCGGCGCTGGCGCTGGAAGGCTCCAGTCCGACCGCTGTCGTCACCTACAACGATTTGATCGCAGCCGGCATCGTCCTGCGCCTGACCGCCGACGGCATCAAGGTGCCCGATGATATTTCGGTTATCGGATTCGACAATACGCTGATCGCACCGGTGGTAACCCCGCCGATCACGTCAATCCGTATTCCGCGCGCGCAACTTGGCCAAACGGCCGTTCATCTGCTGCTCGGGCGAAAACCGGGCACATTCCGCAGCCCCGCCGACGCCCAGCTTATGGAGCGTCTGAACGAGCTCGGCGTGCGCTGCGAAGACGAACAGTCCGAGACCGTCACGCTGGTCGACACGTCAATCATCGTCCGCCGATCCGTTGGCGAACGGCGCAACATGCCGGCCTGACGCGGCAGTCGTTAGTCATTCTTCAGATTCATTCTTCAGTCGTTATCCCAGCATCCCAACGCATATCGCGCATGACGATACGCATGGCGATATGCCCAGCAAACAAATAACAGTAGACAAGGAACAATTATGGTTAATCAGCTTGTGGTTTCTGGTTCGGTAATCGCTGTCGACTGGTCGGGCGCGTTGCTGTCGGTGGGCGGCGCGCTTGGCAAGGCCATAGTGGTGATGGTCGTTGTCGGCGTCGGAGGATTCCTGATTGATTCGGCGGCCAAATTCATCAAAAACCGTTTTCTGTGATCGGCTCAATCCTCGATACTTCGATACCGCAATACTGCGATACCTCTGATATTTCGATACCGCTGCGTAAATGGCGACACTGCTGATACGCTTCGCGCCGGCGACATGAATGCTCATTACACTAAGACGAAGTAGTCCGCATGCGGGCCCGGGGAGGAACACCATGTCAGACACCACCAGCAAGGTGTTGCGAGCCGCGCTCAGTAGTGAATCCCCTCGAAAAATCACGTTGCGGCAAGCCATCGGATTCGGCGTAGGTGACTTCTACGGTGGTGGCCAGCTGACCATTATCGCCACCTATCTGTCCCTGTTCTGGACCAAATTCTGCGGCATGTCCATCAGCACCGCGCAAGGCGTCATCGGCCTGAGCGCACTGATCAGCGCGGTCGCGGCGCTGGTGTTCGGCGTGTTCGACGACAATCTCTACCGCTACGACATCGGCCGGCGATTCGGGCGGCGTCGTCTGCTGCTGATGATCATCGCCCCGCTCCTGTTGCTCGGCATATTCCTGTGGATTCCCGGGCAACCGTTCGCCGTCTACGTGAGCGCCTACCTGCTGTGGGTAATTCTGGCCCAACTGTTCCAGACCTCCTATAACCCGTTGCCCGGCGAAATGACGCCGGATTTCAACGGGCGTACCAAACTGTCCACCGTGCGACTGTTCATCTCCACCGGCGCGGCCACGGCCATTCCGCTGGCGGGCAGCGCGGTATTGGCCGTGTTCGGCGAAAGTTCGCCGACCGGGTACATGATCTTCACTATCGTTACCATCGTGCTTTTTGCGCTCGCCGTGTTCGCCTGCTGGCGGTTCACCTGGGAGATGACTCCGGAAGCCGCCGGTTTTGGCGCATACGCGCGCGGCGAGGTGCATGACGGGCGTATCGGGGCGACTGGATGGTTGCGGCGCGCAGGCAAGGTGCTGCGTGAATATGCGAGCACGTTGCGCGTCAAGGAATTCCGCAAACATCTGTCGATCTACCTGCTGGTGCAGGTGTCGATGGACGTATTCGGCCAGACCTTCGTATTCTTCGTGATCTACAACTGGAACCACACGGCCGCGTTCGCATCGCTCCTGCTCGGTTGCGCGGCGATTTCACTGCCGCTGATGCCGGTATTCGGTTGGGCAATGACCAAAATCGGGCCAAAGCGGCTGTACGCCATCAACTTCGCCGGCTGCCTGACCGGCGTGGCATGGCTGTTCGCCGCATGGCTACTGGTCGGCGTGCTGCCGGGCGTGTGGTGGACGGTGTTCGCAGTGGCCGGCGCATTATGGTTCTTCGCGTTCAAGTCATTGTGCGGCTACCTGCCATGGGCCGTGTTCCCGTACATTGCGGACATTGACCAGATCATCACCCGCCGGTATCGCTCTGCCACGTTCTCGGGGATACAGGCTTCGTTCCGCCAGCTGGGATCCGGCATCGGCACGATTGCCGTGGGCGCGATTCTGGGCGCCGTAGGATTCGACGCCACACGTGCGTCGCAAACGGTCGCCGCCCGTGCCGGTCTGGGCGCGGTGCTGCTCGGCTGGTTCGCCTGTGCGATGATCGTCTGCTGGATTATTTCCGCTCACTTAAGTATCGACAAGCGCACTGATTCCATCGTTCTGGCTGAAATCACCCGTTTGCGCAACGGTGGTGCCAAGGCGGACGTGACCGACGATACCCGTCGTGTAGTCGAACGTCTTACCGGACTGCCTTACGAGCGTTGCTGGCGGTAGCCTACACTGAGAAACAGCCTACACTGAGAAACCATGAGCAAGCACCACCATCGCGACCGTAGCTGGGCCCCGGCACCTGAAGCATTGCCGGACGATGCCCAGACCATCGACAACCACACTCACGTGGCCTCCGTAATCCCTTTCGCGCGCGCTATGAGCCATGAGGCGCAGGAGAAGGGACAGCCCGAAGTCCCGGTGTACGACGTCGACCAATTGCTGGCGCAGGCGCAATCTGTCGGCATTGGGGGTATTATCGACTGCGGTTGCGAGCTGCCGCACCTGATGACCGCCGTCCAGATGGCCCTCGATCATCCGGGTAATGTGCACGCGGCGCTCGCAATACACCCCAATGAGTCCGTGCTCCACGGGCATCGCGGTGTGCCGGGGCCGGATGGTCTGCCCCTCAAATACAAGCCTTACCATGACACGTCTTTCGAGGACGCGCTCGCCGAAGTACATCGCCTCGCCACCACATACCCCGAGCAAGTGGTGGCTATCGGCGAGACCGGCATGGACCTCTTCCGCACCGGCGAAGGTGCCAAGGAACTGCAGCGCGAGGCTTTCCGCGCGCATATTGCCCTGGCCAAGGAACTGGGCCTGCCCATGCAGATTCACGACCGCGACTCCCATCGCGAGGTCATCGAAACCCTGCTGGCCGACGGCGCGCCCGAACGCACCGTATTCCACTCGTATTCCGGCGACCGTGAGATGGCCGAGATCGCGCGCGAACATGGCTGGTATCTGAGCTTCTCCGGCACCGTGAGCTACAAAGGCAATGACGGTATCCGCGAATCGCTACGGATTGTGGGGCTGGACCATGCGATGGTCGAAACCGACGCGCCGTATCTGACGCCCATGCCGTATCGTGGCCGCACCAACGCGCCGTACATGATTCCCTACACCTTGCGGGCCATGGCCGATACGCTCGACTTGCCCATCGCGGATGTGGCGCGCGGCACCCGCGATACCGCCCGCGCCGTATACGGACTGTGAGGGCCGGGTGTGCGGCCGTCGCGGCGCGTGTAGAGACGATGTGTTGACTTGTAAAATTTGTCAGAATTGTGAACGAGGTCTATCATGATGTGTTTGACATAAGCGAGGGGGATGATCTCCACCTCAATGGAGGACTGAACGTATGGCTGAGTCGAACCAAAGGACCGCACGTGCCCAAAAAGCCTCAAAGGCCCAGAAAGCCCAGTCTGGTGCCGCCAAAGCCAAGGCCCGACAGGAAGAAGAAGCACTGCTGAGGGCCGACACCTTTACCAATGCTCCCAAGGTGTCCCGCCGCACTCTCACCAAGGAGGAGCGCGAGGCACTCGCCAAGCAGAGGGAAGCTGAAACCAAAGAAGCCGAGAAAATCGCCAGCGCATGGTCGAAAGGCGGCCTCGGTCGATGGTGGGCCCGCCTGCAATCCAGCCCAGACAAGGTCACCTGGGGCATGGCAATCGTGGCGCTCGGCGTGGTGTACGGCGACATCGGCACCTCGCCCTTGTACACCGCGCAGACCTTCCTTGCCGGTCAGGGAGGGCTTGGCAGCGTAGACCGAGAGGCCGTGCTCGGCATGCTGTCGCTGGTCTTCTGGTCGATTACGCTGATCACTACCGTCAAATATGTGCTCATCGCCATGCGCATCGACAACAATGGCGAAGGCGGCATCTTCGCACTGTACTCGTTGATTCGCAAGTACGGCGCATGGCTCGCGATTCCCGCCATGCTCGGCGGCGCGGCATTCCTCGCGGATTCGGTACTTACCCCGGCGGTTTCCATCAGTTCCGCAGTCGAAGGCTTGCAGACCCTGCCGCCATTGGAAGGGTTGTTCGACGAAAACCCAAGCCTGACCCTGATGATCACCGTCGTGATCATCGTGATTCTCTTCTCCGTGCAGTCGCGCGGCACCGAAAGCATCGGCAAAGTATTCGGCTCGATGGTGCTGGTCTGGTTCGGCTTCCTCGCCATCGTGGGCGTCACGAATCTCTCTAACGACTGGTCTGTGTTCGAGGCCCTGAACCCGGTGTACGGCATCAAATTCCTGTTCAGCCCGAACAATGCTGCCGGCATCGCCCTTATGGGCACCGTGTTCCTCTCGACCACCGGTGCCGAGGCGCTGTACTCCGACATGGGCCACGTGGGGCGCGGCAACATCTACTTCACTTGGCCATTCATCAAGGTTGCGCTGGTGCTCAACTACTTCGGCCAAGGTGCGTGGATGCTGGCCAATAGCGATAACCCGCAATACACTGCGATGGAGTCACTCAACCCGTTCTTCCAGATGATGTCTCCGAACGTACGTTATCTGGCCGTGATTCTGTCTGTTTCGGCCGGCGTGATCGCTTCCCAGGCCCTGATTACCGGCGCGTTCACCATGGTCTCCGAAGCCACCCGCCTCAATTGGATGCCTCATCTGCAGGTGCGGTACCCGGCCCGCACGCGTGGCCAGCTGTACATTCCGGTGGTCAACGGCGTGCTGTGCGTCTCCACACTGGCCGTACTCGCCATCTTCAAGGATTCGGAACACATCTCTGCCGCATATGGACTGGCGTTGACCATTACGATGATCACCACCACCGTGTTGCTCGGCGTCTACCTATGGCATTCCGGCAAGCGGGTCGGTGCCATCGTGTTCACCGTGCTGTTCTTGGCGATTCAGGCCATGTTCTTCATCGCGTCTATGGCCAAATTCCTGCATGGTGGTTGGTTCACCATGCTGCTGACCGCCGCGATTCTGTTCGTCATGTACACGTGGAATGAGGGCACCAAGCTCGAACGTGCGCAACGCCGTCACATGCGGCCCAACGACTTCCTACCCGCGCTCGACAAGCTGCACAGTGATTTCCGCATCCCGTATTTTGCGGACAACATCGTGTACCTGACCTCCGACTCGGAGACCAAGCGACTCGACACGGACATCTTCTTCTCCATCTTCGCCGACCACCCCAAGCGCGCCCGTGCTTGGTGGGCAGTCAGCGTGGAAACCACCGACGAGCCGTTCACCCGTGAATACTCGGTGGAGGACTTCGGCACGAACTACATCTACCGCGTGCGCTTCCGTCTGGGATTCAAGGTTTCGCAGTCCATCCCGGCGTACATCCACCAGATCATGCACGACCTGTCCAAAACCGGCGAACTGCCTAAGCAGAAGTCGATTTACCCCAAGGTCGACGCCGATCCGGACATCGGCACCATCCGTTACGTGCTGATTCACAAGGCCCTGATGCCGGAATCCAAGGTTTCCGCACGCGGTGCCCTGTCGTTGCAAGCCAAGTACGCAATCCGCCACATGGCCGGCTCGCCGGTTAAGTGGTTCGGTCTGGCACCTTACAACCCGTTGGTCGAGGTGCAGCCGCTGTTCGTCTCCACCCGCCGCCCACCGCGTCTGAAGCGCACCGATACGGCCAAGACCATCCCGACGCCCACGCCGACTCGTGCAGTGGCCGACCCGGCCGCCGTCCCCGACCCGATGGACACCACGTCCGGGCTTGGGCGATTGGTACAGGAGCTTGATGCCGCCGTATCGGCCGAGGCGCGGAAGACCGCTGAGGCCGCTGCCGCCGATGCGCCCGCTGAGCAGGGCGATAAGGGCGATAAGGGCAAGGCCGAGAACGGCAAACCCGCCGCCAAGCCTCAGCGCTCCGCCAAACAGAAGCGATAACATACCAGTTTGCAGCGGCGCTGATGCGCTCTATAAAGAATGCCTATAACGGTCGCCGCACGTCGCCACACGGTTTCGGTAAGTTGAAATACCATGTGCAGATTACTGGGATACGCGACGGCAGGCTTCAACCTGAGTCTCAACGCCGTGTTGGGGCAAGACAATGTCGAGGATTTCCGTGAACTGTCTGAAATCCACAATGATGGCTGGGGTGTAGCCCAGCTTTCCGATCCCGCCGAAGCACCGCACGTGCGCGACGGTGGCGCATCCACCCCGGAAACCGGCACCCGAATCTACAAGTCGACCATCGCGGCCCGTCATGACAGCACGTTTGAGGCGCTGGCCGACGAACCGTCTCGCGGTGCCATCTGGCACCTGCGCTTGGCAAGTTCCAATCTGCCGCTCATCATGGAGAACCAGCACCCGTTCTATGCGAACGGCCTGAGCTTCATCCACAACGGCGATATCTCGGACGCCAATGGCCGCAACATCGTCACCAACCGCTCATACCCGGTGAACCACAGCGTGTTCCTCTCCACCGGCGGCCGTTCCGACTCCGCCATCTTCTTCGCGGTGATTCTGGAATACATCGGCTTCGGCTTCTCGCTCGACGAGGCCGTGGCCCAGGCCGTGCGCGAACTGCGCCAAGCCTACCCGAAGTCCAGCTACAACTGCATGATCCAGTCCGAGGACCAGCTCATCGCCCTGTGCGCCGCCGGTCGTGAGAAGACCAGCCCGCGCATCGTGGAAATCTACGATGAGTACGGCCGTGGCGAGCAGGCCGCCGACTACCGTGTGATGCGCTACCGTGAGCTGCGCGACGACAACGGCGACTCCGCCGGTGTGGTGGTCTCCTCTTCCGGCTACGAGCAGGAAGGCTGGAACGTGCTGGAGAACGACCAGATGATCATCGTCTCCAACCGCAACGGCACCTACCGTCTCCGTTCCATCTGAAATAGCTTCATAAGCCCCCTCTGACGAGGGGGCTGTCAGCCGACAGGCTGACTTGGGGGGAGAGAGACCCCTAGAGCCTCAAATCATCCGCATCCCATACTTCTCCGCCAACGCCGGAATATCCGGCACGCCATACTTGGCCACCAGATCCAGCCATTGCTGTTTGTTCTCTCCGCCAAATCGCTCGGCTCGGGCCGTATACGCCTCGACCTGCAGGAACTTCGGCGGCACTGACTTGCTATGGAACTTGTCGGCGTACATCACCACTTCCTGCTCGAGATTCATCGGCACATAGTCGGCTGGTGGCAACGGCAGCTCCTGGCGCACCACATCCTTGCGCGTAAGTCCCACGCCGGTATGGTTGCGGCAGAACTGGGCGATGGACTCGTCCACGCCCTCGTCGAGCAGATACTCGTAGCCCTTAAGCCCGTGCAGAATGTAGCGTTTCTTGCTGAATTTGAGCGGTTCGCCGTCAGAACCGTCATGCTTGAACACGCGGTAGGTGCCGATGTCATGCAGCAGTCCGCCGATGAGTACCAAATGCTCGTCGAGCAGACGCGGCGGCACATGGCCGCCGGTGACGCCTGCGGTGGGCGGTACCTCCGCGTCCTTCGGTAATGTGCAGCGGCGCGTGAACAGCGCGTTCTGCCGGCGCACGATCTGGCAGCCGATGGTCGCTACAATCACGCAATGCGTGTGCACCAGCTCGTACGCCGCCTTGGACGGCGCGATTTTGCGGTGCAATTCGTCGATCTGCTCCAGTGTGGGAATATATCCGGTCATGATTATCAGGTTTCGCCTCGTACGGTCAGATTTATCCTCAGATTAGCGCGGCAATGAGCCGCAGCATTGAAAAACCCCTGTGATTCGGCAATACGAATCACAGGGGGCTCTATGGTCTGAACATCAGATTTCGAAGAGTGTGTCGGCTGCTTCGGCGATTTCGCGCGACGCAGTGAGCACGATAACGCAGTGCTTCGGGTCACCGGTGTGCGCCAGCTTGGCCAGCGCGGCGAACACGGTCACCTCGTCATCCGCGTTCAGCCCTCGTGTCGGCTCGTCGAGGATCAGCACTTCGGCTTCGGTGCTGATTGCACGGGCGATGGCCACCAAACGCTGCTGTACCAAAGGCAATGTGCCGATGGCCACGCCGCTGGTGGCCTCAGAGAAGCCGACCTTGGCCAGCAGTTCGCGGGCGATTACCGGCTTGGGCTTCAGGAAGTTGCGGTTGGACGCATTCATGGCGTACAGCACGTTTTGTTCGGCGTCGAGCTTCGGCTGCACGGCGTGCAGCTGCGGTACGATGCCCAGACGGTGGCCGCGCAGTTCCACGGGCTCGAGCTCAACAATGTTGGCGCTCTTGTTCATCACCGTGCCAGACGCCGGCGTGGTCAAACCGCTCATCACGCCCATCAGCGCGCGACGCTTGGCGTCGGCGGTGATGCCCGAATCGGGGTCGTCGCTGATCAGCAGCGCGTATGCGTGTCCGGAATAGCAGAAGAAATTCGCGCCATCGAGGATGTTGACCTTGCCCTTGGGTCCGGCGACCGTCACCTTGTTCAGGGCGAAGGTCGGGTAGGTCTTGAGCAGAATGTCGTCGGAACCGCCGCCCACCAACACGCGATCGATACGCGAGGCCAGCGTCATGGTGGGTTCGGCCGCTTCGCCCTGAGGCTCCGCATGCTCGGCCAATGCGTCTTTGTGATCGGTTTTGGCCAGTCGGAGTGTTTCGTTGACGCGGGCGGCATTGCGCTCGGTCACTTCGGCGGATGCGTTGGCCGAAGCGATGGCGTCTGCTTCGGCCTCGCTGGTCTCGTCGGTTTCTCCGGTTTCGGCAGATGCCAGTGCGCTGTAAATACCATCGTCAACAGTGCCTTCGTCATCAACGTCATCGAAGGTCACGCTGAACTGCATGGAGTCAGCTGGAACGGATTCAATGGCGTCGTTCGTCTCAGTCTCAGAAGTCGCTTCGTCAGCCGTTGCGTCAGTGGTCTTCTCGAGTTCCTGATCGTTGTTCTTGTCGCTCATGCCTGTGCCTCCGCATCGTCGGTTGTGGTGGTCGTCTCGGTCTCGCTCACGGTGCCCCAGTCGCCATCGGCGGCGAACAGCTTGTTCGCGCTGAAGAACGCAAGGCGCAGGGCGGCAAGAATCGCCAGGATCAGGATTGAACCCAGTCCATACCAGACCATGGTCCAAATCAGGCCCGATGTCACCGGGGTGGCATGGCCGGATGCCAGGGCAGATCCGATCGGATTGGCGGCGAACGCGCCTCCGACCAGACCAATCACGTAGAAGGGCAGGGTGACGATGAACACTTCCAGCATGAACTGCCATCCCAAACGCCCGCGAGTGACGCCGGACACCAGTGCCATGCCGATCTCGTCGTCACGCTTGGGCGCCCACACGCCCGACAGCACGAGGATGAGCAACAGCACGCCGCCCAAGGCAACCAACACAATGGTGCCGGTCTTCGCGCGCGAGGATAGCGTATCCAGCGGCTCCAGAGAAGCGTTGTAGGATTCCAGCGAGGGGGAAGAGAACTCGTAACCCTTGGCGGGCAGCTTGGACTTCTTGAGGGTGGATACCAAGGACTTGTATGTAGCGGAATCACCGGCGTCGAACACCACGTCCAGATCCGGGACTGCCCAGCCGGAGACGGTCTTGTCGGTGGACTGTGGGTCGAGTCCGGCCTTGGCGAAGGTCTGATAGTTGGTGAAAATCGCGTTCTCGCGGTTGCGGGCGGCCGTCACCGGATTGGCGACGGCGGATTCGGATGTGTACTTGTAGATGCCGCGCACCTTGAGTTTGGCCGTGGTCTTGGCGTCCGAGGCGGCCGCCACCTCGAGCGTATCGCCCACCTTCAGGTTGTTGGCGGAGGCAAACGCTTCAGAGACCAGTGCGCCGGTGGTGTTCGGGTTGGAGGACTGGTTGTTGTAGCTCAGGTCCTTGCCGTCCACGATTTCGAAGGTGCCGAGGTCGCTGGCCTTGGCGGAATCCTTGGTCCAGAAGGCTCGCCAAATGAGCTGGCCGCCGGTCTCGTCATCGGAGGCCGAGCCCAGCGATCCGCCGTCCAGGGCCTTCAAATCACCGCTCACGCGGGCCGGCACGGTTTCGGTAACCGTGAAGTTCAACGAGTTGGTGGCCGACTGGACGAGCGTGGCGTATTCGGTGTATGAGGTCCACGTCATGTAATGCTTGGTGGAAGCCGAGTCCGTAGCGGAGACCTTCTTCCACGTAGCCGCAGTCGGGCGAATGGCCAACGTGGCCTTCTGCTGATCGTACGCGGTGGTGTGTGCGTTGGTATCTTCTTGAATGATGGCCAGTCCGGCGACTGTGCCGAAGGTGACCGCCAAGGTGATGAACGCGGTCAGGGCCGTACGTCCTTTAGAACGTGTCAGGGCCCGCCAGGCGTTGCTGAGGACGAACATGTAATTACCTCTCCCGTTCTCCTAAGCCGAACAAATCAATACGGCTCTAACTATTGTTGCGTTTAGTGACCGTTTTCTTGCGCAATACTGTTATACCCCTCAATGAAGTCTGAGAACATTCTGACAGCGATGTGGTAGTCATGCGGGGATTTGCACCCGGTATGGGATAAATCCTCGGTCTATTTCGGTGGCATCGGTACACTGGCATGAGATATGCGTGGCGTCACGTGTGCTCCGGCATGTCTGCGATTCCGGATTTGCCCGGAGTCCGGCATCCGGAAGCGTGGCCTCGCGCCGCTGGATAAGAGTATGAGCTGAGCAGATTTTCGGGCAGGGTAAGTATGCGATTCACTTCAGGGCATTCGAGCCATAAGGCTGTGGGGCGTAGGAGAAGACGTCATGCCGGTAACGGAAAATTCAATCGCTCCGCATCTACGAATAGCGCTGTGAATCAGCAGACGGGTCCCGTAAACCTGAAGACTCCCCAGCACGTGGGTGGTAACGGCCGTTCGCTGATCAGCCGTACGCCGATATGGGCGCGAGTGGTGGTTGTACTGCTGCTGACGTTGCTGGCCAGCGTCACCTGTGTGGGCACGCTCTACGCGGCATCCGTCTCGAGAATGGCCACGGATGCGCAGCGTGTACTGACATCCGCCGAAAGTCTGGCCAATTCGGCACTTGGCTGTGGCAGCGATAAGAGTCTGTCGGACATCTCCCAAGAGCTGGTCAATGCCACCAATGATCTCAATGCGGAGCTGAACGGCCCACAGTGGGACTTCTTCCGCGACCATTCGCGATTCGGAAGCGACATCACCGCCGCCCGCGAAATGCTGGCTTCCGTGGATACGCTGGTCAACGGTCCGTTCACTGATCTGCTGAACCTGTCCAACCGATTGCAGGGCTTCTCCCTGAAGAATGGCTCGGTGGACGTCAGCGCCCTGATGGATATGCCGGATATCGTCAAGCAGGCGCATAAGGATATCTCGCAGCAGCTCACCAAGCTCAACAAGGTGCCGACTCCGAGCGTCGCCAAGGTGGCCACCGTGCTCGAAACCGAAAAGGCTGCGCTCAAGACCGTGGATTCGATGCTCGGCGAATACGATGGCCTCATTAACTTGCTACCGCAACTGCTTGGCGAGGACGGCAAGCGCACGTATTTGGTGATGGTGCAGAACCCGGCCGAGCTGCGTTCGGCGGGCGGCATGGTAGGCACCATCGCCGCAATCACGGCAGATAAGGGCACGATTACCATCGGTGATTTCGCCACCACTTCTGGTTGGGACATTCCTGAGGAGCCAATGGATGATACGGTGCTGAAGGAGCGCCAGGTATTTGGTGGCACTTTTGACCAGTACCCGGCCACCACGACCATCGACCCCGAATTCCAGCGTGTGGCACAGATGAACAAATACATGTGGCTGTATCAGAAAGGCAACGAAGACGAGAACGTAGCGGGTGTATTATCACTCGATCCCGTATTTCTCCAGGCATTGCTGGGAGCCACAGGCGAGGTCAAGCTTTCGGACGGCCGAGTGCTGGATAGCACCACCACGGTGCCGTTCTTCGCTTCAGACCTGTACACGGATTACCCGGACTTCGAGCAGCAGAACAACTTCGTTTCCGAAGCGGCTCAAGCAATTATGAACCATGTGCTTGGCAACGCGAATGCCTCTACCGCATCCCCGCTGTTGAAGGCAATTAGAGATACCAGCGCTAGCGGTCATTTCAAGCTATGGATGGCTGATCCGGATGAGCAGGAGGCGCTGATTGCCACCGGACTTATCGACGATAAGGCCAGTGGCGAGTTGTCTGCTGACAGTCAGGTGCCCGAAGCCGGCATCTATCTTTCGGAGCTGCAGCAAGGCAAGCAGGATTGGTATCTGAAGACCTCCACCACGGTCACAAAAACCTGCGGCGACGCCTCAGCCAGCCAGAACGCCCTGTATTCTGGCGTGCTGGATAAGCGCATCACGACAGCCGTGCGTAACACGCATCTGGGTCAGTTTACGGAAGATCAGCTCGGTGACGAATACACGGTCACCTTCACCATGAAGAACACGCTGACTAAGGCTAAGGCCGAATCGTTGCCTGATTTCGTTAATGGCGGCTCGGAGAATCCAGTGCTCGGCGGCATGTTGTACCGCGTGGTGCTTACCGCTCCGTACGGTGGCGAGATCACCGCTGTGCAGGCTGATATAGATTCATGGGGTACCAACACCGCGAGCCTGTATGACCGTCAGTACATTATGTTCAACCAGCAGTGGATCGAGCCCGGAAAAGAATTGACGATTGCTTATACCGTTCGGGTCAGCAGCGATGCCACACATCCACTGAACGTGGTAACCACGCCGGTGGTGAATGCGGATGGCGTCGAGACGGGCTCCAACGGTAATGTGACCGATGAGTGCACGGCGGATACGAACGGCGCCGATGGTGCGAACGGTGCCGATGGTGCGAACGGCGGCGCGGACGGCGGCGCGGACGGCGGCAAGAACGACGCGCATAAGGGCGCGTCCTCCGATCCCTCGGCCGGCCTGGACGCCTTGGACAAGTTGAAGAGCCAGATCAGCTGCCCGGTCGATCTGAAGTCCCTGGCGGGATCCATGTGATGACCATGCCCGATTCCGTTTCCGGCGTCGCCGGCAAGCCGCGCGACGTGAACTACGATCTGCTGCGCGTGGTGGCGATGTGTCTGGTCATCGGCGTCCACGTGATCAACAACTACATGCCCGTCAAGATGACCCTCGCCGGCAGCGCGGAAGTGACGCGATCCGTGCTGTTCGCGCTGTTCATGGTCTGCAATCCGCTGTTCATTATGGTATCGGGCCGGTTCAACCTGACATTCGATGCCGACCGGCCGGTGAGCACCCACTCAGCGGGCCGTCTGCCGGGCTCTGGCTCTGATGCCCGGGCAGGCGGCGGTGCGGGCCAAGCCGATCCCGGTAGCCTCGCGCCGTACGCGCGCTACTACTACAAACGCTTTGTCTCGCTGATTGTGCCGTATCTGCTGTATGCGGGTGGCATGGGATTCGTTGCCTACCTGGTGATTGATCATCGTTCGGTTGGCGGCGCTGTGTCTGGAACGTTGTTCGATCTGTTCTCCGGGTATGACGATTCCGTCTATTGGTTCGTGTTCATGCTTGCCGGGTTTGTGCTGGCAACGCCGTTCCTGGCCGCGATGATGCGCACGATAGACCGATCGGGAGCCTGGTTGCTGGTCGGACTGGCCGCCGCCGTGGCCGTTGCCGAGCATATATGCGATCTTGCCGGATATCCGTTGACGTTCCTGCAGTCATTCCCTTGGCGTGGACTGCTGATCTACTACCTGTTGGGATTCGTGTTGGAATACTATCCGCCGTCCGCGCGTATACGGCACGGCGTGTATGCGTTGGCACCATTCGCCTTGGCCTGGACCGTCGCCACGCCATATCTGTTCGCCGGCCAGCAGATGCAGGTTGGCCGCACGGTCACGGTTGCGTTCGCGATGGTGGTAATGGCGACGTTCCTGTTCTTCCGGTACGACGTGCACATCACGTCGGTACGGGCGCGTAAGGCGATTATCTGGCTGGCCGGATATTCCTACACGATTTACTTGGTGCACTCGCCACTGTCCAAGGTGCTGATCGGCCCGCGGATTCCCGCGCCCATGGACGGATGGTCGTATGCGGGTATCAGCGTGCTGATGTTTGGCGCTACGTTGCTGGCGGCGCTGCTATTTGCGGTGATTGCCGATACCGTGGTGCTTAAGCCCGTGCAGCGTCTGCTACGGAAGGTACGGCTGTAGATTCGGATGCGGCGCTATACCACGGTATCAAAGCCAGGAATCCCAGCAGCAGAAGCGGGGTGAACGTGAATTTCGACATGCCAAGGCCGGCATCAAACGGTTCAGCCGCTTCCACGCAGCGCTCGCCGCTACTCGCGAGAACACGGTCGAAGGATCAGAAACAGCATCAGAGGCATCGGAAGCATCAGACATATGTCCCACTATATATATGAGGTGTTGGTGGTGATTGAGCGATATTTGAAGGCAGTTCTGGAAGGGTCCTAGATGTATGATTTGGAGAACGGTTCCACCATTAATGGTGCCAACGTTCAGCTCTATTCCAGCAACGGTACTAATGCCCGGCGTTGGATGTTGCGTAAGTAGGTTTGATGAGCATGACTTCATCTGATGAGAAGCCTTGAACCCGTGTCCACATTTATGATGGAGGGCGAATAACATCAACGATTTTTAGCACGGCTTTGTCTCCGTCATTTAATTTCTTGGCGCTGTCGATGCCGCTTGCACGTCCACACATGAAAAGAGCCATGTTAATCATTTGTAGCCCGTACAGCATGCGCGAATCCTCCCACTGGAAAGGCATTTTGATGCGTGCCAAATCAGAGGGGAAATATCCTTGCTTATCCAAGGTATGAGAGATTTGTGGTACCTGTGGCTGGAAAAGGATAATGAGGGACTCCGAAAGAATGCTTAATGGTAGGGGAGGAAGAACGGTATATCGATTCAATCGGCTTGTCGTATGTGGACGGATACCGATTATGCGCTTGAGGTTGGTGCGCGTATTGAGTGTGTGGTCGAACAAGCTGAAGATGAGTGGGGGTGTCATTGTTGACGTTCAAGAAAGCATGGCAGATACCAGGTAAATGATTTACCTACCTTCATATTTTGCGGTTTGGGCTGACACTAAAAGATGGGGGTGCGACTCACGGTTGCGCCCCCCATCTTTTAGTACGTCGCTGTCAGTGCCTCTTGTTGTATGCGATTTTGTTGGTGTCGATGACGAAGGTCTTGCGGTCGTTCTTGGCCATGACGTCCAGGATGATGCCGGCGATGATGAGCAGGAGCCCCGTGATGACCAGCATCACCGCGCCGATCAGCGTGGGGAAGTGGGTGACCACGCCGGTCTTGGCGAATTCGAAGGTGACGGTGCCGCAGAGCACAATGCCGACGATGCCGATGATTAGGCCCAATCCGCCGAAGAAGGGGAGGGGCTTGTATTCGCGAATCATGCGGAAGATGGTGCTCATCACCTTGATGCCGTCGCCTACGGTGTCCAGCTTGGACACTGAGCCTTCGGGGCGGTCGCGGTACTGGATTGGCATCTCGTAGAGTCGCAGGTTGTTGTTCAGCGAGTGGATGGTCATCTCCGTCTCAACCTCGAAGCCTCGCGAGAGCACGGGATAGGTCTTGACGAAGGTAAAGTTAAATGCGCGGTACCCGGTCATGATATCGGTGACATGTGCTCCGAACAGCCCGTTGATGGAGCCGCGCACCAAACGGTTGCCGAAATTGTGGAACGGACGCTTGTTCTCTTGGAAATAAGTGGATGAGAGGCGGTCTCCAATCACCATGTCGTAGCCTTCGAGCACCTTGGCCACCATGGCGGGCGCGGCGTCGGCCGGGTAGGTATCGTCGCCGTCGGCCATCACGTACACGTCGGCATCGATGTCCTCGAACATGGCGCGAATTACGTTGCCCTTGCCCTGGCGCGGCTCCCTGCGGACGATCGCGCCTTCGGCCTCGGCGATCTCGGCGGTGCGGTCCGTGGAGTTGTTGTCGTACACGTAGATGGTCGCATCCGGCAAGGAGTTCTTGAAGTCGCGCACCACCTTGCCGATGGTGACCTCCTCGTTGTAGCAGGGGAGGAGTACGGCAATGGAGGTATCATTATTTGCTTCAGGCATATATACAACTATAACGGTTCCACTGGTCTTAGATATATGTCGGTTATCGCAAAGCTAAGGTTGAAATGTTGCACAAATACTTGGGAGGCAGCCATTGATGTGGGCTCCATGTATGTTGGTGTTAGAAATATGAAGCTGACAAGAAAGGCCGTCGCATGATGGTTGTTGAAGCAAACCGGCCCCGCTTAATAGAACTAATAGTTAGTGTCGTGCTCGGTGTTGGTGCTGTAATTGCGGTGATGATCCGATATACTTCGGACATTAGTTATGCGTCAATTCAGTCGTTCTGTTCGCAGGCTTTAGACTCTGTGGCCAACAATGGTCCATTGGCCCCATTTATTGTTGTGGTGGCATTGGCATTTGTAATATATCGATGTATACCATCTGTCTCTGCCGGTAATATGCGCAGCTATATTGTGTCAGGCATATGTGCATTGTTGTTGTCTCTGACATTGATTGTTCCCGGTCAGTGGTCTGAAGGGCAAGAAAGTTCTACTGGATATCCGTGGTATTCCAATGGAATAATTGCTTTTGATTCGCCAGTGTATTGCGTGGTATTCCTTTTGCAGTGGTTGACTGTCTCTGCAGTGTTGTTTGTAGTATTTTGTCACTTATTTGCAATTGATTCATACAATTCGCGTATGGTTAGGTTGGAGAAGGATGCAAAATTCAGCGTAAAGACGCGCCTTGATAGTTTTATTTCTAGCCTTGATTTGAAGCCTAGGCATGTCCTCACCTATTCTGTAATACTGTTTATTTGCTGGATTCCCATCCTTGTCATCAATGGGCCGGTTATTATCCCTATGGATACCATGGTTCAGCTTATTCAGATGCGTGGTTTCCGCGTGTGGGATCCGATGATGATGACTTATCTTGATGGGTATACACTCTCAGATCACAATCCGTTCTTTGATTCTTTCATTTACGGAGCTTTTGATCGTATAGGACTCATGCTCGGACATGAGATGTGGGGATTCGTATTATACATATGGGGGCAAGCATTTATTGGTGCGTTCTCATTGGTATTGATGTTGGCGTGGATTAATTCGCGAATACATCTTAATTCAAAAATCATGTTGTTCTTTATGGGGTTTGTTGCTTTTGTGCCCTCCTTCTCATCTTATTTAACTGTGATTATGAAGGATTCAACTTGGATTCCTTTTTTCACAGTATGGATGGTGTTGTATTTTGAACTAGTATATAGGCTAAAAAATAAGAAGAAAATTAGGTGGGAATTTGTCTTCTTGCTAATTGTTGTATCCGTTCTTGCAGGGTTGATGAAGAAAACTTCAATATATGTGACTACGCCTTCATTATTCCTGTTAATTATTTTCTGTCGGGATAAAATTAAGATTGCCGCTTCCGCTGTTGTGCCAGCTTTGATTGCCATTATATTGATTCCGTCCGTGGTATTCCCAATAATGAAGATTGCTCCAGGTGGTAGCCAAGAAATGTTGGGACTGCCGATGCAACAAATCGCTAAAGTACTACTTGAACATGAAGGGGATATTTCTCAGAAAGACCTTCACGTTATTTCGGAAGTTATGGATACCGAAAAAGCGAAGAATTCATGGAAGCCATCAACCGAGGATCCAGTAAAGCAATCGTTTCGCACTGGTGTTTCTCGTTCAGGAATTATTTCATTTATCATGGTATGGTTGAAATTATTCTTCCGCTATCCTGCAGAATATTTTGCAGCGGTGCCTTTTTTGCGTAATGCTTTCTTAATAGGACCGACGTACTACACAAACGGCAGTCTGAAATGTGGGTGGGAGCCCAATGGGGGGTATGCCATTCTTTCGAATGTGCCTGATTGCAGCTATTCCTGGGCGCAGGAGCATGTTTCCAATCCGTTGATGAATGTCTTGAATCGTATTCCTCCCTTTTCTCTGATTGGCGCAGAGGGTCTATTCACGGCATGGATACCGTTGCTATCCCTAGGGTTTTGTGTATACAAGCGAAATTGGAATAATCTACTGCTATATTTACCTGTCCTATTTATGGCTGTATTTCAGTTATTGCTTCCTGCGCATCAAGTACGGTATTCACTAGGTTTCTTATTCTCGTTTGCGTTGGTGGCAGTTATTCCTTGGATCTCGATGAATGTCGGAACTGTTTTGGCTGTAAGTACGCCATCAACTAATGGTACGAATGATATCTGCCCCGGTAAAAAGGATTGAATGCTATGTGGTTCATATTTATTGTTGCTGTTTTATGCGGGATTATACTGCTTTACCTACCAGGCGCATTGCTGCTGCGTTCCTTTAGATTGTCATTATTGGGCAGTTCTCTTTTTGCCCCTCCCGTAACAGTTGCTCTGTATGGGGTATTGGCCATTATCTATTCGGGTATGGGGGTGCGCTCTTCATGGATCACACTCTTTCTATTTCCATCTTTAATCGCGTTGATATTGATGTTGGTGTCGTCCATTATTTCTCGACGGGCAATTCGGTCGTCTAACTCTGATGCAGTGGATTCGGGAGCCGGGCTGTCGAGGATAAATGTATCTTCTGGATTGCAGGACTGCCGTCGAAACTGGTTCATAATGCTTCTCTATGTGGCTGTTGGGGTAGCCGTTACCGGTCATCTATTCATTAAATGCTTGGATGGGGCAGATTCGGTTTCGCAGCTGTTCGACAATGCTTGGCATTTGGGCATCATCCGGAAATTTGTTGATACCGGCAATTACTCCACGTTGGTATCTGGGGATATTATCTCAACCGTTGGCTCAAAATTCTATCCGGTGGGTTGGCATTCGCTGGTCGCTCTTGTTATTTCCATGACTGGTGCGAGCATCGGTATTGCAGAAAATGCTGTTATCGCCATGCTGTGCGCGATTGTTTTTCCTGTTTCGATGTTTGTCTTATTCCATTGCTTGTTTGCTGGCCGGACAAAGCTCATAGCTATTTGTTCGCTTACGCCGTTGATGTTTGCCGCATTTCCGTGGCGGTATATCACTTTTGGCCCCCTTTATTCCAATTTACTATCATTCGCAATAACGCCATTGGCGATGACTTTATTGATCAAACTTTTGGAATCCGTGACTCAGCTTAAGGATAGAATCTGTTTGGGGGCACTATTTCTTGTCTCTATTGTCGGCATCGCTATTGCCCAGCCCAATGCCGTGTTCACCATCGGAATTCTTATTGCGCCGTTCCTGTACGCACAAATTCCTGCGTATCTTGAGAAGGCAAATTTCTCGTCGCATGTAAAGTGCGCGTGGTCCGTTGCTGCGTGGATAGTTATATCATTGCTGATTGTTGCTATATGGATGTTCCTATATAAGGCACAATTTATGCAACGTACCGTGACTTGGGGCTGGCCATCGTTTGAGGGTAAGGCTCAGGCTTTTATTGATATTGCTTTTGTTGGTTTCCGTCTAGCTGAGCCGCAGATTCTACTCGGACTTTTAGTTCTTACTGGAGTTATTTACACGCTGTTGAGGCGTGAACACCTCTGGATTTCCGTTTCTTATGCCATCATTTGTGCTCTTTATGCGTTAAGTTCTTCCACTGACGGCCGTGCGAAGAATGTATTGACAGGTTTTTGGTATCATGATTCGTATCGTTTGGGTGCCTCGGCGGTGTTCTTTGGGGCGGTGCTAGCAGGTCTAGGTATTTATGTGTGCCTTACAGCAGTTCAGCGCTTGTTGCGTCTGCTGTCTTCGGATTCAGTGCTGAAGTATGAGCAACGAATGCTAACTGTCGTAATGATTGTTGCCATAAATGTTGTTGTTTTCTTCCCTAGCTATTCTTTACCGGGCAGATATGATGTCACCACCGCTTTCGGTGCCATCCGTCGTGACGTGACTTTTTGGAATTCGCTGCAAGAGCCAAAAAGCTATAGTGCAGATGAACGTCGATTTGTTGAGAGAGTTAAGAAAGTGGTGCCTAGCGGTGCTGTAGTGCTGAATCAGCCTTATGACGGAAGTGCGTACGCATACGGGCTTGACGATTTGAATGTGTATTACAAAGCTTGGGAAGGCAATTGGATGGGCAAGCCCACCCGAGAGAACCAGCTGATAAGCACCAAGCTTAATGAGATAACGTCAGATTCAGGCGTGAAAGAGGCTGTAAAAAGTACAGGCGCGCGCTATTTGATTCTTCTTGATCGCAGTGATTATACGACCAATTCGGAAGATCCGACTAAGATGACTTCGATGTATGCAAGCTATATCAAGTCTTCATGGCATGGCATTGATGCAATTAACGATGATAGTTCTGGCTTCACTAAAGTGCTGGAACAAGGTGATATGCGTCTCTATCGTATTGACTAGGAATAATAGATATTGTGCGGAGAATGATATATTCTCCGCACAATCGATTTATCTGATCTTCGTGAGTTTCGGCTTAAGTATAGAAAGTAGTGGATTTATAATAAGCGAATGAATCCCCCAGCTTGCTGCCAGCAACACGATATATAGGGTAATGATCTCCATTGGTGCGATGACCATCTTGCTTAAGATTGACGGTGGTTCGGGAACCCGAAACACAAAACTCCAAAGATACTGTTTTACAATGAAGTTTTCATGAATCAGGTACACGCCTAGGGTGGCCGGAGAAATAGCAAGAACTATTCTTCCCAAAATGGAGCTATGTTCTAACGGTTTTGTCTGAGTGACCCAGATAAAAATAACCGTACCAATGATTACCGCAAATATAGGTGAAGCACCACTTCCCGCGGTAAAGAGGTTAGACGGATAGCCAAGCTCGGTGATAATGTGGGCGCCGCTGCGAACGATATGTGTACCTACAGTACAAAGTACGAAGCAGAGGAGAATGACAGGAAACACTATCCAGAATCGTATAGTTGGAATTAGCTCTGAATAACGTCGAATGACTGAACCAATTAGGTAGAGGCTGACGAAATAACCGATATCTGTAAAGTATTGCAGAGTAAGAGGGTTAAGTATTCTCCAAATAAAGGTAACCCATATTGTTATGCCAGTTAGAAGCAGGAAGTTACGCTTTGTTAGATGTTCAGCTAATACATTAATAAATGGAGCCAATGCCATCATAACGAAAAAAGCGCTGATGAACCAGTAAGTTCCCATTGTGACTGGGAACACCGCTGCGAGTGTATTACGTATGGTTAAGAAAGTAGGTTTGTGCCCACGTGCAACGATTATTGCAATGTATATTATGTAAATACCTGCCGTATACACCACAACCTGTACCCATAGTTTAATCATCCGAGGAATTGGCGAATGAGTACTGGTAGAAAGAAAGTATGCAGAAATCAGTACGAATAAGGTTACGCCGATTTGACCGGTCATGATGAGTGAGTCGTGCGCACTCGCCGCCCACGATCCAGCGCGGGCGGGATCGGTATGCACAGCCCAGTTGTCTGATGCAAAGTAATGGGTGGCGACAATGAGCAGCATCGAAAAGATACGTAATAATTCGAATCGCCAGTCACGTTGTTTAGACGACATCTTTTCCTCTCCGTGTCTTTCGAATCCTTATATAGGCAATCTTTCCGGTATATCTGTGTAGGATTATCCCACAGCCCATACTGTTTGGCTTTACCTGAATGTCGTATGGTGTATTCGCAAAGCAATCCGTCAAAATTGTGCCTACTGTCTGGGCGCGCTATACAATAACCCCATGCAACAGTTTTTCCAGACCGAACATACCACTGAGGGACTCTTCGAAAAATTAAGTGAGCGTTTGAGTCGACTTGTCACAGCTGCCGTCAATTATCACTCCCTTATTCAACCCGGAAGAACCTTGCATTACAAGGTGTACATGGGCGAGGCATGGCAATACCCGCGTCTTACGGACATTTCCACGTTAAATGGCGTCTGCACAGATGGTGCGACTCTGCTCGGTGAATTCGACGCTATCTCCACGGTGAACCCTCAATCCAAGTTTTCGCCGCATTATTTCGCCGGCGATGAGCAGCTGCTTGATCAGAATGTACGGTATCTCCTTTTAACTCCAGATAATGCTACTGATGAGGATGTGCGGGAGCATGCGCCGAACCAAAGTCGGGCGAGCCGACTCTACAATCGGCTTGAATACGAGATGCCGGTGACATTCGATTGCGTTCGAGAAGCTCTTCGTGCTGAGCGCGAGCGTAAGAGCCGCCGTTCTATTGCTGAGTATCAGCCCAACACGGTGGAAGTGGCTAATGCAGGCGAAACGCATCACCCTTGGGTGGAGATTCAGCCAGGCGGTCGTGTTCCTAATGCGCCTAAAGCTGTTATTGTAGCTATGCATTGGCTGCAGGCTGGTGGTGCTGAACGTTGGGGTATGGAAACGATTGCCCTCGCCAAGGAAGCCGGTTTCATCCCGATTGTGCTCACTGATTGTGATAGTCATCAGCCATGGATTACTGATCCAGCGTGCGACGATGCTCTGGTCTTGCCGTTGACACAACCATTGCAAGAGCGCGTTGGTGATCCCACTATCCTGCGCGCATTGTTCGAGCAGTTTGACATTCGCGGCATTCTCATTCACCACTGTCAGTGGATGTACGACAGGGCATGGTGGGTGAAGCAATATTTCCCTAAAACGTTTATTGTGGATTCATTGCATATCGTTGAATATGTGCACAACGGTGGTTATCCCTATGAATCCGTGGCGCGAGACCACTGGATTGATCTTCATCACGTTATCTCCCCGCAATTGGAACACTGGCTGGAGGATGTCCATAAGATTGCTCCTTCCAAGGTGGTTGATGCCCCGTTGATTGGACTCACGTCCGACTCTGCAGGCATGCACTATTCTGAGCGCAGGAATAGCGAATGCATGAACGTGGCATTCGTCGGACGCATGGCTCGTCAGAAGCGTCCAGAGGCTTTTATTCTTGTCGCGAGGGCTTTAGAACAGGGCAATCCTGGCAAATTCCATTTCATCATGCACGGCAATGGAGATATGGATGCTTTTACGGAAAGACTCATCGAACGTTATCGGCTGCAGGACGTCATCGAGCGTAGGCCCATGAGTATGCCTGTTGCAGATACTTATCGCGATGCCGATGTGTTATTAGTTGCATCCGTAAATGAAGGTATCACGTTGACCACGATAGAGGCAATTACGGCCGGAATTCCTACGCTTTCTGCCAATGTCGGTTCGCAAGAAACACTCATACCGCCGCAGGGGCTGTTGCGACGTATGACTTCGTCGTTTGTCCATGACGCAAAATGTTCGCTTCTTCACCTGTACGATAATGAATCAGATCGCTACAAGTTGTGGGAGGTAGAGAAGCAACGTCTTGAAGCATTCTCGCACAAGGAAACTGCTGACAGCCTGTTTCGTCGCCTGCTGAACGAATGGAGTAAATAAGCCATGCCATCTGTAACTGCTACTACTGTTGCCGCAGTGGTCGTGACATTTAATCGTTTGGAAAAGTTGAAGAACGTACTCGCTGCATTGGAGGCGCAGACTCGTCTTCCGGAGCAACTTATCATCGTAAATAATGCCTCCACGGATGATACTGCTGTATACCTCAACGAATATGAGCGAGACTTTCCTCTAAAAGACAAGACGTCGATTACTATCGTTACATTGCCTGAGAACGTAGGCGGTGCAGGCGGCTTCTCGGCAGGAATGCGCAAAGGCTATGAGCTTGGTGCCGATTTTGTTTGGATTTTTGATGATGATGGCTATCCACAGCCGACCGCATTGGAGAAGCTGTTGGTCGGTTATGATCATGCGGTTGAAGGACTTGGTCCAGACGTTCCCTATGCGTGTTCCATGGTCAAGTTCATCGACGGCAGTATTTCGGAAATGAATAACCCAATTCCTACTTGGGATTGGGGACGTTTGCAGGCCATGGGCTATGACAACTTAGTAATGGTCACTCAGTGCTCGTTTGTATCTGTATTGATTCCACGATGGGTCATGGAAGCCTTCGGCCTGCCGTACAAGGAATATTTCATCTGGTTCGATGATGCTGAATACACGTTGCGCATCACTAAGGCGTGTCCCGGTGTAGAAGTGCTTGATAGCGTGGTGCTGCATGATATGGGCGTGAACCAAGGAGTCAATTACTCCATGGTGAACGAAAAAAATGTGTGGAAGTTCTCTTACGGTGCACGCAATGAGGGCTCTTATCGTTTCCATCACAGGAACAAGGGCAGTTACCTGATGTTCTGTCTGACGGTGTGGAACGCAATGCGGCGAGGTCGTGTACCAAAATCGTTGCGATTCAGGATTTATGGGCAGCTGCTTAGAGCTATTCGGTTCAACCCGAAGGTCGATTTTCCTCAGCCAGTAGGTAACAATAGTTGAAAGTAGCGTGAGCATATGGGAAAGGGCATTCATGAATCAATATTCACGAGCTCTTTCCTCTGCCCATGCATTCATTGAGGCAAGAAGATATGCCGCACAGTGGAAAGAGTGTGAGGGTCGGGAACGATGATGTTAAGCGAATACAACGGTACTGATAGAGTACTGCACTTATGATGGATTTTGTCAAGAAATTGCGGGATCGGTATCACTATTCATTGGTGGTGCTGAAGGAACTGGTAAAAACCGATTTCAAACTTCGGTACCAAGGGTCATTTCTTGGCATCGGATGGTCCGTCCTACAACCGTTGATGCTGTTTTGTGTGATGTACGCCGTGTTCGCCAAGTTCCTGCGCATGTCCGACGGTACTCCCACGTATCCTGTGGTGCTGTTGATGGGCATCAGTGCTTGGCAGTTTGTGCAGGAATCCACTTCTGTGGGCCTCCGAGCAATTGTAGATCGCGGCGACTTGCTCCGTAAGATTCATTTCCCCAACTACATTGTGGTGGTGTCATCCACTATCGGCGCTTTGATTAGTTTCGCCATCAACTTTGTAGTGGTGTTGTTGTTTGCGCTATTTACGCACGTGCACTTTACCTGGCGTGTGTTACTGTTGCCTCTCAACTTCATTCAGCTGTACATCATTGCACTCGGGCTCGCGTTGCTGTTGTCGACCATGTATGTGTATTTCCGTGACATTTCCCATATCTGGGACGTATTGCAGCAGGTACTATTCTACGCGATGCCGATTATTTACCCATTGTCGATGGTAATCGGGAATAACTCGCTGCGCGGATACGGTCTGTTGATTGCAAAGATTCAATTGTTGAATCCAATTGCTCAGGTGATTCAGGATATTCGTCATAACCTGATTGCTCCAGAGACGCAACCAACGATTTGGACGATGACTTCTAATCCGCTATTGCGGGCCGTTCCTATCGTGTTGTCTATATTAATTCTTGTTCTTGGCGTGTATGTGTTCAAACGTAACAACCGCAAGTTTGCAGAGGTGATGTAATGAGCGAGACCTCCATGAATATCAATAATGAAGGAACTGCGACTACCACCGAACGCAGTGATGATGTGGTGCTGTCTGTCAAGCATGTTGGCAAGTATTTCCGCCTGCCGATGGAACAGGCCACGGGACTAAAGCAGGCGTTTATTAATTGGACTAAAGGCATTAAGGGCTATAAAGAACAACATGTTCTTCATGACATCAACTTTGATGTACACCGTGGTGACTTTTTCGGTATCGTCGGCCGTAATGGTTCCGGAAAATCCACGTTATTGAAGATTATCTCGGGCATTTATGTACCAGATGGTGGTTCCGTGGAAGTAAATGGTACATTAGTGCCGTTTATCGAGCTCGGAGTTGGGTTCAATCCTGAGCTGACCGGTCGAGAGAACGTATATCTCAATGGAGCCCTGTTTGGCTTCTCCCATGACGAGATTGCGGCCATGTATGACGATATTGTGGAATTCGCTGAACTCGAAGAGTTCATGGACCAGAAGCTTAAGAACTACTCATCCGGCATGCAGGTGCGCCTTGCGTTTTCTGTGGCGATCAAGGCGCAGGGCGATATCTTGGTGCTCGACGAGGTACTTGCGGTCGGTGATGAGGCATTCCAGCGTAAGTGCGATGACTACTTTACCAAGGTCAAGAAAGATCCGAACAAGACCGTTATTTTGGTGACGCACAGCATGGACTCCGTAAAGAAGTATTGCAATAAGGCGATTCTGATTAAAGATGGAGACATTATTGTCAATGGCAGTAAAGAGGATGCTGCTAACCGATACACATTAGAGAATCTGAAAGCTGAAGCGAAGAAACGCGACGAGGAGAAGAAGGATGATGATGGATATGCAGAAGGCTTGAACAGTAGATGCCCAATATTGCGTATTAATCCTCAGACTTCATTGGTCTGCAAAAGCAGTGATACCTTCAGATTTGATGTTGAATATGACTTCAACGAAGACACGGATTTCTACTTGGCTATTGCATTGCATGATCTTCGTCGTGGTGGAGTCGCGTATGATACGGGCTCGAAGACACTGAAGATGAAGAAACGCGGTCACCAAACTGTTCATTATGAGATGCCATTAAACGTCTTTAACAATGGTGATTTCCGTCTTGTCGCTTCGTTGCGTACACCGTCGGTAGCCAATCCAAAATCTACTGATATGGTCGCGTTCACTAATGATGCCAATTCTTGTGCATTCGTTATTCGGGATGGTAGGAATCGTGAGTATGCTCTGTTAAGCGACCGAGCGATTGAAATTACTCAGATTGCATAAATGCAAAGGTCGAGATAATGAGAATGGCACTATCTCGACCTTTAATAAAAGATTAGCTATTGACATACTTTTCTAGAGAGGCCAGTACTGCATCATCTTGAAGATAGTGATTATCAACGTGTTCATGCGAATCAATATCATGCGGGATCTGCAAAAAATCGCCATATAGATTTTGAAGGTATTTGCGCCATGCTGGCGGTGCGGGCACATCGAAATCATCAAATCTCATATTAATAGTAGGCATCCAGTCATCTATGGGATAAGGTCCAGATGAATGGGTCTCGTCGATATTCTCGATGCCGCGCACTAAGCCAGATGCAGTTTGTAAATCATCCGTGAAATTAATCTTTTCTGAAAGTGCCCGGTAGTGTTCGTCAAGGACATATTCTATTTGCTCTGCTAAAGCAGAATTATCATATAAATAAGGTGTTTTCTCCCATTCAGTTCCTGTAAATTTTTTTCGAATATCTGAGACGAAGTCGACTCGCGCTTGGGATGTGATATTCCATGCCTCTGAATAGTTTCCGGTTATTGTATCCAGTGGGAACAAATCAATAAATGTTGGATTCTTCTCATCTCTGAGTTTGAAGCGAATCTGTTTACATGGCACATACCAATCCCAGACAACTGTCACGTGAAAGGTCTCATCGTCTTGGAGAATTTGCTGTAGTTCAGCAAGCTGCTTACGAGTAATAAAAACATCCACGTCATCATCCCATGGAATAATATCATTATAGATGTACGCCCCAAGAAGAGTGCCCGAACCCATCCAGTATTCTATATTGTATTTACGACATAGTGAGTTAAATTCTTTGAATAATTTAGTCTCTGCTTGTTGGAATAACCGAGCCAGACCGTGAGCTTTTGGTAAGCCTCGGAAAAAACGTTTCTTTGCTTCCTCTAGATTTTCGTCAGAATGTCGGAAAAGCTGCCAGAACATCATCATATCGCGAGTTTGCTCATAGGAATGAGCTTCATGGGATTGGTCTTTAAGACTATCGAGTTTTTGAAGAAGTTCGGCATTTTGTGCCTGGAGTTTTTCAATGGCACCTTCGAGATATTGCATCTTGTTTATGTTTTTTTGTTCGAAGGCGTGGAAGGACCGGGATGATACAGGTAAATATTTTTTGACCTGATTGAGTAAACTCGGCATGCTTTCTCTTTTTCTTGACACGTTTATAATAAACTTATTATAAGCTCTTCCGTCATTCGGTGTTGCTTTTGTGTTGCACCCTGTGGACGTTTGTCGAATGGCTACCTGTTGTTTGCTTCATCTTAAAGAAATCGGTACCTGTGAGGTACCCTTTGCCGGCGGTCATGTCGTACTGGATGAGCTCATAGTCGTTCAATGTGTTCTTGGCCTGTTTGGACAGGTTCTTGCGTTTGACCGTGTTGCCGTTGCGGTCCAGATATGTTGTGGACGTGTCGGTGGTGAACCCGCCCGCGCCGAGCACGAGTCGTTCAAATGAGGGAATATCGGTTCGCGCTTGAGTGAGGAATGCGAGGTATGGCGAGACCTTGGCGTTCATGTGTTCGGCGGCCATTTCCATGAAGTAATTCGGAGAAGTGTAGGCGGTGGCACTGGCGTCCAGCTTGACTCCGGCCGATGCTGAAGCCTGGTTCGACCAGATGAAATAGTCGGTTTGATGCAGAGCAAGTGTGTTGTTCTTGTCTTCCGCGGCGGTCTGATAGGAACTGGGCAGGTGGTCTCCGTAGAAAATCACGGTTATGGGCTTGCTCATGGCGTTCAGCTGGTTCAGGAAATCAATGGTCGCCTGATCGGTGAGACTCACGCCCTTTGCATAGGTGTTGATCTGCCCGCGCTCGTAATCATTCAGGTTCTCGGTGACGTTCGCCTGATCAAACTGGTTGTTGAGATACCAGTTGTCATAGGGCATGTGATTCTGCATGGTGGCGAGTTGCAGGAACTGAGGGTGTTCCTCCGTGTTCAGCTGATCGATGATGTTCTGGTAGGAAGCCGCATCATTGACGTACGGAGAATTGTCGGTTCTGTCTTGATGCGTGATCGCTGGCTTGCTGTCTAGCGTGTAGAACTTGTTGAACCCGAACTTCTTGTAGTTTGCGTCGCGCAGATACATGTTCTTGTAGTACGAGTGGAATGCGGTGGAACCGGTCTTGTCGTATTCGGCGTTCCAGATTTGGTTCCACGAGAACGGGTTCTTCTGGTGTGGCACGAGCTCTTGATACATGGATTGCATCGAATCGTCGAACAAGGCAAGGTCCAATCCGGTGAGCGACTGGTATTCGATGTTCGCGGTGCCGCCGCCATAGCCGGGGGAGAGCATCAGGCCGGAGGTGGTCGTTTCCTTCAGGGCGCGGATGTTGGGCATCGGGTCTTCGGCCAAGGCGATGCCGGGCACGCGTGTTGGGTCGGAGAAGCTCTCCGAAAGAATCATGATGACGGTGTTATCGGTGAGGTTATTAGCACGCGTTCCATTAATCTGGTTTGCCTCGGAGCTGTATTTCTTGGCCAGCTCTTCCATCGTTTCCTGGCTGTACCCCTCGGGCTTATCCATGATTTTCGGATGCGTAAGGCGCAGGAAATTGATGATGGGACCGTTGTTTGCCGCGTCGCCCTCGGCGTTCCATAGCTGTGGCGCATCACCCCAAGACTTCGCCCACTCATATCCCCATGCGCCAGGAATGCTGAGCGTCCACGTAAACGAGCACAGCAGTGTGATACTCATTGCCGCAGCGATGATACGAGTGACATTGCCAATAATCGTCTTCACGTTGCGGAATGGACGCCACCAGTGGAATGGAATCACACAACGGCGGCCGTCAACGAATTGCAGTATCAGGCAGATAACCGTCAGCCAGATCAGCATAGTGATGGTGCCGTCTACCAATGCCTGGCTGCTTTTTGGAATGAACGAAGTGATTTCGCCACCGTTGCCGCTGGACAGGAAGCTGAGATCGGAGGGGAGAATTGGTTCGTTGCGCAGTATTATCTTGATACTGTTCGTTACGGCGTACACGCTCATCGTGATGGCGAATACGGCGGTCGCCACCCAGAACCGGTTGATCACGAATACCAGTACTAAGTAGACCATGCCAAGCGCAAGGAAGTTGAGCAGCCAGTTGAGCTTGTCTTCTTCTAGCCACATTTGCGTCACGAATCTGGTGAGTTGGCCGTTTACGCTGTTGAGAATCTTGGTGGTGTTATCCACCGCGTTGGGATCGTCGTATTTCGGCTCGGAATACATACCCCACTGGATAAAGGTCACAGCAGCTGCGTCGATCAGTGCCATGACCACCACGTACAGCGTATACGGGCACTTCGGGCGCTTCTTCCATAGTTTATGGAGCGCCACTGCTGCCGAAATCAGGAGCTGAACGAATTTGGAGGCCAGGATGGGGGCAGCGGTTGCCTTGATGTATTGGCCGAAGCGGGAAAGCTGGGCTTTGATTGGGTTTGGTTGTTGTGGATGCGTGTGCTTCTTGCTGCTGTCTGCTTTGTGGGTGCTTTGGGTTGTTGTGGGATCAAGCATATTAGTGCTTGTTGCTGCCGTCTCATCGTTCACAGAGTCGGTTGCAGTGTTAAGCTCAGTATCGAGTGCAGAAGTCTCGTCCATGGACACTTTGGACTGGTGAGTGCGACGCCGAGCGCCAACGAATGTGAGTATCCCTGCCCGTGGAGAGAAACGGGGCTTGGGCGACGACGCGGAAAGACGCGACACTTTGGAAGAATCAGAAACCCTAATGCAGGAGGTACCTGTCTTCGCGCGATTGCCACGTACCTTATGCTGTTTGCTCAATGAAATTCACCTATGCCCTCGTCTCAACAACGTACCCGCATATTGTAACGAGTAATTCAGAACAAATTCACTGAGCGTTCACGGGGAGGGTGGTTGGGGTGTACGGGACGGTGGTGGCGCATTGCGTTCGCGGTTGGGGAAAACGGCAGTAAGTACGCGTATGAACGAACACTTCGCGTACATACTGCCGGTATCAGATGGCGTGCATCGGAGGATGCGCATCGGAGAGACTGCAACCTAGCCCGGGTAGGGGCTCCATTGAGCGCACCATGGGGAATTGTCGGCGTGCTCAGGGCTTCGTTTTCTTTGCTGTGAAAAAACGTTGAGCAACCTATCAGTGCCCTTGTTTGCGGTACTTCTCCTCGGTTCCGGCTTTATCCGGCATCCACCAGCTTTCGTGCGCGCGGTACCAGTCGATAGTCGCGGCCAGACCTTCCTCAAAATCGGTGTACTTTGGTTCCCAACTGAGTTCGGTCTGAAGTTTGGTGGCGTCGATGGCATAGCGCTTATCGCCACCTGGGCGGTCGGTCACATGGTCGAAGTCGTTGGCGTCGCGGCCCATGAGCTTCAAAATCATGCGCAGCACATCAATATTGTTGTATTCGCCATTGGCACCCACGAGGTAGGTTTCCCCGATTCGACCTCGGGTGAGAATCGTCCAGATAGCACTGCAGTGATCTTCCACGCTGATCCAGTCGCGCACAGCCAGACCTTGCCCGTAGAGTTTCGGGCGAATGCCGGCAAGAATGTTCGTGATCTGGCGGGGGATGAACTTCTCCACATGCTGGTAGGGGCCGTAGTTATTGCTGCAATTGCTGATGGTGGTTTTGAGTCCGTGCGTGCGGTGCCAGGCGCGCACCAAGTGGTCGCTGGCGGCCTTGGACGCCGAATACGGGCTGGACGGTTTGTAAGGGCTGAGCTCGGTGAATTTGCGCGGTTCGTCCAGAGCCAGATCGCCATACACTTCGTCGGTGCTGATGTGGTGGAATCGAATATCGTGGCGGCGGGCGGCCTCGAGCAACACGTACGTGCCGGTCACGTTCGTATTGAGGAATGGGGAGGCGTCGAGAATCGAATTATCGTTATGCGATTCGGCGGCGAAGTGCACAATGGCGTCAATCGGGGGTACTGCGGCTGCTGAGCGTTGGTTCAGCCCAGAAAACAGGGATTCCACAAGCTTGGCATCGCAAATATTGCCATGCACAAAGGTCAGGTTCGCGGCTGGCACACCATCGAGATTCTCGCGCTTGCCGGCATACGTGAGCGCATCCAAAACAGTCATATGGACCTGTGGATGGTTACGCGCCACCCAGTGCACGAAGTTTGCGCCAATGAACCCTGCGCCACCGGTTACCAGAATGTGCTGCGGCATAAACGATGGTCCGTTGGCTGGGTTGTTGGCTGCTTCGTTGGCTGAATCGGAGGCCTGTGCGGAATTGCTCATAGCCACTCATCGTAACCTGAGGCTTGCATGAGTGCGGTAGCAGAATATATTTGTATTTGATGGCTGCGCGGTAATTCTTTACCTCTTTTAGCCGTAGGCGTATTCCTGTAAATACCGCGCAAATGTCCTCGGCGCGCTTTACACTTACAAGTGTAAGTTTCAGTTGTAAGTGTAAAGCGCGCCGAGCCTGACTGGTTTGTCTTCACGCTTATTGAGTGCAAAGAGAGAAAGGAGTGTACTTATGGAAGTTTTGTCTCGTGATCGTGAGCTTACTATTCTGGTGGACTCCGAGAGTCAGCGTGATATCGAACAAACTGTAGACGATATAAAAGATATCCGTGCAAATATCGCGTTGAATGTTGATGGACGCAATGTAGATTTACCTAAAGATGTTTCTGTCATTGTGACGACCGTGTTGGAGAGTCTGAGCAAGGGCTCTCGTGTGGTCATTTCAACCACGCCAAAGGAATTGCGGACCACAGCTGCGGCGGAAATGCTTGGAATTTCTCGACCCACTTTGTTGAAATTGGTTCGTGAAGGGGAGCTGCCCTCTCATAAGGTGGGCGCTCATCATCGTTTCCTGCTCAACGATGTTCTTGAATACAGAGACAAGCAACAGGAAATTAAGAGGGAGCATTTCCTTGCCGTGCGTGGTTCTCTGGACGAGTTGGAAGATTAAGTCTGAGTGGTATATTCGTGGCTGAACAAGTCAGCAACGAAGGGATGTCGGGATGGAACGCGTTTTTGTGGATGCGAACATTCTGTATTCTCGCACTATTCGAGATTGGCTTTTCGCTCTGTCGACCAGCAAGATTCAGATGTTCGATCTCTTCTCCAGTGAAGACGTATTCGCTGAAGTCGTTTATCACTATCGGCGAAGCAATCCGAAACGTTCCGGCGATGAGGTAAACGGTCTCGTTAATCAAATACGTGAACTGGTTCATGTCGTGGATCACTATGATTGTGAGCGGGCACAAGCTGATTACATGGGCGCGGATCCAAACGACTTGCATCTTCATGCTGCCGCAGTAGATAATGATTGTTCGGTGTTGCTGACGAATGATCGAAAGCTGCATGCATCGCTTGACGAGAGCCAGTTAGATGGCCTTCCTTACTCTGTATGTACTGCTGATGATTTTTTTCTGTGATTTGGCTGAGTCGTCGGCAGTACTGTTGGACCAAGCTGTTACTTGTGAGTTGCAGTATTGGTCTAAAAAATGTCCCGACGGAGTTCCCGATTTTGCCGACCGATTGACCCGTGCAGAATGCCCACGTTTCGCTTATTTGGTTAAACGTGCGTTGATGCGAAAAAGTGGGTTAAGCCCTGTTGATATTTCGAAGCAATTCCCTCTGGGAGAGGAATATTCATCAACCATGAGAGAATATGACATTGATGCATTGGCATCGATATCTGATGATTTTTACCCCGGTGTCTAATTGCTCGTCTAGCAACTGCACGAGATGGTAATGTGCCTGTGCGCCAATGATGTGCCTAGACTAGGCGTATGGGCAAGAGGCAATCGCTACGGGCAACGATGATCACGAACTTCGATTCCACTGAGCAGAGCCAAGAGTGGAATGACCTTGTGAAGCAGTACCCTGCGTATCCATCGATTCGTAATCTGTGGTGCAGGACCGATACGTATCGCCCCTGCGAGCGGTTGCTCAACGACTACACAGACATCGCAACGCATTTTGCGGGTATTGTGCGCACCGCATATATGTATTGCCCCAAAATCATGCTGACCGAAGCGCAGTTGCTGGATGGTCTGTTCTTCTTGGCTCTCGGCCCCACGGCGGTCAATGGCGTGCTGGGAAAGTCGTATAAGGATGGTCCGGCGATCATCGTCTCCGGCCGGCATCCGACTCTGGAGGACTGCTTGGTGGCGTTCACCACTAAGAGCATCGAAGACGTGAAAGAAGACGCGCAAAAGGCAGCGGAACAGGAAAACGAAACCATTCTTCCCGAGGACCTTGTGTGTGCGGGAACTGAGGAACAACTGACCGTTCGGCCGCTGGAATACTGTGTGTTCGGCACCACGGTCACGTGGAATCAAGCGCTGGGGCTAAATAGTCGGTTCTATACCGAGTTCACCAATCGGCTGAAACATGCTCACGAAACAGGAGAGCTGAAGTCAACCATCATCGCGGAGATGTATGCACAGTTGCTGTACGGTGCTGAAGCTGACGGTGATGCGAGTGACTGGTATGGCGCGGCTATTGAGGATCGGTGCCGGTTCCTCGGGCAACGTTGGCAGGAATGGATCGACGCGGAAAAACAGGGTCTGGTGCTTTACGAGAACCAGAATGATGCTTCGGTCAAAGAACTGACGAAAAGTAAGGGTTTCGTCCCATATTTTGAAGCCAATGCGCGCGATTGTGCGGAGGTATTGCGCAAACAGTTCCATTTGCGGGACTTGGCGGGCGCGGCGAATACGGGGTCGAGCGGCGGCAATGATACGACGGTGACGTTTGCACAGACATTGCAGGCGATTGCGAAGATGCCGAAGCGTACTGATGCGCGTATGTGCATTGATAGGGCGGTTGAACTGCCGGAAGGCAAGCCAGCGCTGCGAGAAACCGAGACGGATGAAGAGACGGTTGATGAGTCGGTTGATGGGTCGACTGGCAAATGGTTCGGTAAGTCGGTCGGCAAAGTAGGCAAAGTCGAGAAGCCTGAAATGTCTCGTCAGTTGTTGCGAGACTGGTATCAGTTCGTGTACCAGAAAACCATGGCGCAGCATCTTGGCGCGTATTTGGTAGCGGTGAGCGCGCCGAATAACTCGTTTGCACGGCTGGCTGGAGACAGGTCGAGCAGGTCGTCGCTGGTACTTAACGGTAGTATTACCAAGCAGTTGGGCAAGATGCCGTTCGTGCTGTTTGCGACGTTCTGCTATCAAAGCCAGCCGGTTATTGAGGCATGGCGCAAGTGCAATGCCGATACGAGCAAGCGAATTCAGAAGATTAATACGCGCAATGTGGCCTATGCGGTGGAGCAGGCGTGCCAGCAGAAGAGCCTGAAGGGTGACGGCATAGATATGTTATGGAGTGCGTTGGTGGCGGGTGTGTTGGCATTGCTTTCTGCGTTGTCGGACAACGTGTGGTTCAACGGTAAATCGCCGATATGGCTCGTGGTGATGGTGGCGTGGTTCATCGGCATTGTGCCGAATCTTATCGATATCGCGAAATGGCTGCTGGGTGTGAGGTCGAGTTTTAAGACCGTGGTGTATTTGGAGTAGTGTGGGCTGCGGGCGCGGTAGTTCGCAGACCGCGGGTTACCGGCCGTGCGCACTGCTATGGATCCATGGATTAGGTGGGTGGATCGTGGGCGGAACGTGGGGCTATTCGCGGCAGTGGCGTTTGGTGAATAATGGATAATAATCAATGGCGAAAGTGGCAGGGGCCGAAATGGTAGTTAATGCGTTACCGGTGGGGCGCGATGGCGGGGCATCGAGCGGTGTTATATCCAATGGCGCGGTGGCTGACGAAGTGATTCGCGATGACGCAGTACATGACGGCGAACCGCCGCTAAAGGTTCTGGGTAAGAAGGTCATGTACCAAGAGCAGGGCGGTGCCGATTTTGCGGTTACCCAAGTGGCACTGGAAGACGTTGCGACAGGGAATCATTTCGCCGTGCATTATGCTTCGGTCAAGGGTGCTCGTCCTGGGGCAGTATGCGTCGCGGAGCGTGATGGGCGCGTGCTGCTGGCTCGCCACTGGCGGGTCTCCACGGAATCATGGGAATGGGAATTTCCGCGAGGCATGGGAGAGCCGGGAGAGACACCCGAGCAAACCGCGTTGCGTGAATTCCATGAGGAAACCGGGCTCCATGCGGATGCCGATTCCGCGGCGGTGTTGCAACGTATGCATGCGGACACGGGTGTGATGAAAGATTCGATTGCCGTGGTCGGTCTGAACGTTTCCGAAGTGACGCCGGATGCGGGACATGACTGGGAACTGTCGCACCTCACATGGTGCTCCGTACAGACTATGGACCAGATGATTGCCGCTGGCAGCATCGCAGACAGCATCACCCTCGCCGCCTACACAATTTGGCGCTTGCGCGGGCGTGCTTGATCTTTGCTCCGCGAATGTTCCTAGGAAACAGATATAGATATGCTGTGCAGGCGTTCATTGCTCTTTGGTCGATTTGCAGTTGGGTGAGTAAGATAATCTCTCGGAAATCGAACATAATAACTGATAGATTGACACTGAAAGGTTATTGCGCATGGTGAGTTCTACTGAATACCCCGACCTGGTAATTGTCGGCGCGGGCCTGTTTGGCCTGACGGTGGCGCAGCAGGCGGTGGAGCACACCGGCGCCCGCGTGCACATCATCGATATCCGCGATCACATCGGCGGCAACGCCTACTCGTATATGGACGAGGAGACCGGCGCCGAAATCCACAAGTATGGCGCGCATCTGTTCCACACCTCCAACAAGCGCGTCTGGGACTACGTGAACCGTTTCACGAGCTTCACGAACTACGTGCACCGCGTGTACGCCACCCATGACGGCGAGGTCTACCCGCTGCCCATCAACCTGGGCACCATCAACCAGTTCTTCCACGCGCATTACACGCCGGCCGAGGCCAAGGCCCTGATTGAACAGCAGGCGGGCGAGCTGGCCGGCACCGATCCGGCCAACCTGAACGACAAGGGCATCCAGCTCATCGGCCGCCCCCTGTATGAGGCGTTCATCAAGAACTACACCGGCAAGCAGTGGCAGACCGACCCGTCCGAGCTGCCGGCCGCCATCATCAAGCGCCTGCCCGTGCGCTTCAACTACGACAACCGCTACTTCAAGGACACGTGGGAGGGCCTGCCCGCCGACGGCTACACCGCGTGGATGGAGAAGATGATCGACGACCCGCGCATCACCGTGGAGCTCGGCGTCGACTTCTTCGACGAATCCCAGCCGTACAACAAGACCGCGCTCAAGGCCGCGGGCGTGCCGGTGGTGTACACGGGCCCGGTGGACCGTTACTTCGACTATGAGCTCGGCGACCTCAAGTGGCGCACGGTCGACTTCAAGGAGGTCCGCTACGACGAAGGCGACCACTTCGGCTGCCCGGTGATGAACTTCTCCGACGCGGACGTACCCTACACCCGCGCCATCGAATTCAAGAACTTCAACCCGGAGCGCCACGATGCCCAGAACCCGAACAAGACCGTGGTGTGGGAGGAATACAGCCGTTTCGCCGAGCGTGGCGACGAGCCGTACTACCCGGTCAACACGGATGCGGACAAGGCACTGTACGCCCAGTACGAGGCCAAGGCCAAGGCCGAGCCGAACACCGTGTTCGGCGGTCGCCTGGGCACGTACAAGTACTACGACATGCACAACGTGATCGACACCGCCCTGACCGCTTACGAGGAGCAAGTCGCACCGCTACTGAAGAAGTAGACCGTCGTTTCGCCAGAGGATTAACGATTGAGCCTGAAACCGACTGAATATTGCTGAGGCAATAGCCGGTTTCAGGCTTTTGTGTTTTTTGGAAGCCAAATTTCCTGGGGTGCTTAAGGCTCGCCACGAGGAGTACAGTTGTCTGTAACGCACAATGTGGCGCGTAAGACGAGGGGCGCATCTCGCAAGTGGGGTGCGATGCAGTTGAAGGAGTGCATGTCATGACTGATCCGAATGTCAATCCGAACGGCCAGGTGCCGTGGCAGCAAGCTGACGCCAATCCGACTGAGCCGTTAAATGCGATGACGGCGGAAACGGGAACCGCCGCCAACAATGCTCCGACCCAAGCAATCGCAGCGGGCGAGCAGCCCACTCAAGCGTTCACTCCTGTTGAACAGCCTACGCAGGCGTTTACACCTGCCGAGCAGCCCACCCAGCCTTTTGCGCCGGCCAATCAGCCGGTACCGCCTACGCAGGCTTTGCCACCAGTGACTCCTGCCGCTGCGCCCGCGCCCGCACCGGCAGCGCCCGCGCCCGCGCCCGCATCGGCAGCGCCCAATTCGCCCTATCCGGGGGCGGCTCCGGCAGGCGGATCGGTTCCTCCGGTCTATGGCAGCGGTAGTGCTCCGGTATATCCGGGCGGCGGGGCCGTGCCTCCGCAAACGCCCTATAACCCGTATATGCAAGGCGGCCAACCGAACGGCCAGCCGGGATGGTCTGGTTCTTACGGCAGTGTGCCGCCTGAAGCGAACCAGAAGTACAACGGCCTGGCTATTGCCGGTTTTATCTGCTCGTTCCTTGTCTCACTCCCCGGTCTGATCCTGAGCATCGTGGGCCTCAACCAGATTAAGAAACAGGGCGGCAAGGGCAAGGGCTTGGCCATCGCCGGCATCATCATCAGTGCGGCGGGCATGGTGATACAGGTAATACTGGTCATCGCGCTGATCGTCGGCGGTGTCTCGTACACCAGCAAGGCTATAGATGAGGCGAAAACCGATTCCTTCTATAGTCAGTCCTCTTCGGGCAACGGTGATAGCAGCGATAAGAGCAAAGCTCAAGATAATCTTGACGATGCGCTGGACGACACGTTGGGCGAAACCCATGACGATCTAACCGACGGCGATTATGGGCTGTACGATTCGATTCAGGATTTCGTCGACTCTTTGGAATTCAAGGACTCCATTGAATCCGAAGCGGATACGTTTGCAGACACCGGCATCACCTTCAACTACCGTGTCGACGGTGACACCTTGGTGTACGAGTACGTGCTCGACGACAGCTATGCCTCGCTAGGCGATACCGCCGCTTCCTCACTGGATGCTATGGACAGCACCTATCAATCCACCGCGAATCTGCTGGGCTCGATGTGCAAGACCTCCAGCGGCAAGGCATCATTGCGCGTCATCATGCACACGCAAAGCGGCCAGTCGCTGTATGACAAAACCTGGACCGAAAAGTAGCAATCCCAGCGAACGTGCGTTTTGGTCGATTGAAGGCCGGTCTGCTTGCTCCTTGGACGGATGCTTCTGCGGAAGGAACCGCCAAGGAGTAGGCTTACAGGCATGAGACTCGCACGTTTTTCTTTGAATGATTCGCCGCGCTACGCCTTCGTGCAGAAGGACGAAACGGACGGCAAGGACTACCTCATCGAACTGGACGGCCATCCGCTGGCCGGCGACCAGGTCAAGCCCACCGGCACTCGTTACCCGGTCGACGGCGATGGCATCCGTCTGCTCTCCCCGGTCATCCCCTCCAAGGTTTACGGTCTGGCCAAGAACTATGAGGCCCACGCCCAGTTCATGCACGAGGCCGGCCACTCCGAAATCGCCCACGCGCCGGAAGACATGGTGATCTTCACCAAGCCGTCCACCTCGGTAATCGGCCCCGACGACCCGATTGTGTACCCGGCCTGCTCCAAGGACATGAACTTCGAGCCGGAAGTGGCCGTGGTGATGGGCCGTATCGCCAAGAACGTGACCGTCGAGAACGCGATGGATTACGTGCTCGGCTTCACCTGCGTCAATGATGTGACGTTGCGCGATCTGCAGGGCATCGACCCCACGTGGACGCGCGCCAAGGGCTTCGATACCTCCTGTCCGCTTGGCCCGTGGATCGTGATGCGTGACGACCTCGACTGGAAGGACGCCAAGATTTCCTTCACGCTGAACGGCGAGGATGTGCCGATGGCGTCTGGCACCACCGCGAACCTGATTCACGGCATCCCCGAGCAGATTGCCGCGATTTCGTCGTTCTCCACGCTGCTGCCTGGTGACGTCATCATGACCGGCACCCCGAACGCCTCCGGCCACCTCGACCCAGGCGACGAGACCATCGTGCACGTCGAAGGCATCGGTGATCTGCGCAACGTAATCGTTCGGGCGTGACTCGTTCTGGATCCCCTCTCTGAGGGGAGCCGTCCAGGCGGAGAAGCTGACTGAGGGGAACCAAGAACGCGCCTTACGCTCCCGGCAGAAGTGCGTGCAGGGCGGTCATCACCACCAAGCTGATGATGGCCGTCACTGTCAGCGAGAAGCCGGCGAGCTTGGCGTTGCCGGTTAGCGAATCGGTGAACTTGGTTGAGAAGATCGTGATAGGGGCGAACGAGCCCAACACGATGATCTCGCGAATCCTCATGTCAAACTGCCGACCGCGCCGAGACGCCGGGACAGTTCCGTGCCGGCAAGCCGCAGCTTGGTCTTAAGCGACCGCTCCTGTTCGGGGCGCAGCGATCCGCTCACGAAAGTGAGAGCCAGCCCGGCGATGGGAAAGTCGTTGTAGTCGCGCACAGCGACGGCGTATGAATCAAAGCCGGGCGTCACGTCTCCGTGTTCCTCGGCAAAACCGGTGCGTTGGGTTTCGGCGAGCGTTGCCTCCAGCTCCTTGGGCGATTTGGGGCCGATGCCGGTGCGGTCGGTGAACGCCTGACGATTGGGATATAGCGCGCGGACCTGATTGCGGGGGAGTACGGACAGAATGGCCCGCCCGGTGGCGGTCAGGTGACTGGGTAGGCGCACGCCCACGCCTGACACTAGCGGCGGGCGATGCGCGGCGCGCTCCTCAATCACATAAATGATTTCGTTGCCGTGCAGCACGGCCAGATGTCCGTTTTCGCCGGTCTCGTCAACAAGACGCGCCAACACCGGATGCGCGACCTGCGATACACGATGTTGGCGAGAATAGGCCGATCCCAGCTCGAAAGTCTTGAGTCCGATGCCGTACGCGCGCTGCTCGGCAAGGCGGGTGACCAGTCCGTGACGCTCCAAAATCTCCAACAATTGGTACACCGTGGAGCGCGGAATGCCGAGTTCGCGAGCGAGCGTGGCGGCTTGCGTCTGACCATTGCTCGCGATGAACTCGAGGATGTCGAGCGTACGGTCGGCCGCCGGAGCCAGCGAGACACGTGGCGCGGATGATGATGTCTGATGTTCCCGTTCTGATGGCTTCACCTGCGCCCGCTTGACGGTACGTGGCTCGGTGAAGGCGTATTGCTGCGAGGCATGGCTCATATTTCCATCACCTTACATGTCTGAGATTTCAGACACAAGATGGACGAAGTGGCTTATGGCGGGCATCCGACTGAGGTGAAATGGCCAAGGTTTGATTACTCGGGGAGCGATTGGTCGCGTTTGCGTCGCCTGCTGTTGATGGGCAGGTGCGGTGAGCGAATGCGGGCAGTCGCGGATCCCCGGCGAAGCATGTGTCGCATATGTCGTATATGCGGAATGCGGCACATATATAGAAAGGTATGAGCATGGCAGAGCAGACGGTCACCGTAGGTGTTGGAGCGCTGAGCATCGAGGACGTTATCGCCGTAGCGCGCGGCGGTGCCAAAGTGGCGATTTCGGACGAATCGAAGCATGAGATGGCGCTGAGTCGCGCGGTTATCGATCATTTGGCCGACGACACCGTGCCGCATTACGGTATCTCCACCGGATTCGGCGCGCTCGCCTCCACCTCCATCCCCAAGGAACAGCGTGCGCAGCTGCAGAAAAGTCTGATTCGCTCGCATGCCGCCGGTGCCGGACCGGAAGTGGAGCGTGAGGTGGTGCGCGGCCTGCTGGTGCTGCGCCTGAGCACCCTGTGCACCGGACGCACCGGTGTGCGCCCGGAAACCGCGCAGGTCTACGCCGATATGCTGAACGCCGGCATCACCCCGGTGGTCTACGAATACGGTTCACTCGGATGCTCCGGTGATTTGGCGCCGCTCGCAGCCTGTGCTTTGGTGGCGATGGGTGAAGGCGAGGCCCGCAACGCTGACGGCCTCAAGATCGGCGGCGGCGAAGCGCTGCGTGCGGCCGGCATCACGCCCGTCGATTTGAAAGAGAAGGAAGGACTGGCGCTGGTCAACGGCACCGACGGCATGCTCGGCATGTTGTGTATGGCCATCACCGATCTGCGCCTGCTGCTCAAGACCGCGGATGTCGCCGCCGCGATGAGCGTGGAAGGCATGCTCGGCAACGACCGCGTATTCGCCGCCGACTTGCAGGCGCTGCGCCCGCATCGCGGCCAAGGCGATTCCGCTGCGAACATCGCCCGTATGCTCAAGGACTCTGGTCTGATTGAGGCCGGCCGCCCGGGCTCCACCGTGCGTGTGCAGGACGCCTACTCGCTGCGCTGCACCCCGCAGGTGCACGGCGCCGCCCGCGACACCGTGGAATACGCGGCCTCCGTGGCGGGCGGAGAAATGTCCTCCGCCAACGAAAAACATGCCGGCAG
>OBWJ01000240.1_pt1 | contig 50473 bp, 48 predicted proteins | sample 1495181 | NCBI WGS metagenome assembly OBWJ01 (sample SAMEA2580041, study PRJEB22360) | human gut metagenome
ATCCATAGCTAGGATGAATTGACCTACGTCTGGCAATTCTTGCAGCATTTCGTTTAGGGTTTTGTGCTTCACATATTTCTGCACATACACCCAACAGGCAACGCTACTGGCTTCTGATACAATGTCAGCTATGGTTTTGCACATAAGCTCTTCAAATTCAGCAATTTCTTCTTTTGGGACAACATCATACAGTGTTGGTGCCTGATGACTTAATTTTACTCTATTTTCATTTGCATCTTTAAGCAGATTCTTAACTTTTTCTCTTGAATCCTCCGGTACTTTCAGGTACTCCCACATAAATGCTACCACATCGGATGGTGTGTCTTTTTTTAGTGGTGGTAACTGAATATAATCATTGTTTTCGCTCATTTTCATATCCTCCTCACGATATAATAAAATCAATAATACGTTCTCTTGTCATGTCCAGTACAGTATCTACGAACACTCCTGCAAACAGGATCAGATACAGAATTACACTCAGCGAAAACAGAAATGCAACCTGTACCCAGTCATGGTAACAGTATGCAGTCGCTATAATCAACAAAGTGAATATAAATCCAAGGATTCCTCTGACAACTGCATAAGTCTGTACTGTCATCTTCACTGCCAGGCCGATCACAAAAAGGATCAGCCATACCGGCAGTAATAATATCTTCCCAGCAAGTTTTAAAATAAACATGTGCACCTCCTATCTTACCAGTCCTGGCATATCATGGTTCACCTCTGCCTGATAATACCCGTTCATCGTTGACGGTGCATTAAACAGGGCTGCTAATAAATATTTCTTGATGTTCTTCACCTTTGTGGTGTTACCACTCATACAGTGTAAGACATACTCGATATGTGAATAGGTCAGCATCAGAAATTTTTTCTTCACCAGTGATGCCGGATACCAATCGCTGGCAATCAATATCTTGTCATTTTTACACATCACAGTTTCTACGATCAGGTTCACAATTTCATCTACCTGTCGCATATCGTCATGATGGGTTACTTCCAGTGATTCATAATCAATGGTCTCTTTGACAAGGTTTTCATAAGCCTGATAATCCTCAGAGCGATTATCGCTATCAAATCTTTTCTCATCTGTTTTCTCAGGCATAAAGGTTTTCACGTAGATAACGTTCACCTTTCCAAATCCCTGTCTGCGTTTCTCAATCAGGCCAATCCCTGTTTCGTCATCCAGTTCTCTCATGGATTTGATGGCTTTATTTCTGCCACAGTTCAGTAATTCCATGATATCTTCGATGGAAAAGTAGATATATGCTCTGTTTTTGTCATCAAACCACTGATTCTTGATGGAAAGAGACATTCGATCCAACATCAGTCCATATAAAATTTTAGCATCGCTCGATAAATCTTTAAAATAGCTGTCTGTAAATAATGCTTTTGGTATACGGTAGAAGCTGAACAGATCAGCTTCGGTACCGTAAAAATAATTAAATGTCATTTTTTTCTCCATAATTTCCTCCTTTCATTTTCTGCTAAGAAGTCCTCTTTTTAAACTTCTTTGACTTTGTTTTCTTAGCTTTTTCTATCTTTAACAGGACTGTTCCTGCGTCCATTTTTCTAATAATGATTCAATCACCTGTTCCATATCTTTGGCTGTGTAATCATCCGGAAAGTACTTTGTCAGTTTCTTTTCCGAGAATGTGAGAGACCGGGATACTTTCTTTGCCATCACACAGTTATTGAAAATTGATAACATCTGAATCTGATTGATTGGCCCATCATTCAGTTGATTTCTGAGTGTTGCAATCTGTTTTGGCTTGATAAATCCAGTGTCGCTAATATATTCGTAAATCCATTCCTGTACTTCCTTATCGATATAGGAGATATTAACAGCAACCGTGAACTGAAGCTTTTTGTTATCTACCAGATCAAGAAGTTCCGGAATTAACTCTGTCAGTCGAATGTAACGCTGAATCTGTTTATAACTTTCACCTGTCCCATCCGCAATTGCTTCCGTTGTTCTTTTGAACTTTGGGACATTTTGTCCCAAAGTCAAGTCTGTCCGAGAACCTTGGTGTTTCATGGCCTCTTGTTTCATTTTGTAAGCAAAAGCTTTTTCACCCGGCAACAATTCCTCTCGCTGAATGTTAGCGTCCACCATAGCTACAATGGCATCATCATCTGATAATTCTCTTACGATAGCCGGAATAGTCGTCAGTCCTGCAAGCTGTGCTGCATGCATTCTTCTGTGACCGGACACCATTTCATATTCTTCATTTTCATCCATGCGAAGCAGTACTGGTGTCAGCACTCCATTGATCTTTACACTTTCTACCAGATCCTGCATCTTTTCATCATCCAGCACCTTGAACGGATGATTCTTAAACGGATGGATCTTACTGATCTCTATCTCCATTGCAGATTCTTCATTTACTACTCCGAGCAGTTCGTCAATACTTGCCAGCTTAATCTTTTCGCCACTTCTATTTTTCATTCTTCAAAACCTCCTGTGTTAAGTTCATATATGCTTCGGCAACCTTTCCTTTCGGACAGTGCATGTAGATACTTTTTCCCTCTGCACTGGTCTCAGCAGCTTTTACAGACATCGGGATCACATTTTCAAATACCTCGATCTGACTTCCGTAGGTTGTATGTACTCTCGATGCAATATCCCTTGCGTAATTGGTTCTTTCATGATCATTTCTCTGCTCATAACATTTCCCATCGTTACTTCCAGTGCGGAAAGCTCAATATTTGCCGGGAGAAGATCTACATTTTCCTGGTGATGTAAAATCCCATCTTCCAGAGAGATTTCTTCTTCGTTGATGACATCCATCATGATCGTTGCCAATGTGATGCGAAGATCATCCGGTTCCTCATATCCAAGACTTGCGGTTAAACTTCCCTGTGGATCCGCGTCGATCAGCAACACTTTCTTACCTTCTCTTGCCAGTCCAATGCCTACATTTACGGTTGTGGTGGTCTTTCCGACGCCACCTTTCTGGTTTACTACGGATATAACTTTACACATGATTTCTTCCTCCTTTAACTTTCCCATGATTCTTTTTTCCATAATTTCAACAGTGCCAGTATTTCCCGTTTCATCATTGCCGGTGTATAAGAATTTGGAAAATACTTGTGCAACTGCTCGTTTGTGAATGCCACTCTTGTGATCTCACCCTTTTTCACTTCACACATGATCTCTTCCATCTTTTCCAGTGACAACTGTTTTTCTTTACTCAGTTGCCGGATCCTCTGGGCCTGTGAGAGTGATGGGATTGCCTGTGCATACTCCATTGCTACAAGCAGTTCTCTTTGTTCTTTTTCACTTAATGCAGCTATCTCTACAGCCGGACAAAAAGAAATAATCTCATCATCCAGTTTCTGCAACATTTCCGGTATCAGTTTTGTCAGTGAGATATAACGCTGCACTTGTTTTGGGCTATCACCACAATCTTCACTGATGATTTCTATTGCCCGCTTTCTTGGTGTTTTGTGGTCAACTTGGCTCTTTTTTCGACCACTTTTTCTTTTCAATACATCATTCTTCAGTTTGTAAGCAAAAGCTTTTTCACTGTAACTGATCCGTTCTCTGTGAAGATTGGAATCTACCATACTTAAAATGGAATCATCTTCACTTAATACCCGGATGATTACCGGTACTTTACGGTATCCAAGTTTCTCCGCAGCATGTTTTCTTCTGTGGCCGGATATGATCTCATAGTAGCCATCCGGTACAGGTCTGACGATCAGCAGATTTAATATTCCATACTTCTCAATGCTTTCCTGCAGAAGAAACATTTCCTTATCATCTTTCACCTGAAACGGATGCTCTTTGAACGGTCGAAGACGCTCAATCTCAATTTCTATGATTCTTTCTTCGTTTTCTTCTGATTGTCTGTTTGGTTCAGTCATCTTGACTCCTTTCCTCCAGGATTCAGGAACTAAAAAATGCCTGCCTGGAACTTTTATAGATAGTAAAGTTCCAAACAGACATTGCTGTTTGACCATTAGCTGTAGCTAATAGAATTGAATACTGTTTCAGCTAATTCATGTTTGCAGGTTTGGGAGAGATTGTTTCTTTTCCCGCCTTTTCTCTGATTTACATCCCCAAATAAGGGGTGACAACGGAGCGGAACCCAAATGTTAGCTGGACTTCTTAAAACCCATGTTTGCAAACCGGTAATTTTGATTAGCTGTCAGCTAACAAAAATCGGATTGCGTTAGCTGGAAATTGATCATTTTGAATGGAATTTTGTGTCACGAACGTGATTTGAAAATAACAAAAGCGTTCGTTGTCAGCTAATCCAGCTAACATTTTCGAACGCTTTGAAGTCCGTCGCCAAGAGGATTTGAACCTCCGACCCCTCGCTTAGGAGGCGAGTGCTCTATCCAGCTGAGCTATGACGACACATGCCGCAAACCCTTGATTTTACTGGGTTTCTGGGATTTTCCCTTCGGCCATATATAAGATTATCAACTCTTTTTTGAGTTGTCAATCTACAGATTTTTTCGATTTGGTAACATTAGAACGTTCCCCAATTTGGGGAATGCTTTGTTGTCACCTTTGGCATTTTTCAGAATAGATTCGAACTGAAAGTTGTTTTTCATTTTTTCCCTTTGGGGAATGCCTCGGCTTTCTCTTAGGAGCTCGAGATACCACTGTAAATACATACAATGATTAGTCAACCTAAGTCAAGGAAATCCTTGGTTTTCCTAACTATTCTGTTACTCCCTGTCAAAATAAGAAAACCTGTTTTCATCTCTGTAAAGCACCTTTCGGTGCTCGTCCGGTGCTCGGAGCACCCGGAGGATATAACCATTCCGTTCCATCGAGTTCACTCAGTTGGCCACCATTACGATTCAGCTTCGTAACAATGATCACTTGGTTTTCTTATTAGATTAACTATATTATAACGTGCTGTAGGTCGGATGTCGATGATTTTTTGACCATATTTTACTCGGATTTACTTACTGCTACTTCTAGATAAAAAGATGGAAGCAGTTGCTCCGTACTTCCCCATTTTACTGATTAAGCCATACATCATTTTTGCTCATACTATTTTCTCCATATTATTTTTCAAACTCTGGTTTCCAGTTTGCAAACTGTACAAGCTGTTCATCCGTGCGGTGATAATATCTTTCATTCTTGTCCAGCTTTGCAATCTGTTCCATTTCTTCATCTGTTAATGCAAAATCAAAGATATCCATATTGTCCTTAATGTGTTCTGCATTTTTACTTCCAGGAATTACAACAAATCCCATCTGAGTATGCCAACGGAGAATAACCTGTGCAGGTGTTTTTCCATATTTTTTGCCAAGTCCTGCAAATACCAACTCATTCATTAATGCTGTATCTCCATGTCCCAGCGGATACCAGCTCATAAGCTTAATTCCATATTTGTCTAAAGTTACACGCATTTCTTTCTGTGTGAAATATGGATGTGCTTCCACCTGAATAAACTGAGGTACAATTTCCCACTTTGTTTCCAACTCTTCCATATATTTTCCTTCAAAATTCGAGATACCAATGGATTTTGCTTTGCCCTCTCTATACGCTTTTTCAAGCATTCTGTATCCGGCAAGCCAGTTGCCTGCAGGCTGGTGTATATAAAGTAAATCCACATAATCAACACCAAGTCTTTCTAGAGTTTCTTCTACAGTATTCTCATTTTCATATTCACTAGCCCATATTTTTGTTGATAGAAATATATTTTTTCTGTCAATTCCACTATCCTTGATTGCTCTTCCAACTGCACGCTCATTTACATAAGCATTTGCTGTATCAATTAGGGAATATCCCATTTTTAATGCCTCTAATGTACTTGTGTAGGCATCCTCTGGTGATAACATAAAAGTTCCTAGTCCAAGCATTGGACATTCCAAATTGTTATTCAACTTCATATTTTCCATCTTTTTAGTCCTCCTGAAATTTTTCTTTATCAAGCATTTTTATTACTTTTGCCGGATTTCCAACTGCTACTGCATAATCCGGTACATCCTTTGTCACTACAGATCCAGCTCCCACAATTGCGTGTCTTCCGATACATACTCCCGGAAGTATCGTAGCTCCAGCTCCTACCCAGGCATATTCTCTTATCAGAACAGGCTTACAAGTCAGAGTACACAAATCATATGGATCATGATTATTTGAAATAAGCTGTACATTTGCAGCAATCATAGCATTGTCTTCAATCGTTATTCCACCTCTTGCCATTGCAAGAAGATTAGAATTGATAAATACATTCCTGCCAATCTTTACGCTTCCAACACATGCTCCATTAAGCGGTGGTGATATCATACTCCCATCTCCTAGGTTATTTCCAAACAATTCCTTTAATAAATGATTATATTCATCAGTAAAAGGCATTGTATGATTAATCTGAAATAATATTTTTGTCTGGCGTTGCCCTTCTGTACTTTCTTTTATTGACGCAGTTCTTACATCAACACGTATTTCCTTGCATTCCATTTTTCTAACCTCTATTTCTGTATCCATCTTTCAAGTACATCTTTCGCTTGATCTACGCCGCTTCCATGTATCGCAATGCCTTTCTCAATCACTGCACCTTTTGCACTTTTTTTAATATCACTCTCCGTATTTGACAATCCGCTTCCTTCATGCGTACAGAATGGATGAATTTTCTTTCCTGTAAAATCATAACTTTCCAGAAAAGTATATACAGCCATTGGCATGGTTCCCCAGTAATTCGGGTATCCAAGATAAATCTCGTCATATTGATCTATGTCCTGTGGCAGATTTAGTATCTCCGGTCGTTTTCCTGTCTGTTTATCCTCTTTTGCCTGTGCAATGCAGGTATTATAATCAGCGGCATAGGGAATCTTTTGCTCGATTTTGAAAAGGTCTGCTCCTGTCATATCAGCTATCATTTTTGCAGCTTTCTCAGTATTGCCAATCTGAATATATTTCATGGAACCGCCAAAATAATTTTCATCTGCTCTTGAATAAAATGCTACCAGCTTTGCCATTTGTACTATTCCTCCTTTGTCCATACCAGTTTTCCTGTTTTCACTGCTTCTTCATACCGTGATATCTTATAAGAAAGCCTGTCCATAGTTTCCTCTATCTGCTCTTTTTGCTTCTGAAGAATATCCATCTGCTCATTCAACAACTCAAGTCTCGCAGGTATTGTAGAATCTCCCGCCCTAAATAGCCTTTGATATTCAATCAGACTTTCTATGGGAAGTCCTGCATTTCTCATGCATACTGCAAGCTCAACCCATCTAAGATCTTCTTCCTGGTAATCCCGAATTCCTCCGGATGTTCTTGTAACTTTAGGAATCACATTAACCCTCTCATAATAACGAAGGGTATCCTGTGAAATACCATATTTTTCTGACACTTCTTTTATTGTCATATTCTTCCTCCACAATTTAAAGAAGATTTTTCACACTCTGTATCCATTCATTAATTTGTTCCTGAGGTGTCTCCATATTACTTCCACCTGTAGAATCAAACTGTATCTGCATATCGCAAACCACATTTGCGCCTTTGCAGGCTACTTTCATATCCTTTATTACATGCCCTGGCCAGCCACCATTTGTCATAAAAGGTACTACTGTCTTTCCGGTAAAATCCTGTTGGTGCAGAAATGTTTTTACAGCCGGAGCCATTGTGTACCACCATGTAGGTGTCCCAACTGCGATGACATCATAATCTGCAATATTGATATCCAGCGGTTTAATTTCAGGTTCGTATCCGCGCTGCACTTCATTCTGTCCCTGATTTACCACATCATCATAACTGCCAGAATATGGAACTACGGTATCTATTTTTAGAATATCGCTATCAGTCTCACTCTGCAGCATTTTTGCAATTCTTTCCGTGTTTCCATTTGACCATGAATAATATATAATCAGTAATTTCTTCATCTTTTTACCTCCTGTTTCGATTAGTATACTACTTGAAGTTAACTCCAAGTCAAGAGCCTTTGATTTTTTCTTCATAAACGCTGGTATGGCGCAGACTATGGAAGACCCAAGACTCGCTACTGGCGGTTGGTTAGACCTTACCAGACAGGCATTCCACCTGCTAGACTACTCGCCCTTATCTGGGCGCACAATTTTAAACGGATGGATCTTACTAATTTCTATCTCCATTGCAGATTCTTCATTTACCACACCAAGCAGTTCATCAATGCTTGCCAGTTTAATCTTTTCGCCACTTCTATTTTTCATTCTTCAAAACCTCCTGTGTTAAGTTCATATATGCTTCGGCAACCTTTCCTTTCGGACAGTGCATGTAGATACTTTTTCCCTCTGCACTGGTCTCAGCAGCTTTTACAGACATCGGGATCACATTTTCAAATACTTCAATCATGGATAAAATCTAAAGTAAGTATTACACCATTAAAAAAGACTATTTATATTAACCAGACTTGTAAAATTAATTTACAGAACAATAAAACTAAAGTAAAATGGACAGTATCTAATAATAAAATAAGAATAGTGAACAAAAATAACAAATATGCAACTATCAAAGGGCTGAAAGTTGGATCAGCTTATATAAAAGCTAAGATCGGTAAAAAGACTTATCGGAGCAAAATGACTATCAAAAAGAAAGTTGTTAAAACCCCTTCAGCTCCTACTGTTAAAAATTATACATATAATAGAATTATTTTGGATAACGATAAACTTCAGATAAAGTTGGCATATACAACTTCTTCTGAAATTGCGTTTTCAGTATATAATAAAACAGATTCCTTATTTAAGTTTGACTGTGAATATTTTAAATTGAACGATACGGATTACGAACCAGATGAAATGACCACTTCTCCGTATATTGCTTCAAAAGACACTAGAAATTTTATTTTAAAAGCTAAAATTAAAAATCCTGAATGTACTTCTTTCGCAGGTGTTTTTAGTATCTGGGCATCAGATGGTTACATTATTGATTATCTAAATGTTTCAAAAACTACTGTGAAATAATTATCTAAATGACTTAATGGGATATAATCTCGAATTGTCGTTTTTATTATTAAAATAAAGAAGGAGAAATGCGTATGAAAAAAAAGTTTTTATGCGTTGCATTGTCTGCAATGATGCTATTACCTGCTGTACCGATACACGCAAAACAGAATACAACAATAAATAAAACATTCATAACTTTACCAAAGAAAAATAGCTATACGCTAAAAATTAAAGGAACGAAAAAGAAAGTTAAATGGAGTTCTAGTAAAAAGAAAGTTGTAGCAGTTACAAAGTCTGGAAAGGTTATTGCTAAAAAATCTGGAACTGCTTATATTACTGCAAAAGTTAATGGTCAAACATTAAAATGTGAAGTATCTGTTCGTAGTCATAAATCAATAACTAATAAATTATGGGATGCTTATGACTGGCAGTGTGAAGATATTTGGAACAATGGATACTGTGATATATATCACTATATAGAAGATGGAACCGACTCTTGCGGAAACAAATTAAATATTGATAAAACCATTTCCGACTTAAATAAAAATTATAAAAAAAGAAATTCTTGGAATAAATTTGTTTATTCTGTACAAGGTAAACATTATTCTAAATTCAAAAAGACTTGGGAAAAGCTTGACGCTGAAACTGTTCGACTGAAGAATATCCTTGACAAAAACGGAACTCCTACTCCAAAAAGTAATTATTATTTTCCGTATCAAAAATATTCTAACTATATCTGGAAATTATTTGATAATGTAAGTAATTTACAATAAAAGAAAACCGCCCAGCTACCAACTGGACGGAATTTCAGAAATTATCAATCATGGGTGATTGATGTAATCTCTGCCTGAACACCAGAATTATATCATACATCCTGCAAAATTACAAATTGATAAGGGTGTATTTTTTGTACCCTTTTTTAGAAAGGAATGATGATATATGGCACTGATCAAATGTCCAGAATGTCAATTGCAGGTAAGTGATAAGGCAATAACTTGTCCTCACTGCGGTTATCCTCTAGATACAAAAGTTATTAAACAACAACAAAGAAAAACTAATAAACGAAAACGTCTTCCAAATGGATTTGGCACTATATCCGAATTAAAAAATCAAAATCTTAGAAAGCCTTTTCGTGCATTAGTCTGTGTTGGAAAAAATTTTTATGGAAAACCTATTTATAAATCATTGAAACCAGAAACATATTTCAAAACCTATAATGATGCTTACGCTGCATTACTTGAATATCATAAAAATCCGTATGATCTTGACTCTGATCTGACAGTCGAGCAATTATACGAAAAGTGGACTGATAAATATTTTGAATCCCTGTCAAGTCCTTCAAGTGAACGTACAATTAAATCTGCCTGGAACTACTGCTCTGCTGTTTATGATATGCGTGCAAAAGATTTACGTGCCCGACATATTAAAGGTTGTATGGAAGATGGAACGTATGTAGTCGATGGTAAAGAAAAACACGCATCTCCTACTACAAAGACAAAGATAAAATCTCTATTCAACTTAATGTTGGATTATGCGCTAGAGTATGAATTAGTAGACAAGAATTATGCAAGGACCTTTAATTTGTCTGATGATGTTATTAAAGATGTTAAAGAAGCGAAGAAGGACCATATTGATTTTACGGATGAAGAAATAAAAAAATTATGGGATCATTTGTATGATACTGATTATGTGGATGTGATTCTGATCCAATGCTACTCTGGATGGCGACCACAAGAATTGGGTCTAATTGAATTAAAAAATGTAGATCTGGAAAATTGGTTTTTTATCGGCGGTATGAAGACTGACGCAGGTAAAGATCGCTTGGTTCCAATCCATCCACGGATTCGTGATCTAGTCAAGCATCGATACCAGGAAGCAATAAATCTTGGAAGTGATTATTTAATCAACTGCACTGATACAAAAACACACCGAAGTAGCTTAAAAATGACGTATGATAAATATAGACATCGATTCGAAAAGATTGTTAAGAAATTAGAGCTCAATCCAGATCACAGAGCTCATGATCCAAGGATTCAGTTTTCCACGATGGCAAAAAGAGATAAAGTAGATGAATATGCATTAAAATATATGATGGGTCACAAGATCAACGATATCACAGAAGCTACTTACACAAAACGAAAACCAGAGTGGCTAATGGCCGAGATCATGAAAATAAAATAAAACGAAGAAAAAAAGAGAGTCAAAATTAATTGGCTCTCTCTTCTTATTCACATTTTTGAGTGTAGAGATGTGGTATAGAGATAGTGTAGAGATAATATAGAGATTGTCTACATTTCACTACTTTTTACCACTTCTAACACCCTCAAAAAACCGCTTAAATACGTGGTTTCCTAGAATTTACCTGCTTTAGCAGCTTCTTCAATGGATACAGCTACAGCTACTGTAGCTCCTACCATTGGGTTGTTACCCATACCGATTAATCCCATCATTTCTACATGGGCTGGTACTGAAGAAGATCCTGCGAACTGAGCATCACTATGCATACGTCCCATAGTATCTGTCATTCCGTAAGAAGCTGGTCCTGCAGCCATGTTATCTGGATGTAATGTACGTCCTGTACCACCACCAGAAGCTACAGAGAAGTATTTTTTACCCTGTTCGATACATTCTTTTTTGTATGTACCTGCAACTGGGTGCTGGAAACGAGTTGGGTTTGTAGAGTTACCTGTGATAGATACGTCTACACCTTCTTTGTGCATGATTGCAACACCTTCTGTTACATCGTTAGCACCGTAGCAGTTAACCTTAGCTCTTAATCCTTCAGAGTAAGATTTTCTGAATACTTCTTTAACTTCACCTGTGTAATAATCCATTTCAGTTTCAACATATGTAAATCCGTTAATTCTGGAAATGATCTGTGCAGCATCTTTTCCTAATCCGTTTAAGATAACTCTTAAAGGTTTCTGACGAACTTTGTTTGCTTTTTCAGCGATTCCGATAGCTCCTTCAGCAGCTGCGAAAGATTCGTGACCTGCTAAGAATGCGAAACATTCTGTTTCTTCTTCAAGAAGCATCTTTCCTAAGTTACCATGTCCAAGACCTACTTTACGCTGATCAGCTACAGATCCAGGAATACAGAATGCCTGAAGACCTTCTCCGATAGCAGCAGCAGCGTCTGCAGCTCTCTTGCAACCTTTTTTGATTGCGATAGCAGCACCTACTGTGTAAGCCCATTTTGCATTTTCGAAACAGATTGGCTGAATTCCTTCAACCTGAGCATAAACATCTAATCCAGCAGCTTTTGTGATTTCAGCAGCTTCTTCGATAGAATTGATTCCATACTCTTTTAAAACAGCAAGAATCTGTTTTTCTCTTCTTTCATATGATTCAAATAAAGCCATTATTCGCTACCTCCTATTCCTTTCTTGGGTCAATAATCTTAACAGCGTCATCAACGCGTCCGTACTGACCTTTGGCCTTGTCAAGTGCTGTCTGAGCATCGTCTCCAGCTTTGATGAAGTCCATCATTCTACCAAAGTTAACAAACTGGTATCCAATGATTTCATCATCAGCATCAAGAGCGATACCTGTAACGTATCCTTCAGCCATTTCAAGGTAACGAGGACCTTTTTTAAGTGTTCCGTACATTGTACCAACCTGAGATCTTAATCCTTTACCTAAGTCTTCAAGACCAGCACCGATTGGAAGTCCTTCTTCAGAGAATGCACTCTGAGTTCTTCCGTATACGATCTGTAAGAATAATTCTCTCATTGCTGTATTGATAGCATCACAAACTAAGTCTGTATTCAATGCTTCTAAAATTGTTCTTCCTGGTAAGATTTCAGATGCCATAGCAGCTGAATGTGTCATTCCTGAACATCCGATTGTTTCTACTAATGCTTCCTGGATGATACCTTCTTTAACGTTAAGAGTTAATTTACATCCTCCCTGCTGAGGTGCACACCAACCAATACCATGTGTTAATCCTGAGATGTCTGTTACATCTTTCGCTTTTACCCATTTTGCTTCTTCAGGAATTGGGGCAGCTCCATGGTTTACACCCTGAGCTACTGTACACATTTGTTCTACTTCATGTGAATAAATCATGTTGAAACTCCTTTCAGTATTAAAAATAACATCTTTATTTTAGCACATCGTTAAAAATAAAACAACAAATTATCTTAAGAACTTCGTTAAGTTTTTCAATGTTTTTGTTGGTTTGTGTGATAAAAATAATTTTTTTGTCAAGTTGTTTTTCTTTTATATAAAAAATCTCGAATTTTCTTTTTTTTTAGTCAATTCAATAAATTATCTGAATTCTATTCCCCTTGTTTTCTTTAGGAATTACGGGTATAATTTAATACATATTTTTTATAACAGAAAGGAATTATGATTATGAGTCATTATGATTTGGAAACAAAATGTCTTCATTCTGGTTACACTCCTAAGAAAGGAGAACCATGTGCACTTCCTATTTATCAGAGTACTACTTTCAAATATGATACAACCGATGAAATGGGACAATTATTTGATCTAAAAGCAGAAGGATATTTCTATACGCGTCTTCAGAATCCTACGAACGATGCTGTAGCTGCCAAAATTGCCGATCTTGAAGGAGGTGTTGCAGGACTTCTTACTTCTTCTGGACAGGCTGCAAACTTCTATGCGATCTTTAATATCTGTGAGGCTGGAGATCATGTTGTTGCAGCTTCTACGATCTATGGTGGAACATTTAACCTTCTGGGTGTTACATTAAAGAAACTTGGAATTGACTGTACATTCGTTGATACTGATGCAAGTGCTGAAGAAATCGCCGCTGCATTCAAACCGAATACCAAAGTTTTATTTGCAGAGACGATTGCAAACCCTGCACTTGTCATTCTTGATATTGAGAAATTTGCAAAGGTTGCCCATGAACATGAAGTTCCATTGATCGTTGATAATACTTTTGCAACACCGATCAACTGTCGTCCTTTTGAATGGGGTGCTGACATCGTCACACATTCAACAACAAAATATATGGATGGACACGCCGTTCAAGTTGGCGGTGCGATCATTGACAGCGGAAACTTTGACTGGGACGCTTATGGACACAAATATCATGGTCTTACTGAACCTGATGAATCTTACCATGGTGTCGTTTATACAAAACAATTTGGAAAGAAAGCTTATATCACAAAAGCTACAACACAGCTGATGCGTGACCTCGGTTCCATTCCATCCCCTGAAAACTGTTTCTTATTAAATCTTGGATTAGAAACACTGCCTTTACGTGTAGAACGTCATTGTGAAAATGCTCAGAAAGTTGCTGAATTCTTAGATGCTCATGAAAAAGTATCTCATGTTATTTATGCCGGACTTCCTAATGATAAATATCACGAATTAGCACAAAAATATATGGATAAGGGAAGAACCTGTGGTGTTATTTCCTTTGAACTGACTGGTGGACGTGATGCTGCAGTACGCTTTATGGATGGCTTAAAATTAGCAAATATTGCGACACATGTTGCTGCATCCAAAACGATGGTACTTCACCCAGCTAGCCATACACACCGCCAGATGAATGATGAACAGTTAAGAGAAGCTGGTGTTTCTCCTGGAATGATCCGTTTATCTGTTGGAATTGAAAGTGCAAAAGATATTATCAATGATCTGAAAGAAGCACTTGAGAATGCATAGTTTTATAGGTGTTCGAAGATTACTTAGTAACAGTAATAATTGATATTATAAATTTCAAATATCATAGCAAAAAAGAACCTTAACTCCCAGCATTTATTATATATGCATTGAGTTAAGGTTCTTATTATTTTATATTCTATAAAATCTATAACAGATTATTCATCCCAGTTAGTATACACCTCTTGCACATCGTCATCCTCATCAAGAAGATCTAATGTTTTCTGAATACTCTTAATATCTTCTTCACTTGTAAGTTCGACCATAGTACCAGGGATCATTGTGACACTGGCATCTGCCATAGGAATTTCTTCCTTCTCTAAAGCCTCTCTGACTGCACTGAAGTCTTCTGGTGTTGTCAATACTTCAAAGCTGTCGTCTTCTTCGTTGAAGTCTTCTGCTCCGGCATCTAATGCCATCATCATAAGATCATCTGCATCCATTTCACATTCTTCTTTAGAAATGATGATCTGTCCTTTCTTCTCGAACATATAAGATACACATCCTGGTGTTCCTACGTTACCATTTCCTTTTGTGAAAGCATTTCTTACATTAGATGCTGTACGGTTTTTGTTATCTGTTAATGTATCTACGATGATCGCAACTCCGCTTGGTCCATATCCTTCATATGTAATCTGCTCATAATTAACAGAATCTGCATCTCCGGCAGCTTTTTTGATACCACGTTCGATCGTGTCATTTGGCATATTGTTTGCTTTTGCTTTTGCAATGACATCACGTAATCTGCTATTGTTGTCTGGATCTGGTCCACCCTCTTTAACGGCTACTGCAATTTCTCTTCCAATGACTGTGAAAATCTTTCCTTTTTTCGCATCATTTTTTTCTTTTTTGTGTTTGATGTTCGCAAATTTACTGTGTCCTGACATCTTCTTCTTCCTTCCTTTTCCTTTTTTCTACCTTTACCTGTCTAATCATGTTGTCATGAATATCAACAGATTTAAAGGAATATCCTTGGTAGATAATTTCTATTTCTTCATTGTCTTCTGGTAAATGTCCCAGCTGATCAATTAAAAATCCATTGAGTGTCTCAATATCTTCAACGTCAAATTCGATTCCTAATGTATCCTCAAGTTCTTCTAGTCTCGTACTTCCTCGTACAAGATAAATATCTGCCCATCCAATCTTGGTGATATTACGGTCTTCGACATCATATTCGTCTAAAATATTCCCTACTATGACCTCTAGCATATCTTCCATAGATACAATACCTTCTGTCTGGCTGTATTCATCAATAACGATCGCCATATGAATCTTCTTGGTCTGCATCTCCTGAAAAAGCACCGATAAATTCATCGTCTGATGAACAAAAAACGGCTCTCTTGCAATATCAGAAAGTGTTGCTTCTTTCTGATTAAGATATGCATCGATCACATCTTTTAAATAAAGCACTCCTACAATGTTATCAATGTCATCTTCATATAATGGGTATCTTGAATATGGCTCATCTAACATATAATTTAATGCTTTCTCTACGGACATGTTTACATCAATCGCATCAATCTTCTTTCTTGATGTCATAACATCTGTGACATCTTTATCTCCAAATTCGAAAATATTCGTAATCATGCGGGCTTCCCCTTCCATGATCGCACCTTGCTCATGTCCTTCGTTAACAATGTTCATGATCTCTTCTTCATATTCATTGTCTTCATCCTCTTCATGTTCTTGTTCTGATGTGTGCAGTTTTTTCTTTGCTTCTTTGATCTTCTCTCTTTGTTTCATGAAAAAACACCCAACTGCAAATCCGATGATAACTGCTAAAATGATCATCATAAGCACCGAGGGAGTAAATCCTTCCATTTCTTTTTCTTTCTCCTTTTATCTTCTAGAAATTAAGACTATACAAACTTAAATATATCATTTCTAAGAAAAAAGGTCAATATATCCAAGATTCCTGTTATGTATCAAGACTTAAACTGATCTTTAGTGCATGATCCACTTGTTTTAGGAATGTACAATTTAAATGGCATACCTTTTCTCTTAAACGACTTTTATCGATTGTCCGGATCTGTTCTAACAAGATCACAGAATCTTTTTCTAATTCACATCTGTGGCAGTCGATCGGTACATGAGTCGGCAACTTTGCCTTGTTCATCTTACTTGTGATCGCTGCACAGATGATCGTTGGACTATATTTATTTCCCGCATCATTTTGCAATACGATCACAGGACGGATACCGCCTTGTTCTGAACCAACAACCGGTCTTAAATCTGCATAAAATATATCGCCTCGCTTAATTACCATAAGCATAAACACTCTCCATTTCTTTTTAAATATTGTATGAAGAGTATTTACAATTCTTTCAAAAGTATTCCTTATTTTTCAAAATATTCTGCTTCTTTCATCTCTCCGTTTCGAATGTATACTCGTGGAACACGTTTCCCAATCCCACAGACAAATTCATAATTAAAAGATCCTGCTTCATTTGCAACTTCTTCTACGGTCAACATTTTATTGCCATCGTGTCCGACTAAAGTTACTTCATCCATCACAGATACACCTTCAATATCTGTCACGTCAACCATAAACTGATCCATACAGATTCTTCCAATGATCGGTGCATACTGCCCACGGATCAATACTTTTCCTTTGGAAGAGAGTGATCTTGGGTATCCGTCTGCATATCCTACTGGGATAGTTGCGATCTTTGTCTTCTTATCAGTTACATATGTGTGATTGTAACTGATTCCTTCTCCTGCTTCCACTTCTTTGATATATACAATGTGTGTCTTTAATTCCATTGCTGGTCTTAAATCCAATACATCTTTTGAAACTTCTTCTGATGGATATAATCCATAAGTAATGATTCCTGAACGTACCATATCTTTTCTAAATCCATCCAGATCAATGATCGATGCACTGTTTGATACGTGTTTGATCGGAATATAGATATCTCTTTCCTCAAGCCACGTAATAAACTGATCATATTTTCGTTCCTGCTCATAAGTTTCTGTTTTATCCGCCTCGTCTGCACATGCGAAATGTGTAAAGATTCCTTGAATCTTGATATTTGGTAATTTGGCGATCTTCTCTATGCTATCTACAGATTCTTTGGTTGGTTTAAATCCGATACGGTTCATTCCTGTATCCAGTTTGATATGAATCTTCGCATCTTTGCCTAGTGCCTGCGCGATCTTTGATAAGGACTCTGCCATCTCATAGCAGAATACGGTTGGCTCGATCTCATACTGAATCAATGAGCTGTACTGATATTCTGATGTGTATCCTAAAATCAAAATTGGCTGTCTGATTCCATTGTTTCGAAGTGTGATCCCTTCTTCTAGGATTGCAACGGCAAATGCATCAACTCCGATCTTATTTAATTCTTTTGCAATTGGAACTGCTCCGTGTCCGTATCCGTCAGCTTTGATCACTGGCATTACTTTCACACCTTCTCCAACTACACGTTTTACTTCTCTTATATTATGACAGATTGCATCCAGATCAATAACTGCATGCACTCTATAGTACTGGTTCATAATTTCCTCCTGTAACGTCCTTTATATGAGCAATAATATCTGATGCGATCATGCTGTAAGCGCCCAGATCATGCTTTGCATGATCTCCTGCAAGACCGTGAAGATAAACTCCGTGAACTGCTGCCTCATGAACAGATAATCCTTCCCCCAAAAGGCCTGTGATCATTCCCGCAAGAACATCTCCACTTCCTCCAGTCGCCATTCCATCATTTCCGCTTTGATTAATATACACCAAATCATCTTCTCGTGCAACGATAGTTGTTGCATCTTTTAAAACAGCTGTACAATGATATTTCTCTGCAAGATCTTGTGCACTCTGACATAGATCTTCTTTGATCTGTGTGATATCACATGACATCAATCTTGCTGCCTCCATCAAATGTGGAGTCATGATCGTCCCATATGGATAATCAATTTTCATGTTAAATCTACTGATTATATTTAATCCGTCTGCATCAATGACCAATGGTTTTTTTCCTTTTTTCAAAACCATCTCTAACATTTCTTTCATTTCTTCACTGACACCAACTCCTGGGCCAAACAAGATACAATCACACCATTCTAAAGATTCTTCTAAATCTTTTCGTTCTCCAAATAAAATTTCTGGAAGTCTTGTCTGTAAAATCTGACGATTTCCAGCATCAGAAAGCACTTTCACAAGTCCTGCACCCATCCGAAGTGCTGCCTCTGCTGCAAAACATGCAGCTCCTGACATTGTTTCATTTCCAGCAATGATCAAAATCTTCCCATAGCTTCCTTTATTGGAATATGCTTTTCTTTCTGGCATTAAATGATCACTTTCCTCTAATATATATCCTGTCGCATACTTTTTGATCGTCTGGTCATGAAATCCTATGGATACCAGTTTAATATCTCCACAATATTCTCGTCCTGGATATAATAAATGACCTCTTTTATATCCACCAAATGTAACTGTTGATGACGCATGCACTGCACATCCAAGAATCTTTCCACTATCTCCACTGATTCCAGATGGAATATCAATTGCGATCACAGGCTTACCACATGCATTGATCCGTTCAATGACTTCTTTATAAACACCACCAACTTCTCTAGAAAGTCCAACTCCAAAAATCCCTTCGATCAAAAGATCATATTCATGAAAATTTACATCTTCACAATCTATCGGAAAATAGCCTAGATTCTTAAGTATCTGAAGCTGTAATTTCAGATCTGCTGAAGCTTTTTCTATATTACCAACGATCATATAATCCACTAAATAATCCTGCTCCAACAAAATTCTCGTACAAGCAAGTGCATCTCCTCCATTATTGCCAATTCCTGAAATGATCAATATCCGCTGTGAATGATCTGCTATCTGTGCAGCCTTATCTGCAACTGCTTTAGATGCTCTTTCCATCAATACAAGTCCCGGAATTCCTATTCCATGAATCGTCTCATGATCGACCGTTTGCATCTCCTGATTCTTTAATACATATCTCATACGCATTCTCCTATCGCAAAAGCTTGTGCAAATTCTCTTGTATTCGTGATCGATACATGAATTCTTGAAACTTGTTTATCTTTTGCTATCTCTTTCGCCTTTCCATATAATTTGACATATGGCGCACCTGATTCATTTCTCAACACTTCAATCTCATATGGTTCCACACCGAAAAAGCCGGTTCCAAATACTTTGGAAACGGCTTCTTTTACAGCAAAATTGCCAGCTAAAGTCGTAGCATTGTCTTTTGCATATGCTAATTCAGTTGTCGTAAAAATTCTTGAAAGATGTCTTCCTCGAAGAATCATCTCTTCTATCCGGTATATCTCTACGAGATCTGTTCCTATTCCAGCAATCATCTTCTTACCTGCTATTCGTTCTCACTCTCTTCACGGTTGTGGACATTGTATGTTAACGTCATCAGACTTTCTGCTAAATGTACATTCTCTACTGTAACATTATCTGGTAAATGAAGATCGATCGGTGCAAAATTCCAGAATCCTTTAATTCCCCATTCTGCCATCTTCTTTGCGATCGCAGGTGCCTGATCCTTCGGAATTGTCAGTGCAGCGATCTTAATTCCATGTGTTTTGATAAAGTTCTCTAGTTCATCTGTATCAAGAACTTTCACTCCACGGACAGAAATTCCGATCAGCTTTGGATTCACATCAAAAAGTGCCATGACTTTGTATCCATAATCTTCATTAAAAGACTGATAATTCGCAAGGGCCTGTCCAAGATTTCCGGCTCCAACAATAATCATGTCATTTCTCTTATCCAGACCTAAGATCTTACCAATCTCTGTATACAGATTATCTACATTATATCCGTATCCCTGCTGCCCAAATCCACCAAAATTGTTAAGGTCCTGACGAATCTGCGATGCTGTTACCATCATCTGTTCACTTAATTCTTTTGAAGAGATTCTTGTAATATTCTTCGCTTTTAACGCTCCTAAATATCTGAAATACCTAGGAAGTCGTTTGATAACTGCTGAGGAAATATTCTTATCTGAGTTTGCCATTTTATTCCTCCAAAATCTTTATTTCGCTTATAATTATATAAGATTGTCTAATAACTGTCAATCTTTCCGTCATGAAAATATTTCATTTTTTCAAAAAATATGGTATTCTGAGAAATAATGTCTATAATAAAAAATTTGAAAGGGGTATCTTAATGATATTATCATGCCAGAATATCTGCAAAACATTTGTCGAAAAACCAGTCTTGCAGAATATCTCATTTCACTTAAATGAAAACGACCGGCTGGCGATCATCGGATATAACGGTGCCGGAAAATCGACACTTTTAAAAATATTGATTGGTGAAATCTCTTATGATGAAGGTGAAATTTCTTTAAAGAAAGACGCAAGCATTGGCTATCTTGCCCAACATCAAGATCATACATTCCACCATACAATTTTTGATGAACTTCTTTCCGTCAAAAAAGAAGTCATTGAATTAGATGAACAGATGCGTACCTATGAACAGGAAATGAAACATCTGACCGGTGATGCACTAGAACAAAAAATGAACCAGTATACAAATGCTACTCATAGATTTGAGCAATTAAATGGTTTTGCATACAAAAGTGAGATCACAGGAATCTTAAAAGGACTTGGCTTTTCTGAAGAAGATTTCACAAAAGAGATCAACACTTTATCTGGAGGTCAAAGAACTCGTGTTGCTCTTGGTAAGTTACTGCTTAAAAATCCTGATATTCTGCTTCTTGACGAACCAACAAACCACTTGGATGTTGATTCCATAAGGTGGCTTGAAAATTACCTGTCTCATTACAAAGGAGCTGTGATCATCGTATCTCATGACCGCTATTTTCTTGATAAGATTGTCAATAAGGTCATGGAGATCGACCAAGGACACTCCATGGTGTTTGATGGAAATTATACAACGTTTATCGAAAAACGTGATCAGATCAAAGCAATCCGTTTAAAAGAATACAAAAATCAGCAACAAGAGATCAAACATCAACAAGAAGTTATCAAAAAATTAAAACAGTTCAATCGTGAAAAATCAATCAAACGTGCAGAAAGCCGTGAAAAAGCTTTAAATAAGATTGATGTATTGGAGAAACCTACGGAATATAATGCTGATATGCGTCTTAGCATTGAACCAGAGATCATCAGTGGGAATGATGTTCTGACTTTAAAAGATGTATCCAAATCTTTTGGAAACAAATCATTATTCCATGGATTAAGTGCTGATATTTTTCGTGAAGAACGCGTTGCCCTGATCGGACCAAACGGAACTGGTAAAACAACACTGTTAAAGATCATTTGCAAAAAAATCAGCAATAATGGCGGTACGATCAGCCTTGGAGCTGGAGTTTCCATTGGATACTATGACCAGGCACAAGATAACTTAGATGATTCCAAAACGATTTTTGATGAAATTTCAGATGCTTATCCAGATCTTAATAACACAAAGATCCGCAATACTTTGGCTGCATTTTTATTTTATGGAGAAGACGTTTTCCGCCCGATCTCCTCTTTAAGCGGTGGAGAAAAAGGACGTGTTTCTCTTGCAAAATTAATGCTGTCTCATGCGAATTTTTTGATTCTTGATGAGCCTACAAACCATTTAGATATTCAGTCTAAGGAGATTCTGGAATCTGCAATGAATGCTTATACTGGAACGATCCTTTATGTTTCACATGATCGTTATTTTATCAATAAAACTGCAACACGAATCTTGGAAATCTCTGATCATGGATTAACTTCTTATCCTGGAAATTATCAGGATTATATTGCTCAGAAGGAAAAAGAAAAGGCATCTCTTACTTCTTCTACTGCTTCCTCCGTTTCTGTTGATACAGAATCCAAACTCGATTGGAAACAACAAAAAGAAGAACAAGCCAAACAGAGAAAAAAAGAAAATCGTCTTAAAAAAGTCGAAGAGCAAATCACAGAGTTGGAAACGAAACAAGAAGAACTTTCAGAAGCTATGTCTTTACCTGAAAATGCTTCTGATCCTGCGAAATTAATGGAACTTAGCAATGAGCAGGCTTCCATCGCTTCTTCTTTGGAAGAACTTTATGAAGAATGGGAAACTCTTTGCTAATTTGTAAAAAAACATATATAATAGTAACGTTAACCGTATTGAAAAACAGGAGGTTTTTATGAAATTAATATCCTTTGTTGTACCTTGCTACAACTCTCAGGAATATATGAGACACTGCATTGACACCTTATTACCAGGTGGTGATCAGGTAGAGATTCTGATCGTTAATGACGGATCTTCCGATAACACTGCTGCGATCGCAGATGAATATGAAAAAAAATATCCTGACATCTGCCGTGCAATTCACCAGGAAAATAAAGGGCATGGTGGTGCAGTGAATACAGGAATCAAAAATGCCACGGGTATTTACCTGAAAGTTGTTGATAGTGATGACTGGGTAAATGAATATGCTTATGGAGAAATCCTTGATACTCTTGCGAATTTCTACAAACAGGGAACTGTCCTTGATATGCTGCTTTCTAACTATGTATACGAAAAACAAGGAGCCAAGAAAAAAACTGTTATTCATTATCGTCATGCAATCCCAAAAGATCAGATCTTTTGCTGGGATGATGTTGGACGTTTTCCTGTCAGCCAGTATATTTTAATGCACTCTGTCATTTATCGTACTGCACTGCTTCGTGAATGCGATCTAGAGCTTCCAGAGCATACATTCTATGTGGATAATATTTATGTATTCAAACCTCTTCCATATGTAAAAACAATGTATTATCTGGATGTTAACTTCTATCGTTATTTCATTGGACGTGATGATCAGTCTGTCAATGAGGCAAATATGATCAAACGTATCGACCAGCAGTTTAAAGTTACTTATATCATGATTGATTATATGACTCAGTTTAATCTTGTAAGTAAGCCATTAGAACGTTATATGAGACATTATCTTTCCATTATCATGTGTATTTCTTCCGTGATCTCTGTAAAATCTGGGCAGAAAGAGCATTTAAAGATGCGAAAAGAATTATGGAAATATTTATATGACAGTGACAAACGTCTGTATCGTAAGATCCGTCATAATATTACAAGCTGTGCAGTAAATCTGCCTGGATATGTTGGAAGAAAAGCTACGATTGCTATGTATAAAGCAGCTCGTAGATTTATCGGATTTAACTAAATATTTTTACATTAAAAGGTCCTGCAGAGGGCCTTTTTCTTGTTCCCCTCATCTTTTATTCTGCGTATTCTAATAATATAAAGTATGAAAGGCAACTTTCCATGCAGATTTCTGTTTCAAAACAAATCCATGCTGATCTTGCCCATCAGCATGGTTTTCTTGGAGAAGGTATCGGTATTGCTTATCTTGATACTGGCCTTTTCCCACATAAAGATTTCTCTCCGCATTCCACACGGATCGCCAAATTTGTAGATTTTGTTCATTCCAAATCTTTCAGCTATGACGATAATGGACATGGGACTCATATTACCGGCATCGCAGCTTCCTCTGCAACATTTGGTTCCGATTATTTGGGGATTGCTCCAAAATCCCATATCGTTTCTTTAAAAGTACTGGATGCCTCGGGAAACGGTGTTCAAAGCGCCTTCTTACAGGGTCTTGACTGGATTCATGAGTATCATCGCTCCTATCAGATCCGTATCGTTAACATCTCAATAGGAAGTCCTGGTTCCGAGGATAGTTCAGCCTCCAAAGAACTATTAAAACATGTCAACGCCCTATGGGATGATGGTCTTGTTGTTTGTATTGCCGGCGGAAACCATGGTCCAAAACCATACAGTATTTCAATTCCTGGAAATAGTCCAAAAATCATCACTGTCGGTTCCAGCGACGATAATTTTCAAATGATCGGAAGAAAACACTTCTCTTCAGGATATTCCGGACGCGGTCCCACAACATCATGCGTTATGAAGCCGGATGTTGTTGCCCCTGGAACAAATATTTTTTCGTGTTCCTTAAATAACCGCTATACTATCAAAAGTGGTACTTCCATGGCAACCCCTGTCGTCTCTGGTTCTTTTGCTCTCCTGCTCGAAAAATATCCTTTTTACACCAATAAGGATATAAAAATGAAACTGCGAAAAAACTGCGACAAATTAAAAACCCCCAGACACCATCAGGGCTGGGGGCAGATCAATCTAAAAAAATTAATGGATCTTTGATAAACTTGTATCCTTAAACTTCCTCGTCAAATAAAAATTCACATAAGACCTGATTACTGACTAAGGTACCATCTTGCGTCAGAAAAACTCGGTCTCCTTCTTCTTTCATCATGCCTTGTTTCATGGATTCTATCAATGGCTTTCCATAGACAGAATCCATGGAGCAGCCAAAACGTTCTATAAACTCTTTCTTCGAAATGCCTTTCGTCTTTCGAAGTCCAAGAAACATAAATTCTTCCATCTGTTCATAAACTGATAACGAACAGGCTCCTTCATATGCATCTCCGAACGATTGAATCTCTAAATAGTCTTTCATATCGGATGGATTCTCAAAACGTTTCTCATCCAGATACGAAGAGGCATTAAGCCCCACTCCCAAATACGGAATATGGGACCAATACCCAAGATTATGTCTGCTTTCAAAACCTGGCTTTGCATAATTTGAAATCTCATATTTGTCGTAACCATATTCGTTTAAAATCTTTTCTGTCATTCGATACATTAAAACTTCATCTTCTTCTGATGGAAGAAGTTCCTCTAACTTGTTATCTTCGTAAAAAGGTGTTCCCTCTTCAATGATCAGACTATACGCAGAAATATGTTCTGGAGAAAGTTTAGCTATTTTTCTTAAATTCTCTTCATAAGAAGTTAATGTTTGTTTCGGCACCGCACTCATCAAGTCAACATTGATGTTCAAAAATCCAGCTTGTCTTGCCCAGTCGAAACTTTGTAAAAATTCTTCATAGGTATGAATTCTTCCCAGATACTCCAACTCTTCTTTCACTGTTGACTGCAATCCAAAACTAATCCTGTTGATCCCATTTTCCCTATATGTACATAGTTTTTTTAAATCTACTGTTCCTGGATTCGCTTCAATCGTAATCTCAGCATCCTCACAAATATGAAAATGTTCAAATATAGTTTCACAAATCATTTGAATATCTTCTCTTCTAAGATATGATGGCGTTCCGCCTCCAATAAAGACGGTTACAACGTCTCGTGCTGCTAATTTCTTTCCCCAGAAAATCAGTTCTTCTTTTAGTTTCCCCAGGTATGCATGGATCGTTTCCTCCTCTGCCCGAAAGGAACAGAAATCACAATATCTGCACTTACTTTTACAAAATGGAATATGAATATAAAGCTCGATCGTATTAGTCTTCATCTAACTTCAGAACACTCATGAATGCTTCCTGTGGAATTTCAACATTTCCTACCTGACGCATTCGTTTCTTTCCTTTCTTCTGTTTCTCTAACAGCTTTCTCTTACGGGAGATATCTCCACCGTAACATTTGGCAAGAACGTCTTTTCTCATTGCTTTGACAGTTTCTCTTGCAATGACTTTACTTCCAATCGCTGCCTGAATCGGTACTTCAAACATATGTCTTGGAATTTCTTCTTTTAATTTTGTACACATCTTACGTCCACGTTCATACGCGGTATCTTCATGTACAATAAAAGAAAGCGCATCAACTTCTTCTTTGTTGATCAAAATGTCTAATTTTACAAGTCTTGATGTCTGATATCCTTTCATTTCGTAATCTAAGGATGCATAACCTCTGGAACGTGATTTTAATGCATCAAAGAAATCATAAATGATTTCATTTAATGGAAGTTCATAACGAAGTAATGCCCTTGTCTCTTCCATATACTCCATTCCAAGATATACGCCTCGTCTTTCCTGGCATAATCCCATGATCGCTCCAACAAACTCAGAAGTTACCATGATCTCTGCTGTTACGATCGGTTCTTCCATATGGTCGATCTCAGATGGATCTGGAAGATTGGATGGATTCGTTAATTCGATCATACTTCCATCCGTCTTATATACGCGATAAATAACGCCTGGTGCTGTTGTCACAAGATCCAAGTTATATTCTCTCTCTAAACGTTCCTGAATGATCTCTAAATGCAATAATCCAAGAAATCCACATCTAAATCCAAATCCTAACGCAACGGATGTCTCTGCTTCAAATTGTAGTGCTGCATCATTTAACTGTAATTTTTCTAATGCATCTCTTAAATCCGGATATTTTGCTCCATCTGTTGGATATAGTCCACAATATACCATAGGATTTACTTTTTTGTATCCTGGAAGTGGTTCAGCACATGGATCATCTGCATCTGTGATCGTATCACCAACTCTGGTTCCCTGTACATTTTTAAGGCTGGCTGTAACATATCCAACCATCCCTGCTGTCAGTTCATCACATGGATTGAATCTTCCTGCCCCAAATGTACCAACTTCTACAACTTCTGCACTCTCTCCAGTTGCCATCATCTTCATCTTTGTTCCGACTTTGATCGTTCCTTCTTTGATCCTTGTAAAGATGATAACTCCTTTATATGCATCATACATACTGTCAAAGATCAATCCTTGTAATGGTGCATTCTTATCGCCCTCTGGTGATGGAATCTTCTCTACGATCTGCTTTAATACCTGTTCTACATTTAGTCCGTTTTTTGCAGAAATCTGAGGTGCATCTTCTGCATCGATTCCGATCACATCTTCAATTTCTGCTTTAACACGCTCTGGATCTGCACTTGGAAGATCGATCTTGTTGATAACCGGCATAACTTCTAAGTCGTGATCAATCGCAAGATAAACATTTGCCAATGTCTGTGCCTCTATTCCCTGTGCAGCATCGACAACAAGGATTGCTCCCTCACATGCTGCAAGACTTCGTGATACTTCATAATTAAAGTCCACGTGTCCCGGTGTATCGATCAAGTTAAAAATATATTCTTCCCCATCGTCAGCTTTATAAACAATTCGTACTGCCTGCGATTTGATCGTAATCCCACGTTCTCTTTCAAGATCCATGTTATCAAGAACCTGCTCCTGCATCTCTCGATCCGTTAATGTTCCTGTCATCTGAATGATTCGATCTGCTAATGTTGATTTTCCGTGATCTATATGTGCGATAATACAAAAATTTCGTATTTTACTCTGATCTATTGCCATAAGTTCCTCCTAATTATATTTCAAGTACATATGTCTTTTCAGACACTCCATTTTAGTATAACACATTATTTAATAATTCAGCAAGTAAACTCATAGACGCTTTTGCTTCTGATAACGTATTATTCTGCGCACCAACTTCCACTAACAAGCTTCTTCCTCTGTAGTGCAGATTATAACGATATCCTTTTACGTAAATTTTTCGTGTAAATCCAGGGTATTTCAAAGCAGCCTGTGCTTGCAATTGCAGGCTGAACGCAAGATTTGTCTGCTTATTTGGATTCTTTAAATATTTGATATTTCCATTTGTTGCTGTACGGCTCATTCCATTAAAAAACATGATCTGCGCCATTCTCTTTCCATTTTGTCTCGTCACAAGCTTTGTCGATTCATTGACTCCATCCCTGTGCAGATCGATCACAACCTGAATGGATGGATATTTTTTTAGATTCTTTTCAATTGCAGTTGCTGCATAATTATAAGCCTTGGATCGCTCCTCTTTTCCGTTTTTTACATCGTAAATGTTACGATCATGTACAACCTTGATATTTTTTTGCTCCAATCTCTTCGTTAAAACATCTCCAACACCGATCACAGTATCTGATTTTCTTCCTTTCCTGCTGCCACGGTATGCCTCACTCCCATGTGTATGATAAATTAAAATCTGCGGTTCATCAGATTTCCTTAATTTTAAGTTCGTGTTTAATAAAACTTTTCCATTTAACTCATTTTCTGTCGCCATTGTCGTACTGTCGATCTGATAAATATATTTTCTTAAATATTTTGAATTTTCCCATTTTTTTGCATGAAACAACTTTTCTTCTTTTTTTACCTCCTCTACCACCTCATCCGTTGTTTCATCATCCTGAAAATAATAATCTTGCTGTACTAGATCTTCTTCTTTTTTATCCTTATAATCTGTGCGATATTGTAAGATTGGTACTGTTTCCTGATAATACATACAGACCATGTCCGATAGAATATTTCCCGAAAATGTCACTTCCGTCTTAGATACTGCCGGAAAAAATCCTGTCATGATTCCATGATAATAATGATCCATGAATTCTAAAACCATTCCCTGCGCATTGATCTTCTGACTAAAAAAAATGATCAGAAAACAACCGATCGTAATACTCAATATCCATCTCTTTCTTTTCTCCATACTTTCATTGTATTCATTCATATTTTAATTATGCAGTAAATGATTGATTCCTTCAGATATCGTATAACTGATCCGTTTCATAGATTCATCAATATTTTTTGGTGTAACATGCATGGAAATAAATTCTTCATCAATATTTTCAGAAACATTTTCCAGAGATTTTTCTCCAAAAACATCATGAATGATCGCTGGAACAGAAATTACCGTTGGAACACCAATTGCAAGAACTGGAACACCAATCGTATGCTGTGTAATCTCATTCCTATGGTTTCCAACACCTGAACCCGGTGCAATTCCCGTATCGCTGATCTGAATCGTTTTATTTAACCTGCTATAACTTCTGGCCGCCAGAGCATCGATCACGATAACAACATCTGGTTTTATCCGGTCTGCTAATGATTCTAAAATCTCACTTGTTTCAATTCCCGTCTGTGCCATAACCCCCGGTGCGATCGCACTTAGTTCAAATTGATAATTTCCAATCCCCTCTTTTTGCAAATGTCTTGTAATATATAGATTGTTCACAACTTTAGGCCCTAACGAATCCGCTGTCACATCAGCATTTCCAAGTCCTGCGATCAGTATTTTTTTCTTTTTGTTTAACATTTCCTTTAAATTTAAAAACAATGCTTCACTCATTTCTTTATGAAAACTACCATCGTTTGTTGACAGATCTTTCGCTTCGATCGTAATATAGGTTCCCTTTGGTTTTCCTAAAGAGTCCTCCCCTTTTTTGTTTTTGATGATGATCTTTGTTTCTTTTATATGATTCGTTGTATCAATTCTTGTCTTTACGATAATTCCTGACTGTGCAGAGCCAATATTCTTCTCTTCTTTTAATTCCAGTGCCAGATCTGTACGATTTTGCATTGATTTTGCCTCCTTTTTTCTCTAGTATGTGATTGTTTTTAAAAAAATATTACATTTTTTCCCCAAAGATATTGACAAATTCAATCATTTTCTATAAGATATAACAGTATGTTTTGTGTATAGCTAACCGTGTCTCGCTATAGACAAGATTCAAGAAAAGAAAGAAATTTAAGTTATCATATTGGAGGTGCCCACTTTGGCAAATATTAAATCAGCAAAAAAAAGAATCAAAGTTATCAACACAAAAACAGAAAGAAATAAAGCAATCAAAACTAAAGTTAAAACATATATCAAAAAAGTAGAAGCAGCGATCGCAGCTAACGATAAAGCAGCAGCTTCTGAAGCTTTAACAGCTTGCATTTCTGAAATCAGCAAAGCTACTTCTAAAGGAATCTTCCACAAGAATACAGCTTCTAGAAAGATTGCTCGTTTATCTAAAGCCGTTAACGCTATTGCTTAATCAGATATCAAGAAACGAATTTTAATAAAATTAACCCGAAAAAAAGAAGCCACCGTCAGGCTTCTTTTTTTCATCATTTTTATTATACTAGACTTCTTCTATCTTAAATTGATTGATTTATTTCTGACTGAACTGGATCAACAATAGTTCTACCCCAACTCTGTCGCTGATCTTTCCTGTTTTAATTGATTCATCAGTTTTTGCACATGCTTCGATCATATCTCTGAGTGTATCCATTGAAAACATTTTCGCTTGATCTTTTAACTTTCCTGCAACAAATGCTGGAACTTTCATCTGCTTTGCGATCATCCCATTGCTCTTTCCAAGACAATCTAAATCTTTCACCTGAAGCAGCTGATTACACTGTCTGACTAACAATGCCAGAATTCCAAATGGTGATTCCTTTAACTCGATCAGATCATAATATAGTGTCAATACTTTTTCTCTTTGCTTTCTCGCAATTGCCTCAAGCATCACAAAGATCTGATTTGTCGTCTGAGAAGATGTCAACTCTTCCAGATCACGGATCGTAATTTCTTCTCTCTCTCCAACATAGGAGATCAATTTCTCTAATTCATTTTTTAAAGTATACATATCAGATCCACAGCGATATAAAAAACTTCGCATCGTTGCAGATGACATCTGTTTTCCTTCTTTCTTAAGCAATGAGATCAGCCATCTGGATAATTCTTTATCTCCAGCAGATTCAAAACATACCGCATGTCCTTCCTTCGAAAGAAATTTATAAATCTTTGAACGCTTATCTACACTATCTTCTATAAAAAGCACAACACTTGTATCCGAGGCTTCCTTTAATCCTTCAATAAACGTATCATCACTTTTCTTTCCAAGTCCTGTTTCATCCAAGATCAAAAACCTATGATCACTAAAAAACGGCAGTGTTTTAGCAAGTTCAACAATCTCTATCGCATCAGCCCTTTTTCCTTCAAAATAAGAATAGTTCATCGTATCATCTTCTGAAACTAATGCTTTCTTTAACTGGTTTTTCATCTGGGAGATCATATATTTTTCTTCCCCGTAGAATAGATAAAAACGTTCGTATGTATTTGTCTTGATATCTTCTAATATTTTCTTCATATTCTTTGCATCTCTTTCTATAGCTTTTGATAGTATACCTTTTTTTTTGAAGATTTTCAACCATCTCTTCTTTTGAAAAAAATAATCGCACCACTTCGATCTGTTCTATAAATCTTTGTGCGATATGTCTGTAGTCTGTGGATAGTTTCTAAATGTGGGTGTCCATATCTATTTTGTTTTCCACAAGAGATGACCGTCTGTTTCGGCTGAACCTTTTGTAAAAATTCATTACTCGTGGAATTTTTTGACCCATGATGTGCTGCTTTTAATATATCTGCTCTTTCCAATTCTTCTGATAATAGTTCTTCTTCGCCTTCTTTTTCCACATCTCCCGTTAACAGCACCCGATATCCAAGTATTTTTCCCTGCATTACCAACGATGCCGCATTCTTTTCCATCTGACTGTTCTTTTGAGGATGCAACACTTTCAAACTTCCATCTTTTGTAGTGATCTGCCTTCCTCTTGAAAGATAAAAAATAGTTGTTCCTCGTTTCTTCGCTATACCTATGATCTTTTTCATTGTCTCATCTTTTGGAATCTCTGGAAGCCCAAGATACTTAATTTTCCCCATCTCAAGTAATTCCTTGATCCCAGAATAATGATCGATATCCATATGACTGATCACCGCAATCTGAATCTTCTGATACCCCAGATATTTCATATACGGAAGAATCCGATATCTTCCAACCTGATCTTCACTGCTGCTTCCACCATCAAATATGATCGCCCCAGACTTCGTATCTGCTACAAAACAATCTCCCTGCCCAACATCAAGAAATGCCAGACTCTTTCTTCTTGCCATTGGAATCCATATCAAAATGATCATGATAACATAAGCCAGACTGATCCTGATATGTCGATTTTGTCCATTTTTCTTCCATATCCACAATCCGGTCATAAAATAAAATAAGAGTACCCATAAAAATGGTACATGTCCGATCGTCAACATCCCATAAGACTGTCTGGAAATCCACAAAACCCCTTGGATCATCCATGAGATTGCTTCATGAAATACGGTATACGGCAAAAAAATCAAAAGAAAAGCTAAAGTAAAAGCACACGTTGCCAGTGGTACTGCTGCTACATTCGCAAGAAAAGAAAAAGCTGGAGCTTCATATTGAAAATATATGATCAATGGCAGCATCCCTATCTGGATAAAAATACAAAACGATAAAGATTCCTTCAACTTATAATATTTACCTTTCATCTTTGGTTTAACAAGTTGATAGATTGCGATCACAAAAACTGCTGTAAATGAATATAAAAAACCCGTATCATAGATTCTGTACGGACACATTATAAGTAAGACAATTCCTGCAAAAGCTCCTGCAGACATCATATCATAGTGTTCTCCTAATATCTCTGACAGGAAGTAAACACCCAACATCATCACTGCACGAAGTGACGATCCCGATCCACCTGTTAAAATACAATAAAACACTGCGCCTGTCATTCCTGCCAGTGAACCAACTACAAAATTTCCACACCACTTGCGAACCAATTTATATACCCTTCTTCCTGCCAACGATATATGAAGTCCTGATACCGCAAGTAAATGAATTAATCCACTTTCCTTAAAGTCATCTTTAACCTCATCACTCAGTCCATTTTTATCACCTATTAACATCCCCTTTAAGAAATCACTTACTTCATTTTTGTATTGAATTTCTAACTGATGTTTCATGTACTCTCTACATTGCAAGATCTTTTCCTGAAAATATATATTTTGATGTCCTTCGATCTCAATATTTTTCGAATATACATGATAGTAAATTCCTTTACTGAAATAATAATGTCTGCTTGAAAATTGGCCAGGGTTAGCTGCATCTTCCCATTCTTCTAATTCTCCTTGAAACCGAAGAATATCTCCTGGAATGATCTTTTCATCCTCGGGTGTATATAAAAGGATCTTCCCCTCCAAATTTTTATTTTTTAAAAGTACTGCTAACTTTCCCTTCTTTGTTTTCGATACTTCTAAAACTCTTCCCATTGTATATTCTGTTGCCTTTTCCTTTACCTGGATCAGATCAAGTTTCATGGAAGTCTTAAAACCTAACGATAATAAAATTCCTGCAAGTATCCCAACTACAACCCATCCATAACGCCTATCACTAAAAATCAAGGACGCCAACAGACAAATACCTGTCAATAGGTAAAAAGCCGCTGTCATGGACATAATATTCCATACAACGGCTGTTCCGGATAACACTCCGGCAAATATAAGAACCATCGGTCTTTGTTTCATAAATTATTTCATTGGCAACTTACCAAATACAAAACTATCTCTTCCAAGAGCACCAATTGCTGTACCATCTGTATCAAGCATTGGCTCTCCAGAAATTGAAAATGATACATAATTGATATCTTTTAACTGAGTCAGTGTATATACAATACCAGCACGGCAGATCAAATCTCTATTCTCTGAAATTCGTTTATACCCTGTCGAAAAATCAATCTCAACGATATTTGTATTCACTGATACACCATTGATCATAATTCTCTTTGGAATCACTGAGCGTATCTTATCACTCTTTGGAGTCTGTTGAAGTTTCTTTAATAAAATCTTCACTTTCTGCTGCTGATTCCCTTCAAGCTCCACATTTTCTTTCTTCATGATCAATTTCGTAACATCATTATTAGTATAGTAAATTGCTGTTCCTTTTTGATTGCCTTGGTCATTGGTTTCTTTTTTTGACCGGCATCCTGCCACTAAAGTCATCAAAGCCAGACAAAGCAAAAAGATCATGCATAATTTTCTTTTCTTCATCTCTTCCTCCTAGCCTTTATACTTTAATGGAATTCTAAGTGTAAATGTTGTTCCTTCACCAACCTTACTGTATAACTTAATCTCTCCATTATGAAGAGAAACAACGCTCTTTGTGATCGCTAATCCAAGTCCTGTGCCTCCAGTATCTCTTGATCTTGCTTTATCCACGCGATAAAAACGATCAAATACCTGATCCTGGCAATCCTCAGGAATTCCAACACCAGAATCTGCAACTTTCACATAAAAATACTTATGATCTGCATTCAGTGTCACGCGGATCCACCCATCATCTTTGTTATACTTGATACCATTCTCGATCAGATTCGTAAGCCCTAAAGACAACTTCACTTCATCAATCTCTGCTGTTACTGGACGAAAACTTTCAAAGATCAATTCGATATTACGCTGCAGAGCCAATGGTTTTAAACGCTTCATGATAATCTCCAACAATTCATTGATACTTACTGTTGTGATCTGAAGCTGCGCTGCTTTCTTGTCTAGTTTCACCAGAGATAACAGATCTGAAATGATCACGTTCTCACGGTCGATCTCAGCAACGATATCCTGCATGAATTCTCGATATAATTCAGCCGGAACCTGATCTCCCTGCTGAATTAAGGAATCTGCAAGAACTTTCATCGATGTCATTGGTGTCTTTAACTCATGCGATACATTCGATACAAACTCCTGTCTTGAATCTTCCAACGTCTGCATTCTTCCAAGAATCTCATTAAAACGCTGCACAATACTGCGTACTTCTAGGAATCCTGTCTCTTCAATGGATTCATCTTCATGACCAGCCGCAATAAAATCAACATCTCTCTGAATCTTCTTTAAATCTCTCGTCAGCAGATAACTAATGATCATTGCCATTGATAATCCACAGATGATACATGCTACCAGCAGCATATTCCTGCGATGCTCCATCTCCGTAACTGCTCCCATCATATCCTCAGATGGCACAGTCGCCTGCACAGCTCCCAGGATATGATTCTGCTTTCCAGCTTTTGATACGATCGGAACCATCACTTCGATATACTTTCCACTCTCTGATACAATCCTTGTCTTCTTTCCATCCATAACATCCAATACATTATCATTTAAAAAGAATCTAGACTGAAAATCTGTATGAGTATCCTTGATGATCTTATAATTATTCTTAATTACGATGATCCGCCCATTCATACTTGCTGCAAGTTCATCAATCTGATTAGAAAGAGAGTTGGAGCCATCATCTAAATGAAAATCGACTCCAACTACCTGATCACCAAGCCAGCTACACTGACTGACCACACTATCCACTTTCTGGTCATATGTTTTCTGACGATATCCATCGTTTAACAACTTACTAAATAAAACTGATATCAATGTCGTCAGAAGGAAAACTGACAAGAAAATAAAGAACTGCATACTATGTAAAAAGGCAAATCTGTTCTTCTTAGGACTGAAAATAGTAACCTACCCCCCACTTTGTATGTACATAGTCCGGTACTCCCGGATTCACTTCGATCTTCTCTCTCAATCTTCGGATATGCACGTCAACCGTTCTTGCATCCCCCGGATAATCATATCCCCATACTGTATTCAACAAATCCTCTCTGCTGTATACTTTGTTTGGATGAAATACCAGTAACTCTAACAAGTCAAATTCTTTCGCCGTTAGATTTACTTCCTTCCCATGAATATGAACTCTGCGGCTTTCGCAATCAATCTTTAATCCTCTGCATTCTACAACCTTGGCTGATTCTTCTTCTTTCACATCGTGATGTGCACTTCGACGTAAGATCGCTTTGATTCTTGCCTTTACTTCCAGAATATTAAATGGCTTTGTGATATAATCATCTGCCCCATATTCAAGGCCAAGGATCTTATCCATATCTTCTCCCTTAGCCGTCAACATAATGATCGGGACGCTAGAGAATTCGCGAATTTCCTGACAAACCTCAAACCCAGTCAGTCCTGGAAGCATTACATCAAGAAGAATAATATCATATTGATTCTCTTTGGCTTTCTCTAATGCTTCTTCTCCATCATAAGCACAATCTACCTGCATCTCATCTTGTTCCAGACTGAATTTGATGCCCTTCACGATTAGTTTTTCATCATCAACAACTAAGACCTTCCTCATTTTTCCACCTCTAAAATTATATTGTTATCTTGTCTTTGATCTTATGATATATCCCCTCTTTAATTCCCTGAATCTTCATAATATCTGAAATATCAGAAAAAGGGCCATGTTCCTCTCGATAAGAGATAATATCAGAAGCCTTCGCTTCCCCTATCCCTGAAAGCGTCATCAACTCCTTGACACCTGCAGTATTGATATTGATCTTTCCAGAGGAAGATTGCACTGCTTTGGAATCAGATCCTTCATTCTTCGCTGTCTGTTTCTTTGACGGAATCGTTATCTGCTGCCCGTCTTTCATCTTCTCTGCCTGATTAATACTCTCTGCTGAAGCCTTCTTAGTTAGTCCACCAGCTGCTTTCACAGCAGAAACAATACGTTCACCTTTCGAAAAACGATAAACTCCCGGATGTTTTACTTCTCCACATACATAGACATAAATAGTTTCCTTAGAAGAAGACTTCTCAGCCGTTGTCTTTGTCTCCTTCTTTGGTTCTATCGATACTTCCTTCCTGCGGCTGCATCCAATGGACATCATAAAAACCATCAGCAAAATGGTTATCACTTTAACTCTCCTAAACAACATAAACCTCCCGGTCTTATGCAAAGAGTCTGGAACATGTAAATCTAACTTCTATTTTAACGAAAATTATAATACTTTACAAGAGATATTTATGATTTCCATTTAAATATTATCAATCCTGTGACAAACAAAACCACTCCTAAAAGCTTTACCCATGCAAAACCTGTTTTTTCCACACCAAACAGACCGAAAACCTCGATCAGATAAGAAACAACACTTTGTGATGCGACGATCAACATTGCTGACTGTGAAGGTCCTAAACTTGCCACACTTTTTATCACTGTAAATGTGATCGCAGCTCCGATCACTCCTCCTAATAAAAGGTATCTGGGGCTGACCTTTAAAAGCATCGTGAAACTTTGGTCCCTCTCGGTGATCAACCAGATCAACAGACATGCGAGAAATCCTGTTGCCTGTACAAATGTACTCGTTGTCCATGTACTGCTTTGTTTAGTTACTTCTGTGTTAAATACACCTTGAATACTCATTAAAGCTCCTGAAATCAATGCAATGATCAATCCAAACATATAAAAACCTCCATGAAAAACTATCTTTTTACGGATAGTTTTTCCATAGAGGTCTTTTTTATACATTCTATGCGATACAATCTTCTAAAATAGAAATCATCTCATCTACATGTTCTTTTTCAATCACAAGCGGCGGTACAAAACGAATGACATTATTTCCTGCAGAAATTATGATCAATCCTTTCTCCAGTGCTTTCTTAACGATATCACCAACTGGATGATCTGCATTAAATTCAAGTCCTTGCATTAAAGCAATTCCGCGATGCCCTGTAATACAATCATGCTTTTCTTTTAACTCTTCTAACTTATCCCATAGATAAGTACCAATTTCTTTTGCATGTTCTGGAACCTGTAACTTCTCAAACTGGTCAAATACTGCATTGATCGCCGCTGCTGCGAATGGATTTCCACCATAAGTTGTTCCATGATCACCTGGTACTAAAGCCCCATCAGCCTTTTCACCTACAACAAACGCCCCAACAGGAACACCACATCCAAGCGCTTTTGCAAGTGTTAAGACATCCGGTTTTACTCCATAAAGATCATGTGCAAACAAAGATCCACAGCGCCCCATTCCACACTGAATCTCATCAAAGATCAGTAAGATATCTTTCTCATCGCAGACTTTACGAAGTCCCTCTAAGAATTCTTTATCCGCTGGGAAAATTCCACCTTCACCCTGAACAACTTCACATATGATTCCACAAGTTTTATCTGTGATCTTTGATACAACATCTTCTAAGTTATTGAATTCTGCAAATACAGCACGAAATTCTTTTGGAACAAATCCATCCTGATAATGACTGTTACCAGTCACTGATAAAGCTCCCTGGCTTCTTCCGTGGAATGAATGATTCATTGCGATAAATTCATAATCTTTGGAATCGTCTTTATTATATGCATATTTTCTTGCAACTTTTAACGCACCTTCGATTGCTTCTGTTCCACTGTTTGTAAAGAAGACTTTTTTAAGCCCTGAAGCATCGACAATCTTCTTTGCAGCTTCTACTGCTGGAATATTGTAATATAAGTTTGATGTATGGATCAATTTATCAATCTGGTCTTTTAATGCCTGATTGTATGCTTCATTTCCATATCCTAATGCAAATACAGCAATTCCTGCACCAAAATCCAGATATTTCTTCTGGTCAGCATCATATAAATAGACACCTTTCCCTTTTTCTAATACAACTGGAAAACGATTGTATGTCTTTAAGATATACTGTTCTCCCTGCTCAATATATTCCTGCTGCGTTTTCATCTTAACATCCTTCCTCATCTTCTTCGTTGAATAATGGTTTATCAAATAATGGTTCTTTTAAGATGGCTGTTCCAATACCTTTTTCTGTGAAGAATTCCAGTAACAGACAGTTTGTTAAACGTCCGTCTAAGATATGGACTCTGGATACTCCACCTTCGATCGCTTCAATACAGTTCTTAAGTTTTGGAAGCATTCCTCCTCCAACAACTCCGTTATCGATAAATTCTTTTGCCTGTTTAAGATCCATCTCAGAGATCAATGTTGATTTATCTTCTGGATCTACGAATACCCCTTCGATATCAGTTAAGAATACCAGTTTTTCTGCATTCAATGCTTCTGCAACTGCACATGCTGTGTCATCCGCATTAATATTATATGGTTCATAGTTATCTCCTAAACCAATTGGAGAAATAACTGGTACAAAATCATCTTCAATCAATGCTTCAAGAAGTGTTGTATCGACACTCTTAACCTCACCGACATATCCAAGATCTTTTCCAGGCATTTCTTTTTTCTTTACACGGATCATTTCAGCATCTTTTCCAGAAAGACCTACGGCTTTAACCCCAACTTCTGCCATCATGGCCACCAGTTCCTGATTGACTTTAAATAATACCATTTCAGCAACTTCCATTGTCTCTTTATCTGTCACACGAAGTCCATGGTAAAATTCTGGTTCTTTTCCTGACATACGAACCCATTTACTGATCTCTTTTCCACCACCATGTACGATGATCGGTTTCATACCTACTAGTTTTAATAGTGCAACATCTCTGATCACGCTTTTTTGAAGATTCTTGTCTTTCATAGCGCTTCCACCGTATTTTACAACAACGTAACAGTTATTGAAACGACGGATATATGGTAATGCCTCTGTTAATACTTTTGCTTTTTGTTTTGACTGCTCGATCAATTCGTTAATTTCATTTCCCATCTGTTCCATTGATTCTTCCTTTCATAGTTGTCTGCTTTTATGCCTTTTATTTTGTCGTCTATCTATAATGATCTTATTCTTATGATCGGTAATCTGCATTAATTGTTACATAATCATGTGTCAGATCACATCCCCATGCAGTTGCTTCAAACTCTCCATTATGAACATCAATATCCGCTGTCACTGCATCTGCAGATAATACTTTCGTTGCCTCATCTTCAGAATAATCTGTTGCAATTCCGTCTTTTACGATCTCGATCACACCATCCGCACTTTTTAAACTAATATCAACCTTGACTGGATCAAAATCAACTCCAGCATAGCCAAGTGCACAAAGAATTCTTCCCCAGTTTGCATCTTTTCCGTAAATTGCTGCTTTTGTAAGACTTGATGTTACGACAGATTTGCTTAAGATCTTCGCATTTTCTTTGGAGTCTGCACCAGCTACATGAACTTCAAATAAACGTGTACATCCTTCTCCATCCCCTGCGATCTGTTTTGCAAGAGACTGGTTAACATATAATAATCCTTCTCTGAATGCTTCATAGTCTGCATCTTTTTCTGTAATTTCTTTATTTTCTGCCATTCCATTTGCAAATACAAAAACTGTATCATTTGTAGATGTATCTCCATCAACTGATACCATATTGAATGTATCTTCAATGAGTTCCCTCTGCAGTTCTAATAATAAAGCTTTATCGATTGCTGCATCTGTAGTGATAAATCCAAGCATTGTTCCCATGTTTGGGTGGATCATTCCAGAACCTTTGCACATACCTGCAATTGTAACTGTCTTTCCATTGATCTCTACTTCTACTGCCGCTTCTTTTGGTTTTGTATCGGTTGTAAGGATAGCCCAGGATGCATCTTCTTCACTTTGTCTGTCTGCTTTTAATTCTGGAACTAACTTCTTGATTCCTTCTTTGATCACATCCATTGGCAGCTGCTGTCCGATAACTCCTGTGGAACCTACGACAACTTCCTCTGGTTTAATATCTAACAATTTCGCTACTTCTTTTGCTTCTGTTACAACATTCTCATATCCTTGTGCACCCGTACATGCATTTGCAATTCCTGTATTAATTACCACTGCTCTGACTGCTTCTTGTTCTTCTACGATCTTCTTTCCCCATAAAACTGGAGCGGCTTTTACAATGTTCTTTGTAAATGTTCCTGCGATCTTTGCTGGCACTTCACTTACGATCATTGCCATGTCTTTGTTTGTCTTCCCTGGTTTCACTCCGGCACGAAGTCCTGCACATTTAAAACCTTTTGGAGCTGTTACTCCGGCATTGATGATCTTCATAATTCTAGTCCTTCCTTACCAAAGCCCTATGGGAACATTGGTACTAATTCTAATCCTTCAGTTTCTTTTAATCCAAACATAAGATTCATGTTCTGTACGGCCTGTCCAGCTGCACCTTTTACAAGGTTGTCCATGGCACCCATCATGATAATACGGTTTGTACGTTTATCGATCTTAAAGTTGACATCCACATAGTTACTTCCCTCTACCCATCTTGTCTCAGGGCAGACATCTTTATCTAACACTCTGACGAATTTTTCATTCTTATAATAAGAGTCGTAGATTGCTTTCACTTCTTCGTAACTTACATCTTTCTTAAGTGTTGCATATGCTGTCACTAAAATTCCACGGTTCATTGGAATTAAGTGTGGTGTGAAGTTTAATAATACTTCTTCTCCAGATGCATAGCTTAACTGATCTTCGATCTCTGGCGTATGTCTGTGAGTTGCAACTCCATATGCTTTGATATTTTCATTTACTTCACAATATAAGTTATTGACTTTCGCACCACGTCCAGCTCCGGATGTTCCTGATTTAGCATCGATGATCACACTGTTCATCTCAATGAGTCCTTCTTTCGCCATTGGATAAATGGATAATGTAGAACATGTTGGATAGCATCCTGGGTTAGCAATCAGTCGTGCTTTCTTGATATCTTCACGATTGATCTCGCAAAGTCCATAAACTGCCTCATCAATAAATTCTGGACTCTGATGTTTGATCCCATACCATTCTTCATATCGATTTACATCTTTAATACGGAAGTCCGCACTTAGATCAATGATCTTAACTTTAGATAAGATTTCTTCTGATACTAAAGAACTACAAAGTCCCTGCGGTGTTGCTGTAAAGATCACATCCACTTTAGATGCAAGCTCATCCATGTTATCATCCAGACATTTGTCATCAACGATCTGGAACATATTTCTAAATACTTCATAATATTTCTGGTCTATATAACTTCTGGATCCATACCATACAACCTCTGCATCTTTATGCTGTGTAAGGATTCTTACAAGTTCTTGTCCTGCGTAACCTGTGGATCCAATGATTCCTGCTTTGATCATGTTAATCTCCTTGTCCTTCTCTTTATAATGTAGGTTATTTTTTTAATCATTGTTCATAAGTATACAACTGAATTTTAAAATATGCAATAGTTTTGTATAAATATGCAATTATTTTTCATTTTATTCATTTTTATATTATAAATATTCATTATTTTCGAAAATAATCCTTGCAAAAGATGTAAATATAACGTATATTAGTAAACAAGCAAATATTTATATGAACATACGGGATTTTCAATATCAGATCCTATATATAATAGGAAAACATCCCGTCAATATACACTTAGGAGGATTTATTTCATGAAAGAAAAAGTTGTTTTAGCATATTCCGGAGGTCTTGATACTACAGCTCTGATTCCTTGGCTTAAGGAAACATTTGACTATGAAGTTATCTGTTGCTGTGTTAACTGTGGACAGGGTAACGAATTAGATGGACTTGATGAAAGAGCAAAATTATCCGGAGCATCTAAATTATATATCGAAGATATCGTTGATGATTTCTGCGATAACTATATCATGCCATGCGTACAGGCTGGTGCTGTATACGAACATCAGTATCTTCTTGGAACATCTATGGCTCGTCCAGCAATCGCTAAGAAATTAGTTGAAATCGCCAGAAAAGAAAATGCTGTTGCGATCTGCCACGGTGCTACAGGAAAAGGAAATGACCAGATCCGTTTTGAACTTGGTATCAAAGCATTAGCTCCAGACATCAAGATCATTGCTCCATGGCGTATGACAGATGTATGGACAATGCAGTCTCGTGAAGATGAGATCGAATTCTGTGAAGCACACGGAATCCACCTTCCATTTGACGCAAGCCACAGCTACAGCCGTGACCGTAACTTATGGCATATCAGTCACGAAGGTCTTGAATTAGAAGATCCTTCTTTAGCACCAAACTACGACAACATGCTTGTTTTAGGAGTAGCTCCAGAAAACGCTCCAGATAAAGATACAGAAGTTACTATGACATTTGAAGCTGGTGTTCCTAAAACATTAAACGGAAAAGAAATGAAAGTTTCTGAGATCATCACTGAATTAAACCGTCTTGGTGGTGAAAATGGTATCGGTATCGTTGATATCGTTGAGAACCGTGTTGTAGGAATGAAATCCCGTGGTGTATATGAAACTCCAGGTGGAACAATCTTAATGGCAGCTCACGATCAGTTAGAAGAATTAATCCTTGACCGTGAAACAATGGAAGCTAAAAAGAAACTTGGAAGCCAGATGGCTCAGGTTGTATACGAAGGAAAATGGTTCACACCACTTCGTGAAGCAATCCAGGCATTCGTTACATCTACTCAGCAGTATGTAACAGGTGAAGTTAAATTCAAACTTTACAAAGGTAATATCATCAAGGCTGGAACTACTTCTCCATACAGCTTATACAACGAATCTTTAGCATCTTTCACAACTGGTGATATGTATGATCATCATGATGCGGATGGATTTATTACATTATTTGGACTTCCTTTAAAAGTTCGTGCTATGAAGATGCAGGAAGCTGAGAAGAACAACAATAAATAAATTCTGATTGTAATGATGTTGCATGTATAAGTCAGAAAGAAGATAAGAAGAAATATTTATAAAAATAAAGGGTGACACTCCGCATTTTTGAAAGCGTTTTTTACAAATTCGCATTCAAAAAGTGCTCATGTTGTCACCCTTTATTTTTATAAATATTTCTTCTTATCTTCTTTCTGACTCATACAACAGAACACTATTCAAATCACTACACAGTGTGTATGTTAAACGGTATTGGTTGATGATTTCTCTTATCTTAATTTCTACGAAACCTTAAATTGCGAGAATTTTCAGCTATCGATTACCTAAATATATAAACAATACAGTAAAACATACACACCACCTTAAATTTTCCAATCTTGTGAATTGTCCACTCTATAGACTTCAGGTATATGATAAAAAATAAATAAGCAACCGAAAGCGATGCATTGGAATTCTGCCATATTTTGAATAAATTCGCAGCCCAATTGGACGAATGTCTGAGCTTCAAAGACTTTGGTCTTAGACAAAACTCCAGAGCGAGTTTTCGTAGGAAATTGGGCGAATCAGCGATTTGTTCAAAATATGAGCAAAATTCCACCGCATCGCTTTCGGTTGCTTATTTATTTTTTATCATATACTGAAAGACTACAGTTGGCCAACTTACAAAATTAAAATTTATTCTACATAGTACACCCAATTATCTTTACGTTCAGGAATTCCCGGATACTCTCCATCGACATATCCAAGTACGCAATGTCCGATTCCAACATAATCCCCTTCAATTCCCAGAGATTTTAATAATTCTTTCCCTTCTTCACTTTCAAATTCTTCTTTCGCTCTGTGGATCCAACAGCTTCCGATTCCTAAATCATGAGCTTCTAACATTAGATTTGCCATAACAAGACTTCCGTCATAGACTGCTGTTGGACGGTTTTTGTCTGCTAAGACAACCAATACAACAGGTGCTCCATAAAATGGGTCGGTGTCTGTTCCCATGATATCTGCATTCCATTTAGACAGTTTATCTCTCACTTCTTTGTTCGTAACTGCAAGAATGATCGGTGACTGCTGTCCCATTCCTGTGGCTGCGTAAGTTCCTGCTTCTACGATCTTATCAATGATCTCTTTTGGTACCATATCTGATTTGTACTTTCTGATACTTCTTCTTGTTTTGATCATATCTAATAATTCACTCATGACTTATTCCTCCTATATGTATTCTTAATAACATTGTTTAAAATCCGAAATCTTCATAATCTTCTGGTAAAAAGCGGTGATAGATGATGTGACATCCTTCATCGTGAAAACAGTAATAATATGGATCTTCATTTTCTTCTGAAAAACGGATCAGATAATCGAATTCTCCATTATGAATTTCTTCTACAAACACGTTTTTATCATGTTGTTTAAATAACGCAATAATATCTTCCATTTTACATCCGTGTTTTCCAACGATTTCTACCAGTTCTTTGATAAATTCATTTGGGTTTGTATTTTCATGGACGTAGTTACTGCCTTCTTCTGGAATATAGAAGCAAAATCTTTCTTTTTTGCTAGTAACTTTGATATCTCCTAAAGTTTCTTTGATAAAATCTGGTATTCCATGAAGTCTGTTTTTCATCTGTTCTTCTGTATCCTGTGTTTCAAAAAAATGGTTTAACGAACTTAGTGGATAGTACAGACGGATACTTTCTCTTCGAAATCCCAATTTTGCCTGTTCTTCCTTGATAATGTCGATCAAATTTTTATAAAGACGTTTATATCCCATGATGTCTTCCCCTATTATATTTTATTCACTCTTTAAAATCTTGTTGATGCTTTTCATCATTTTTTTCGCATCTTTTCCACCAGAATATCCCATGCGGTATACATGATTATCTAGAAGGATTTCTCCTGAATCACTGATCACAAGCATTTTATTTCCAAATAACATGATCATCTGTGGCTTACTAGAATCACTCATCTGAGATGAGTTAGTTAATGTCTTTGTTGTAAAATGATAAGAATACTGATCTAAAACATTAACGATTTCTGTGTATTTTTTATCATCTTTTTTATATGAATATACCTGCTGTTTTTTCTTACCATTTGCATCTTTTGTTACAGTATCAGTCGAAGTAACCTGAATCATTTTAGATGATGCTGTATATTTTTCAAAAGAATATGGTGAGAGCATAACGATCGCAATGATTGCTACGATCAAAATTGCTACAAGGATCTTCATTGTCCTTCCCATTGTAAATTTCATTTTGTTGTTCCTCCAATCTACTATTTGTACCTATAATAGATTAACAGAATTTCCCTCAAATGTCGATAGCTTTCCCTGTGAACTGCTATTTATACTACATTCTTAAAAAATCTTATAATGTGGCTTTTCTTCATTGAATAATTTGTATCTTAGAAAATCATCCAGCACGATTGCTACACTTGAAATAAGAAACCAAAATACCGAGTACAATAAACAGATCTGCCCCTTAAAGTTATATGGAAGATGCGAATAATCCCAAATATCCATCTTAAGCCATATATTTACAATAAAACCTGTAATAAGTTCTAATACCGTGATGATCACAGAAGATAATACCATCTGACTAATAAAACTTATCTTGATCTTTACATTTTCGTTTAGAAGCCCACAGCAAAGGAAACATGCCCCACCACATAAAAACATCGAATAATGTGAATATCCACGTACTAAAACTTCCAGCAAAAAATATGCCATTCCTCCAATCGCAAACAGGATTGTATATTTTTCTATCTGATATCTCTTTTTCATAGTCACCGCCCATTTTCATAACTTTCTTTTTATTGTGCGTTAATTTTTCTCTGTCTATTCTATCTTAATTCAAAGAATCTATATGATGAGAGTGTCAAAAATAAATTTTTCCCCTTTGATGCAAAAAATTTGTGGCAAAATCGAGTTATTTCATGTAGAATAGAAAAGTAAATTCATTTGATTTTATGATAAAGAATAAAAATATATACAGAAAAGAGGAAACACTTATGGCACAATTATGGGGCGGTCGCTTCACAAAAGAAACAGATCAGTTAGTTTACAACTTTAATGCATCTATTTCCTTTGACCAGAAATTTTATAAACAAGACATCCGCGGAAGTATTGCACATGTTACGATGCTTGCAAGTGTTGGTGTATTAACAGAAGAAGAACGTGATCAGATCATCGATGGTTTAAAAGGAATTTCAAAGGATATCCAAACTGGAGCAGTTGAGATCACAAGTGAATATGAAGATATCCATAGCTTTGTAGAGGCAAACCTTATTGATCGCATCGGTGATGTTGGAAAGAAACTTCACACTGGAAGAAGCCGTAATGATCAGGTCGCTTTAGATATGAAACTTTATACAAGAGATGAAATTGTTGATATCAAATATTTATTAAAAGAATTAATGGAAACACTTCATCGTATCATGAAAGAACACATTGATACATTTATGCCTGGATTTACACATCTTCAGAAAGCTCAGCCTGTCACTCTTGCTCACCATGTAGGTGCTTACATGGAAATGTTTAAAAGAGATTACAGTCGTTTAACTGACATTTATGACAGAATGAACTACTGTCCTTTAGGAGCTGGTGCTCTTGCAGGTACTACTTATCCATTAGACCGTGAACAAACAGCTTCTTTGCTTAATTTTTATGGTCCTACATTAAACAGTATGGATTCTGTATCTGACCGTGATTATGTGATTGAGCTTTTATCTGCTCTATCTACGATCATGATGCATTTAAGCCGTTTCAGTGAAGAAGTTATCATCTGGAACTCTAACGAATACAAATTTGTATCCATTGATGACGGATTCAGTACAGGAAGCAGTATCATGCCTCAGAAAAAGAATCCTGATATTGCTGAGTTAGTTCGTGGTAAGACAGGACGTGTCTATGGAGCTTTAACTTCTATCCTTACAACAATGAAAGGAATCCCTCTGGCATATAACAAAGATATGCAGGAAGATAAAGAACTTACATTTGACGCGATTGATACTGTCAAAGGATGTATTTCTTTATTTAATGGAATGATGAATACCATGACATTTAACAAACCACAGATGGAAAAAAGTGCAAAACACGGATTTACAAATGCAACTGATGCTGCGGATTATCTTGTAAATCACGGTGTTCCTTTCCGCGATGCTCACGGAATCGTTGGGCAGCTTGTACTTCTTTGTCTTGATAAACATATTTCTCTAGATGAACTTCCTCTAGATGAATACCAGAAGATCAGCCCTGCTTTCGAAGAAGATATTTATGATGCCATCAGCATGAAAACTTGCGTTGAAAAACGTAATACGATCGGAGCTCCAGGACGTGATGCTATGAAAAAAGTTATCGCGATCAATGATACTTATTTAGCTAATCTCAAATAATAAGGAGACCCTTATGAAGAAAAAAGTTTTTCTTTTTGGATTACTGTTCTCACTGCTTCTCTTATGCGGGTGCGGTGTGAATCTTACCAGTACAGTAAAATTAAATAAAGACTTTTCAGGTACAAGAGTGATGTCTTGTACCTTTTCTTCCCGCGATTTTCATAGTTATTTCAAGGGAAGCAAAGAAGATCTTAATAAACTCATCAAAGAATCCTGCCCGGATGCTCTTACTTATACTTCATCTTCTTCTGACGGAAACGATACGTATACTTTCTATCTTCGTTTTTCTTCTCTTGATGATTATAAGAAGAAAGTTCGTGATCTTCTTAATTTTTCCCCAGAGATCACTTATGAATATGGAGATTCCCCATTTGTTTCCGGTCTTATTTACAAAGAAAATTTCACATCTAAAGATCTGATGACATGGCTTTATACGGCTTTGTATGAGGGAAAATATATTGACAAAGACTCCTCTTCTGACCTATGGGATTTAAAAAGTACGGAGATTTCTTTCCTTGGAACGACTTATGAAACGAAAGATAAGATCAATATTGATGAAATGGCTTATGTACCATTATCTTCCATTCATATTGATACAAAGACAAAGAAATCTGGAAAACTTGCAAGAGTGATAGAATTTGATCTTCCACAACAAACATTAGATCAAAATGCAGGAAAGATCCGTTCTTATTTTGCTGGAAATGATATCACTTGGGAAAATACATCCGATGGAAAAACTTTATGTATCAGTTTTGACGCCAACAATTTCTCTGATCTTGCACAGAAAACAAGAACTGTCCTTCATTCAAAGAATTCTTTTGGAACTTACAGCTCCACATGCAGCAAGGACAACCCTTTTACACTGAAGATCAACTATGAAGAATCTCTGGATCTCTCTCATTTTATTCAGAAAAACCAAAAGATTCCTGTTACTTATACATTTGATGAAAAACAGATGTTTAGTGATTCGATCAAACAAAAAGAAATCAGCTTTACTTCTTCTGTTACACAGCCAATTTCAACTTATGAGATTGCTACGGTATGGAACACATCCAAAGATATCCGTCGTAAAGTGTCTTTTTCTTTTGAAAAGGCTGTGACTGACCATCAGTTATCTGTAATCAAAAAGCAGTTCAAAGGACAAACCATTGATTCTGTAAATTTAGATGGTGATCAGAATGTTACGTTATCTTTTGTACAAAAAGGAAGTGTTTCAGACTGTAATAAGGATTTCTCTGCTTTGTTTCCGAATAGTTTGATGAAATCACAAGCGCATTTTTCATTTGCTGGTGGTAAGAAGGTCACATTTTCTGATAAGATTTCATTACCTGCGAATCAAAATGGTGAGAAACTTCATGGGCATTATGTATTTGCTTCTGTGAATTCGAAAGAATCTGTTACTGTAGCTGTTATGCCTGAGAAGATTGTGACAAATACGGTAAAACAGAATACATCTACCAAAGCAGTCTCTGCCCTGATCAAGTCGGATGAGAATATTCATGATCTTTGTGATTTTGAATTGACTGGAAATCGTTTGGAATTAAGCTATCGTGGAAGTACTGCTGCCAGCTTTTGGATGGGTGCATTAAGATGGATGTTGCCTGTTGTTGTTTTGATCGTGATTGGTTTATTTTTGATTCGAAAGAAAGTGGCTATTAGAGAAATGTTTGGGGATTTGAAAAAGGAATTAGCTGAAAGTGTTAATTCACTTATTGATAGGATTAATAAGAGGTAAGACACTAATCTTTCATCCCACAACCTCTTGATTTACAACTACTAGTACTGACTTGTAGTTCGCTACACTTGGCGGTAAATACCCATGACTGGACTTGCACCAACGAGATTAGTGCCATGCTCGGCACACAAATAAGTAAGGACTGCCATAATGACAGTCCTCTCCAGCATTAAGTTGCTATTAGATTAACTTAAGCTCTACAGAATTTAACGAACTTCAATTCCTCCCCCTGTATTGCAATAAAATTCAAATGACAGCGAAACTTGCTTTGTAAAACCAGAAGAATTTTTTATGACTCCTAAACATAAAATTTCTCCTGTTCTGCCACCATCAATCACACGTTTTGTAATTGTAGGTGACTTCTTCCATGAAAATCCATAACCACTTACTTAAAAACTTAAAATCTATAAAATATAGTAATATAATGCTGATAACACAAAAATCACAAAAACCACAATTCCAAATAATACTTGAGATTTTCCATATCCTTTCCAATCTTTTTGTAATTCCTTTGTTTTTTCTTCATCAATAAATCGAAGCTTATTATTTTTTGTTGACATATGAACACCTCCTCATAGCCATATATCATGGTAACGATATAGTCTTAGTTCCTGTCATAGTATATGTTCCCCCAGCTGTAAGTTTACATGTACCTTTAAATTTCATTTTATTTGCTGACTGCGGTTTAATAATTTCTTTTTCATCTAATCTCGAATCATATACCTCTATCGTTTCTATAGTTTCTGGAATACAACTTATTTTATTCACGTTATTATCAAATGCTTGTTTTATCACATCGTTACTCATAATATCTTTTTCCGTTGCCATACTTGTTTGAATAGACATCATTAATATTGCACTCATTAATAAAAACGCTACAATCATTTTTGGTTTAGATTTGATCCTATCATATTCCTCCTTTATTTACTTTAATACCTTCTATGTTTATGTTACCCCTTTTTCTTCCATACAATATAATCCAGGATTTTCTTCATTGTATGGATTTTTTACCGATTCTTATTTTTCGTAACCCCCTTTTTATTTTCTAATTTCATAAATACTATGTTAATTTACGTTTAACT
>OBWJ01000257.1_pt1 | contig 47569 bp, 65 predicted proteins | sample 1495181 | NCBI WGS metagenome assembly OBWJ01 (sample SAMEA2580041, study PRJEB22360) | human gut metagenome
AACTTAAAGTTTCGCTTGCAATATTAAATTAAGTCCTTATATTTGCAGTGTCAAACAACGAAAGACCCCACAATCTAACCAAGACGCAAAAAGATTGTTGAAAGATTAAGTTCGTAAGAGTAGAAAATAAGCAACGGTATCTACGAAGGGTTAAATGAAGGTTCGGTATCCGATTAAATGAAGCTATAAAGCCTAAATCTTTCGATGAATGACAAAGTAGTAACAATTAAAAAACAACAATTATGAAAAAAGATTTATTTATTCAGAGAACAGTTGAAAAATTTATTATGATTGAATTTGTTAAGGGCAACATGAATACTAAAGAGCAGGTAGATAGCATGATAGAATTAGTTCAAAGAAAATTAGACTTTCCATATAACGAAGCATGTGACTTTATAAGGAATGCTATCGGTATAAACGCTTAAATTAAAATATTAACAAGTGGGGGTAATACCCCACATTTAAAATAAAAATAAAATGAACGAATTAATTTCTATTAGAGAAAACAAAGGGAAACAAGTTGTTTCAGCACGTGAATTATACTTATCGCTTGGTTACGATAGTAGTAATTATTCAAGGTGGGTAAAGTCTAATATAATTGAAAACCCTTATTCTATTGAAGGTGAAGATTGGACTCCACTCGTCACAAATGACGAGCTTACTAATCAGAACGTTAACCCAACAAAAGATTATGCGATAACAATAGTTATGGCTAAAAAAATAGCAATGATGTCTAAAACCGAGATAGGAAATAAAATTAGGGACTATTTTATCGAATGTGAAAAGAAGTCACAACTATATATACCTAAAACTTATTCAGAGGCTTTAATGTTAGCAGCAAAACAAGCGGAGGAAATAGAGAATCAGCAAAAGCAGATTACAAGCATGAAGCCCAAAGCCGAATACTTCGATGAAGTGATAGACCGGAACGGACTAACAAATTTCAGAGATACAGCAAAGCTGTTAGGCGTGTCCGAAAAAGCACTTATCTTTCTTCTGATTGATAAGAAGTATATATACCGAGATCAGAAAGGAAAGTTGAAGCCAGTTGCAAGGTATGTTGGAAACTATTTGGAGTTGAAAGAATGGGCGAAAGGTGAAAAGGCAGGGACTCAAACACTGGTAACTGCAAAAGGTAGAGATCACTTTTTTAAAATTAATTAATAACGTAAAATTGTAATAACATGGAAAAGAAAGAATTAGGAGTAGGACAGTATGTAACAACTGGAACAGCGTTTATTAGAGGTGAATTTAAGCCGGAGAAAAAAAAGTTAGTTTTGTCCGAACAAAGGAAAGAGGCTATTTTGGAGTATCTGAAAGAGAGTGACGAGTCTCACAAACTGATATGCGATATAACCGGAGTTGAACGAAAGCAAGAAAAAGTATCTGCGGAACTCGAAAAGCTAAAAGAGAAATATTCGCATATGTGCGAGAGTTATGAAAATGAAAAACAGCAAAGAAATGATTTGCTTCGCAAATGCAGAGAGAAAACGGAAAAGATAATGAAGATGCAAACTACTTTAGAAGAGTCTTGCTCACATCACAACAATATGATGAATAGGATCAAAGATTTGTTGAAAGAGGTTGATATGCCATCTGTAAAACACACAATTGAGGCATTAAAGACTGAGAGGGCAAACGGAAAATTGTTGGCGGAGGATATCGAGTTATGCAGACGGGAGAATGACAGACTAAAACAAAGATACGATAATGTATGCAATGAAATTAAAGAGATCGAAAAGAATAGGGATAACCTATCAGATAACTATGATAGACTTATTGAAGATTATAACTGCTTAAACACACGTTATAATAATCAAAAGGAGTATATTGCAAAATATATAGAGGAAAACAAACGACTAATCGACAAAGTAGAAAAGCTAAAAGGAAGGTTAAACAGAGTAGCAAAGAATTACGGTGAGTTGATTAAGGCAATCAACGATAAAGCCATGAAATCAATTTAATATAAACGGTCCGGTGTAAAAGCCGGACTTAAAAAGGAGGTTAAAAATGCGTAGATTATCTATATCAGACAAAGGTATGTTTATTCCGGAAGAAGGGGAAATATTTTTTGCGGAAGTACCAAATAAGGGGATAGACCGGAGATTGAAAGCATTAGTGTCAAAAGACGATGATCCATGTATGAGATGTGTCTTTCACCGTGCGGAACTCGGTGCATTGTGTTGGAAGGTGCTGTGTCTTAAAGAAGATGTACAATGTACATTTAGGAGGGTGAGCGATGGGGAAATTTAAAAGCGTAGAACTATATGACACATTCATAATAGATCACCCTGTAACAGGGGAAACAATCAGAGTGCAAGCGATGGAAGGCAATAATGTAATATCATGCAGAGAATGCCTATTTAGACAAAAGGAGTTTAAAAAGATATGCCCGCTTATACGATGTGTAGACATGGCTACGGGAAAGTGTCAAACCTATAAACAAGTAAGGTTATGAAAAGATTAGATTTATCATGCCTGCCACTAAAATTAGATGTAGGAGAAGTTATGGAAGTTATAGACCATGAAGGGAAATACCACTTAATAAAGTGCGTACAGTCTAAAAATGGCGGTAGCTGGTGCGAAGGATGTTTCTTCGCTAAAACAGCTAAAAACTTTAGTTGTACTCAAATCAAATGTTCGAAAAGGGAGAGGGAACAGGATGTGAGATATATAGAACTTCCGGCAAAGAACGAGTTCAAGGAAGAAGAAGAAAACAATATGAAAACACTCACATTTGAAGATCTATCAGAATGAAGCAAAAGAAAGTGAGAGATTTTGAGGTGTTCGAAGTAGTACACCCGATCACAGGGAATAAAATCAAAGTTCAAGCAATACCACGGGATACAATTTCATGCAACGGATGCGACTTCCGAAAGGGAGATTTAGAAGGAATGTGCAAGGTGTACGCATGTGTGAACAATCAAACGTTAGACTGTTTAGTGTTCAAGAAAGTAAAGTAGAAATTCAAACGAAATGTTACAGAGTTTTAAAAGTTAAAGTATTAATTTAAATGTGTTGACTTATGAAAGAAGAAGTTGTTTTAATGCTCTCTGAGCTAAGATTGCAAATTGACGATACAATTAGACGTGTTGAGAAAGAAAGTGCAGCAGAAGACAAAGAAATAATGTCTACGTTGAAGCATTGCGACTTGATTGAGATAGATGATTATTTAATCTTTCAGTACGACTTTTTAGAGTGGTGTGCTAACTGCGGCTTTTTGGAGATGGAAGATGAAGAAATTACTATCGGAGGTCGTCCCTGCGCTACGTATAAATGCGTTTCAAAAAGCGATCTAATTAGCTTGGATAAAAACGGAAATATAACTGTTCACCCTTCATTGCTGTATGTCTATTTAAACCGTGGGAAGGATGAATAATACAAAGGAATCATATAGCGACACTAAGGTATACAGCCTCGCAATAGCGGTGCTCGATTTGGAAGATTACACGAAGTTTAAAAAAATGGCTTATCTACAAGGAGTATATAGAATCTCCGTTTGATGGTAAGTATATATCATCGGATAACAGAGTGAAAATATCATCTTCCGGTAACATATTTGTTACTTCCGACTTGGTTAATATGTTTTATGCCTGTAATGGAATTAATAAAATCATGTTGTGATAGTTAGGAGTCTTTTAGACTCCTTTTCTTATTTGTAAACATTTCGTTTTTATATGCCATCGGAGCGTTCGAGACTAACGTTTTAATAATCAATATCTTTGCAAAATTGCTTTTTATTCATACTTTTGTACAAACTAATATTTGAATTATGGAGATTTATAATTATTTTCTTTCTTGCGTGCTACTTGTTTCGTTTGTAGCGGCATTTTGTGTTGACTTTGCCCGAAAGACGGGTGTAATTGAACGGATGTCAGTGTTTGGTGATTCTTGGTTATCTAAGGTGTTCTGGTGGTATGGTGATAGATCACTGATTAACGAGCTAACCAACTGCGATTTCTGCCTATCGTTTTGGGCGTGTGTTATTTGTTCAGTGATCATGTCGGTCGGAATGCTAAACCCGGTGTTCATCCTTACCCCCATCTTTGCAACACCTATTTGTAGAATTTTAATTTAATGATTATGGAGATTAGAAATTATGTATCAACTATCCCGCCTTTCGAGATCGCGAAGGCGGTTAAGTTTAACGGTGATGTTCACGAATTAGCGCAGTTATTGCCAAGTTTTGAGCTACTTTCCGCAATGGATGGCGTAATGGTGGCACGAATAAACGGCAACACTTTTCGGGTGTTTAATAACGACTATATCGTTCTTGGCGAAAATGTTACTTACTCAGTCGATGAAGAAACGTTTGCCATATTATACGAGCAGGCAGATAAGGAGGTGACGAATGAACACGATTAAGGTAGGGAATCACACGGTAACGGTATACGAGGGCATTGATGAAATGCCTATCGTCCGTTATCAGAAGTTTAACCGTCTTATGCTGATTGAGTCGGGCGTAGGTAGCACTATTGAGGAACTCGACACGCATTTGCAACGTGCTATTGTCTATTGCAGGACACAGCCGGAACATACGTATAACGAGCTAATGAATCTAAGGCAGTGTTTCAATATGGCGTCGAATGGCGTACATCCGGGAATGATGGCTTTTGCCGCCTTCGTTAAATCGGTCGATGGCGTGGAATATCCGGTTAACGCATCCGACTCTGATCTAAAGGCGATATTTGACAGTCTCAGCGATGCAACTATTAACGAACTTTCTGAACCGTTTCAGAAGGTCAAAAAAAAAATAGAGGCGGAAGTATCGGTATACTTTCCAAGGATGTCGGACGATCCTCTGATTAAAGAGTATTACGATATTAAACTATCGCTGATAAAAGCAAAGTTAGATAAACTTGTGAACAACGTAGATAACAGTGAGGCGGTGAAGGAAATAGAGGATAAGTTACTAACCTTCTTTCCGCCTCGAATATTCTACGGTACTGATTCAATCGAGATAAAGACGGACAAGGAGTTTCAAGAAATGTGCTTGGTTATCACGCAGAATATACACATAAATGCACGTGAAATGTCGGTGTCTGAGTTTTACACCGCTTTCGAGATGATTAAGAGGCAGGCAAAAAGAAGTAAGAACAAATAAATTTAAATCAAATGGCGAACGAAGTAAAGGGAATAAAGTATAGCGATCTTATACAGCCGGACAGCAGTATAAAGGACGCTATTACGCAGTTGGAAGGACTGCAAAAGATATATGACGCTATGTTAAAGCGTATCGAGGAAGGCGCAAAAGGGCTGCAAAAACCTATTTCAGAAGGTGGAGGCGCAACGGATGAAGGGCGTAAAAAGATAGACGAATATGAAAAGCAAGTGCGATCATTGGCAAGGGCGGAAGTACAGTTAAAATTGGCACTGACAGAGACAGCGCAGGAGATCGCAGTCTTAAAGAAACAGACAGCCGATCAAAACTATCTGAATAAACTGCAAGCTAAGTTAGCTAATAGTATGGCCGGAAGCTATAACGCATTGTCAGCACAATACGAGCTAAACAAAATAAAGATGAACAATCTTTCGCAGGCTTATTTGGAGAATACGGAGGCAGGGAAGAAGCTTGTTAAAGAGACTGCGGAGATTTACGCTGCGATGGATAAGTATCAAAAGAGCACGGGAAAGCACACGTTAAGCGTAGGTAACTACAAACAGGCGTTCGATGGTTTGGGCTTCTCTGTGTCACAGGTGGCACGTGAACTTCCTTCCTTGGCGATCAGTGCAAATACCTTCTTCCTTGCTATTTCCAATAACATTCCGATAGTTATAGATGAAATACAGAAGCTGCGTGCAGCGAACGAGGCGGCAGCGAAGGCAGGGGAAGCGCAGGTAAGTATAACCGGGAAACTGGTTAAATCGCTATTCTCTTTTAATACCGTGATGGTGTTGATATTGACCGCCTTTTCTATTTGGGGTAAGGATATAATCAACTGGATAGGTAGCCTATTCACAGGGAAGAAGCGTGTTGAAAATTTAACAAGCAGCCTTAAACACATGGCGGATGCCATGCAAAACGCACGTCTTGAAACTGCAAAGGAAACCGTAAAACTTAATGTTCTGTACAAAACGGCTACAAACAATTCTAAATCTACGGCTGAGCGCACCAAAGCGGTGAAGGCGTTAAAGAAGGAATATCCGGAGTATTTCAAGAATCTTACCGATGAAGAAATTAAATTAGGGAAAGCGTCTAAAGCATATAAAGAGGCTACAAAAGCCATAACAGAAAATGCGAAAGCGCGCGCAGCGTTAGATAAGATAACGGAACTACAAAAAGAGTTTATTGATTTAGATCAAAAGCGAATAGGGGCGTTAACTAAACAGGTGCAAGCACAGGGGGAGTTAGCTAAAGCCGAAAAGTACACCGCAAAGGTTTCATCTACCATAACGGCAACATCCAATCAAGCAGCGAGCCAGTATTATGCAGCCACCGCAAGCAATGTTAACAAGTTAAAGGATAATATTAAAGAGTATGGAGAAGAAGCGGAAAACCTTGCAAGAAGGCAGACGGTTCTATCTAAATCAATGGAGAATCTAACTAAACTTGTTAACGTAGATTCGCTAACCGGAGGAAAGGGAGATACTAAAGAACAGAAAGAAAAGTACGACTTGACAAAGAAGTATGAAGAAAGCCGTATCGCCCTTATCATTGATGCGAGAGTAAAGGAGGAAAACGAGATAAGAGAGGCGGCAAGAAAGGAGTTGAGCGAGCTAAAGAAGAAAACTACCGAGCAGCAGAGAGCAACTCAGATGTACGCTGACACCGTGTACAATATCGAAGCAAAATTGCGTAGAGACTTGGAAAAGATGCGGGAAAGGTGGGCTATTGATGATTTGCAGAAAACACATGATTTGCTTAGCGAACGTTTGAACGCTGTTAGACGTGGGACGGGTGAGGAACTTATCATCCAAACGCAACTACTCGAAAACGAGCGCAAACAGGACGAATTGCGTATCAAACAGTCAACCGACACAGAGAGCCGGAAGAACGAACGGTTATTGCTGTTAGAGCGTGCGTATCAGCTTTCCAAAGCACAATTAACAAAGGACTTCACGGAGAACCAAGATAAGCGTATTATTGAACGCTCTGTGTTACACCTCAGCCAACAGCAGCAGGCGGAAACTGCCGCCTTCGATATTGTGCAGCGTTCGGAGAAAGAGCAGGAGCGTTTCCGGTTGAAATTAGAGCGTGAAAAGTGGGAGCAAATATTAGAGTTAACAAGGCAGTACGGAGAGCAAATCACGGGATACAACGTAAAGACGGTTGAGGATACCATCAAAGGGATAGATAACGCAATCAAGCGTGATACTTCCGGATGGAATAGCAATCAAGGCGTATTTGGCAATCTGTTTGATCTCGTTTTCGGTGACGCCTTTAGCGCAAAAGATGGTAAGTCAGGCGCAGAGCGTGCGGAGCAGTTTAAAGACTCCATTTTAGAGGCTTCGGAGTTCGCCATAGAGAACCTAAAGAGTGTTGCGCAGGCAAGGGTAGAGGCGGCAGAAGTGGCAGTTCAAGCAGCCGAAAAGGAAGTGTCAGCCCGACAAAAGGTTTTGGACGCTGAGGTACAAGCGAGGGCGAATGGATACGCCAACAACGTAGCAACCGCACAAAAAGAGCTTGATTTTGCACGCAAGCAGCAAGAAAAGGCACTGAGGGACAAGAAGAAGGCTCAGAAGCAGCAAGAACGCATAGATACACTTATGCAGGCAAGTTCTTTGGTAACCGCAACCGCTAACCTATGGAAAGATTTAGGTTTGGCAGCGATCCCGGCTATTGCATTGATGTGGGGATCATTCGCTTTTGCTAAGATAAAAGCCTCACAGCTATCTAAAGCCTCGCAGGACACAGAGGAATACGGGGACGGTACGGTAGAAATGATTGATTACGGAGGTTCGCACGCATCCGGAAACGATGTAGATTTAGGTACGACTAAGGATGGTAAGCGTAGACGGGTAGAACGTGGTGAATACTTCGCAGTAGTGAACAAACGTTCATCTCAGAAGTATAAGAAACTCGTTCCGGACTTGATTAATTCGCTAAATAAGGGTACTTTTGAACAGAAATACTTAAACGCCTATTCCGGTAGTGATGAAGTAACGAATATAATGCAAGGTTCAACGGTTGATCTGTCTAAGGTCGAAAAAGATCTGAAATCAATCAAAGAACAAGGTCGTGTTAAGTACATCACGGGTGCGGACGGTACTATAATTGAAGTAAGGGGAAATATTAAACGAATAATTAAATCATAATGAAGGCAATTATTAGAATTTTGTTTTTTGTGTTATGTGGGTTGTTATGTTCATATTTGGAACTCGTATACGATCATAACAGTTTTGATATTTGGAACGGCTTATCACCGAAAGAAATAGTTTCAGATGTAGGACATTCTTTTGTTGTTATTATTTTTAGTGTAGCCGTTTTGGAGTTGCTATATTTCATGTTTAAAACAAACAAATAGGATGAACGTTAAAGATTTGCGGTTTAAATTGGGGGGTGTAGAAATACATCCCCACTATTCAGAGCTAAAACGGAAGTTTGGCAAAGAGAATCAACAGGAGTTTTTCAGAGAGTCGATAGAGGGGAGTTTAACACTGATCGGGGCGGACTACCTTCTTGTTAAAAATGCGAGTATTGAGGATATTTTGTACTTGCAAATAGAGCAAAAGGATAAAGGGCAGCTATCAACGCAGTATCAAGTTATATTTGAGGGATATTTCAGTAAGACAGATTGTGAGATAGACAGCGATAACCGGACGTGCAAAGTGAAGATAAGCCCACGGGATGAATACACCGACATAATGAAGGGCATTGAGAACAAATACGATCTTATTAAGCTTGCACCTGCATTGACTCAAATAGGGGTGGCAAAACGTCCGCTTATACAGGTGTACATCAAAGGAGGAAGCACAATATCAAACTACATTGCCGGAACGTATTTTGAGGAAGATGTAAACGAGGTTATAACATCGGGTGACGATCTGACAAAGAAGTATTTTTTTAACTATCTTGGCGATTATAACGAGATAACAATAAATGCCATCCCGTACCAGTTTTTTAACGGAGTGTACTTCGGGTCTAAAGGAAAGTATGCAAAAAGGGATGGTACTTGGAGAATCGAAGCTATACAGGAAAGTTTAACGCAACCGGACGTTGCGCACGGAAAATTGTATCTGATTAATGCTGATGGTACGAAGGTGTACCAAAGTGGCAATTTGACTTGGATAAAAGATAATTTCAATTTGGAAGATCGTAAAATACCTATGATGCGAATACCGGACGAACCAACTTTGCCGGAGCGTATAGAATGGACTGAGAATTACAACAATTCCATGTATCAGCGTCTTTTGCTCGATCTTGATACGTTGGACGGAAACCCTACCGGGAAACTTCCATCCGATGATATTTATCCTACTAACAGTAATTATAAATATGCCGCACCATTGGAAGGGAATTATTTCTACACATCAACAAAAGTTCAGAACGAGCCAACGGAATATGGTGTAAATGATGAAGGGGAATATTTCACGGATGATTTTATACCTGCCGTTGCCGGAGTAGGAAAGCTATATCCTATTTGCCGTTCACGATGGGGTAATATGTCGGTTTGGTTTGAGTTCGATTTATCCTATGCGCCATTGGAAGAGCGTGCGAGAAAGGAGTATATTTTAAAGGACTCGTTTGCAATACAAGACGTTATTAGAACGCTTGTTAAGCAAGTTGATCCCACGCTGACACACGAAGCAACGGAGGAATACAGTAAGTTCTTGTATGCTGCCAATAACCCTATTTCCGGAGCATCTTTTAAGGTATTCATCACGCAAAAAAGCAACATCCTAAAGGGTGAGTATGACCGTCCGGCAAAGAAGGCGGAAACAACCCTCAGCGATATAATGAAGATGTTGCGTGACACGATGAAACTATATTGGTTTATAGATGGCGATAAGTTTCGGATAGAACATATTTCCTATTTCATGAATGGCGGAAGTTATACCGGTAGCGGAACGGTCGGCATAGACTTAACAAAGCTTAGATATGCAAAATCGGGTCAGTTAATGACGTGGAAAACTAACACGGTCAAATATGATAAAACCGATCTGCCTTCACGCTTTGAATTTTCTTGGATGGACGATACCACCAACACGTTTGCAGGCTTTCCGATTGATGTTAAATCAAACTATGTGCAGGAAGGGAAGAAAGAAGAAGTAAGGGTATCTAACTTTTCGTCCGATGTAGATTATATGCTATTGTCCCCGGGTGACTTTTCGCAGGATGGTTTTGCTCTGTTGGGAGCTATACAGGTGAGTGGGAAATGGAAGCTTCCGTTTGTTACGTTCAATTTGGTAGACAAGAACAATAATAAGTATACCGTAAACCCCCAAAATGGCTATATGTCGTTCCTTCACCTCGTTAAATACTACATGTACGATATGCCAGCCTTAGAGATTGAGCACGGAGGCGATCAGACGGTAAGGGTGAGAAGAATAAAACGGAGTATGACGCAAGATTTATCCTTTACATACGACACCACGCCAAACCCGGTACAACTGATAACAACGGATATAGGCAACGGGAAACCGATAACTATGACTGAGGACTTAACCACTCGCCAAATAACCGTATCTTTATCTTACACCCCCTTATGATAGGGGGTGTTTTCTTTTAAATTGCTATCTTTGTGCCTATAATCAATTTTTTAATCAAAATGGAAGTACATAACAACTTTAGTCCGTTGGCATTTAGAAAGAAGGAATCTAAAGCCACATACGAAAAATGGTACGCTTTCGGGAAGAACTACGCTATTCCTGCAAGCGCAAACACGCTAACTCCTTTCCAGTTTACAGAGTTGATCATACCAGTCTTTGACCCCGATACGATCGAAGTAGAAGCGGTTAACGAGGAAACGGGAGAGGCGACAAAAACGGGTGTATATGTTAGCTTCGATGTTATGCCCGAACATGGTGGTGTTTTGTACGTGTCACCCGGCAAGAACTCGTTTAGGGAGGCTTTGCCACAGGGGACGTATAGAGCACGTTTTTCAATTGGTGATGAAGTATATATTTCGACTCCTTTTTGCGTTATACCAGGCATAGAAACGAGTAGCAAATATCTGTTGATTGAGTATTGGAACGATGAAAAGATCGCCTATCCGGATGGCTTTATTACAACGGGTGCGAACAATGACTTCCGGTATCAGATGTATGTTCCTGCAACTATCTGCAAACCGAAATATGAGTTTGAAGAAGAACTAACCAAACGTGCCGGATACAAGTTTTTGGAACTGCAAACTTCTACGAAGGTGTACGCCTTTACATTCGTTGCACCGGAGTTTATTTGTGACGCTATGCGACTGATTCGCCTATCTGACTATATCCGAATTTCGCACGATGGCGAATATTACAATGCACTCAACTTCGAATTTGATGTTGATTGGCAGGAACAATTGTATTTGGCGGCTGTTGACTGCCAGTTTGAGACGGACTCAATCATACAAAAACTCCCTTCTTTCAATAGACGAGATAAAGCGTCTTTTTATAATGCCCTATTAGCGAACATTGACACCCCGATAATGTTCTCCCCCGATACCGTAGGGCTGTATTACAAAGAGTATCGGGAAACAGAGTCAGTTATCAAAGGTAAATTGATCCGTGAACTATCACCGATTGACTTGATTGACGAAAACACCACCATTGCCGTAGATATGGGTGCGGGTGAGGCACGCAAATTCAACCTTTACCGCATGTTAGAGGGATACATCTCGAAGAATCACGAAGATGTAACGGGGTTCCTTTTATCCCTTCGTGGAGGTGTGAATATCGGTACACCGAATGCAAGCGGTGAATATCCTGCAAGCGTAGACAGGGACGGGAACGCTAAGTTAAAGGACATACAGGGGAATGATGCAACGTTGAACAACGTCACAGGAAAAGGTGCTACGTTTAAAACTGTGGAAACTGGTTCCTTAACTGTTAACAAGACTTCCGCAACAATTGACGGAATGGGTAATGCCAATGTATCCGATTTAACTGCAAGGGGTGACTCTATGTTGCGCAGCGACGTATATACAGGTTTAAAAAATGGCAGTCATACCGGAAAGATAACGAAAGAAGGACAGTTGCAGTACCTATCAGCTATTATTTACGAGTTCCTTTCGTCCGAAACGTTCGTTCCTGGCCTCTTAGGTGAGGGATTTAAAATATGGTTGGAAAACGGTAACTGGCATATCGAATGCGATAACCTAACCGTTCGTCAAACGATGAACATCTTTGAATTGCTTATCCAAAAAATACGTAGCGTCAACGGTGCTATTGTTGTGTCCCAATCAAACGGCAAATTGTCAGCTGTTGAAGAAGTAGGAACGCAATATAAGCTAACCACAGGAGAGGAATTTCCCACTTTTCAAGAGGGCGATTTAGTCAGGTGTCAGACGTTTGCAGGCTATCAAGGTGCGGGACTTACCTTTGACTTTACTCAGTTTGCAAAATATGACTATTCCGGTGGTGCTTTTGATAGCAGCTTGATTGATGTTACACCCGACTCTATTAGCTTTAACTTGAATGATACTGGTAATTCCGGTTTTGCATTCTATAAGTTTTCAGAGTCAAGCCCTACACCAATTGAAATACCTTCATTTACCTTGACTTTGGAGGGAGGCTATCCTGGTATGCTGGCTTTTGCTGCCGGACTTGATTCAAATGACAGTCCGGTAGAGGGTGTAGGCGTGTTGCTGCAAAACGGTGATAATGTTATTCCGGCTATTAAAGCAGCGCAAGGCGTACACAACTTTGCTATAACAATAACTGGTGATTCCGGTCACGGTGATGGTAAGGTTACAGTAAAGCAAAAGAAAGCGGCAGGAAGCGCACCAAACAATAGCTTAGTTAAATTCTATTGGGTGGAAGTTAAAGCGGTTGACGGGGCTTCTTTCTTTGCAGATAAAGCGGAGTTCAACGGTGTTGTTCCGGCTGTCGGTGATGAAGTCGTTCAGATGGGAAATACGAAGAACCCCGAACGGCAGGCTTTAATCTATATCACAGCGCAGGAAAGCGGACACCCGTACATAGAAATATTGAACGGAGTTAAAACAAAATCGTTATCCGGTACGAATAGGACACGTCTTGGCGATTTAAGTAACATACAGGACTCTGCGTTTCCGAAAGGACAACAGCCATCCGGTAGCGGCTTGTATTGCGATAACGCTTTTCTTCGTGGTATATTCTTGTTGAGAAACGGCAAGTCAGTTGAGGATGAAGTAAACCAAGCGAAGCAAGATGCAGCTAACGCAGCAACAGAGGCGGAGAGAGCACAACAGACAGCGCAGGAGGCTAAAGATCGGCTTAATAAATGGGCTGACGATGGTTTTATATCTCCTGCTGAAAAGCCCGCTTTGATTGATGAAGGAAAGCGCATACAGGCAGAGTTTTTGCAGATAAAAAATAACGCTGACAAATACGGTGTATCCGTTACTGAATATACCAAGGCTTATGAAGATTATTTAAATGAACTTAGATACCATTCCGCCCAACAGCCGGAAGATATTGCAGTGCGTCCGGAACTGGCACAGAGTCAGACGATCTACTACGATAGGCGTAACGGAGCGTTGAATGCTATTGCGAACGCTGCAAAGAGCTACGTAGATGAAGCTGACAAAAAGCTAAAGGAGTATTTAGATACTGAGATTACTGCTATTCCCGGTAAGATTGAACTATCTGTAAAGACTAAGGTTGAAAACTTGGAAATTGGAGCGAATAACCTGTATAGTTATACAAGTTCTCAACTTAACCCACTCGAAGAAGCACCATCTGAATTAAATAGGCGCGTAGATGATCATGGTTTTCACATGGCTGGTACTCTTTCCGGAAATTCATCTATTAGAATACCTAACATCATACCACCTATACCTGGTAAATACACAGTTTCCGGATGGATACGAGGAGTTCAAGGTAAAAAAGTAGGTTTTACACTTGATGTTTGTGATTCAGATAAGTTTCGTGTTCTATCTACCGATGACAATCAATGGAGTTATTTTAAGCATACTTTTATTACAACTCGAAACACTGAGGAGAATAAGGTTATATATAACTTTGTCGATTTAGGAGACATATCCTTTGCTCAAATATATGTTAAAGACTTCAAAGTTGAATCCGGGGAAATAGCGACTGCGTGGAGTCCAAACGAGGCTGATTCGGTGTATTTTTCAAAAGAATATACAACATCACAAATAAACATTGTTGAAGGTAAGATAACATCCACCGTTGAAAAGATAAATACCGTTGATGGACGTGTTACCGGACTTGCTTCACGCATCGAACAGACCGAAAAAAGTATCACGTCTGTTGTTGGTGATATTAGTGTTATTAATAGTACCACCAATAGGCATATATCAAAGCAAATAGATTTAAGAGGATGGGACAATAATAAGTTTTTCCCGTTGGTTATAAGTATTCCGGCTTACCACAAAACAAGGGTTGAAATAAGTAGGCCTCTTAATACGGAATACGGAAAACCTTCATACGGTACACACAATGGCGGTTTTTCTATGAACTTAACGTTTGAGATGTCCGGTTCGGGTTGGGGTTCGTTGCCAGTAGTAACCAATATCTTTGACTATACTAAATCATGGCATTCTGCGGGTGCAAAGATAGTTGTTGATTTGGGACAAATAACTGAAACGTCTATGTGTAGAATGGGTATTAGGGGCGGTTCTATGTATGACGTAACAGTAGATGATACTATTGACCCAAACGTAATCAACGTTTATCAAACCGATTATTACGGTGCGTATAATACATCGTTCCCCGTTCGCACCGATGGAACTGAACCCGTCCGCACATACGGATACTATACCGAAATAGAGCAGACGCAGGAAAGCATAGCTTTAACTGCAAACAAAGTGGACGATCAAGGTAGACGCTTGAGTGCTGCCGAATTGACATTGAGTTCCGATCATGCAAAATTGAGTGTAGTTGAACAAACCGCCAATACTGCAAATTCGACTGCAAATAATGCCAATAACAAGGCAGACGCAACAAATAACGGCTTAGTTGAAACCGGAATTAACATCACTTCCCGAAAGATCGTTTTGAAGTCTGATAACGTCCTCTTTCAGAACAACGCAGGTCAGCAAACGGCAGCACTGAACGCAAACGGTCGGTTGAATACTAATGTTATTGAGGCTGGCGAGGTTGTTGCTAATGGCTTTGCTGCTCAGAGAATCACAACCGGGAACTTGACTGTGACGGATGGGGCGGTTATCGGTGGTATGACTATCAAAGGTGGAGTGCTGACCGGGAAGAACATCAATATACAAGATGGCGCAAGGATCGGTAGCTTCATCATTAAATCGGGTGTATTGTCCGCCGAAAATACGCCCGCAGGCATACAAATGACTCTATCGAATAATGTCGCTACTTTTGACAGTGGCGGAGTACGTGTAGAAAATAATTCGGGTGGTTATGCGTTGACTACTACGGGTAACGGAATAGTGTTCTTAACAGGTTCAAATTTTTGGGTTCAGTGTGAGGACGTTGATTTTATGGGTGCTCAAACATGGAAAGCCCCGGGTGTTTTTTACGCATGTACGATTTTGTCAAACGGAGCAATTGGTAAAACATGGGGAAACCCTGAATTTCACATAACAAGAGTAACTAGACACTCAACAGGGAGATATACTGTTAATACTACCGGTTCCAATGGGGACTACTTTGTTATGATGACAGCGTGTGATTCTAAATATTGGTTAAGTACAACAGTAGAGCCATACTCGGAGGGACAGTTTACGTACAAAGTATTCGATGTAAATAGAGGCATGACTGACTCAGAAGTTATTATTTATTTTTGTGGAATGGTTAGGTAGTTTAGTGTTTTAATTAACGGTAAGTTGGTTTATACCTTTTTACCGCTTACCTTTGTACCAAACATTAATCAATTAATATAAAATTATGGAAAAGAAAAGTTTAGATTTTGATTTAAAGTCAGTAGTTTACACGAAAGAGACAAAAGTGATGGACTACTATTTTGAGACGGAAAACGGAAAGTATGCAGGTCAGCTAACAACGGTATCTACCGAGCCGGACAAGTACAACATTACCCACTGTACAGCCGATGTATCTGAGAAACAGATGGTAGAGATGCCTGGTACTTCCGGTAGTCCTATTCTGCAAGAACAATACGTTCCGGTCGGATCGCTTGCCATCCGTGACGGTCGCTTTGAGGCAAACCAGTTTCCTCTATCTACTAAAACATCCGTCTATGTGAACGACTTTCAAAACTTCATCTTTGCGTTAACCGCACCTAAAACAGTAGAATAATGAATGTCACACAAGAACAGTTAAGGTTAATGCTTGTATCGGCAATTAGTCCGATACTTGCGTTTCTCACCCCTACGAGCGGTTTTATAACCGCCCTTGTGTTCATGTTTGTGTTTAACATCATTTGCGGAATGCGTGCAGACGGTGTTAGTGTGTCGGTTAGAGGCATCCAGAGATTTACGATCTTTAAATTCATATCGGCTTTACAGGAGTTTTTGCTATATATGATGATTATTGTAGTCCTCTTTTCGGCTGTCACTAAGATGGGAGATAAAGACGCTGCAATAATGTGCGCAAAGACTATCACCTACGTATTTATGTACGTCTACTTATGCAATGGCTTTAGGAATCTTTGTACCACATACCCGAAGAACAACGGCTTTAAACTGATATATCACATTATTCGTTTTGAGTTTAAGAGATTGATGGGTGAGCACGCTGCAGAGATTATTGAAGAGCAGGAAGAGAAAGAAAAACAGGTTATTCACAAGGGGGTATAATACCCCCTTTAAACATTTAGATCATGGAATTAAAATCAAAGAGAATTTTCAAAGGTGGTTTATATACTATCAGTAAATTGTATGTAAACGGTGTTTACGAGTGCGATGTGTTGGAGGATACCGATAGAGGACTTTCCGATAGCATGGAATTATCAGAGATAAAGAAGGTGAAGCAGTACGGCAAAACGGCTATTCCCACCGGAACGTATGCTATTGACATGGATACTGTCAGTCCTAAATTCAAAGATCGTAGTTGGGCAAAGGTGTGTGACGGCAAATTGCCACGCCTCAAAAACGTTAAGGGCTTCGATGGTGTGTTGATTCACGTAGGTAACAAGCCGGAGGATACTTTAGGCTGTTTGTTGACCGGATATAACAAAGTAAAGGGACAGGTTGTAAATAGCACAGCCGCTTTCACTAAGTTATACGAAAAGATGAAAGAAGCCCATGACAGAGGGGAAAGTATTAACTTAACTATCGAATAACATGAAAGCTAAAATAACAGCCATAGCAGCCTTTTCTATCCTTTGCCTTCTAATTGTATTCCTTTTGAGGTATAACGCAAAACTGAGGGAAGAAAACGGCATTCTGAACAGGAATGTAAGTGTACTTACTACTCAAAACGTAGCGTATCGTACAGAGTCCGGCAAATCAGCCATGAAAGCGGAGGAACTAAACCTCACATTGCGTCAATACCGGAACACATTGCAGGGTAAAGACAGCACTATAAAGGACTTGAAACAAAGTATCAAAGACCTAAAGAGTAATACAAGCATTCAAACATCAACTGAAAGCGAGTTTTCCGGCTCTCTACGTGATAGTATTATTATTCGTGATAGTTTGGTTGTCGACACAATAAAATGCGTAAATATGCGATCTAAATGGCTTGATATATCCGGCTGCATAGATAGCAACGGCACTTTTGCCGGAACAACCGTTACCCGTGATAGCTTGGAGATACTTAATATAGAACATAGAAAGCGGTTTTTGTGGTTTCGACTAAAGAAGGTGAAGTATAGGGAGTTTATCGTAACGAGCAAAAGCCCACATACAGAGATAACAGGTTTTAACGTAACTACGATCATAAAGTGATAATTCCATGTTAAAAAGGTTAATGCACGTTAAAGTATTTGCTACTGAGAAATATATCCGTATATTTGCAGCGTAGAAGTTATTACTAACGTCATTAACAGCGGTTATTGATTTTCATAGAATCATGTTTTTAGAAGATTTGTATCACATTTTATCTTAAACTGTCGGTATGAGAATATAGATAGTTTTTAATTAGAACATTTTCACTAACTATATATATTGGGTTTTGTTATAATTACATTTTTCCCCCTCCGCTTGTGAAAGTAGAGGGGTTTTTTATTACCTTATCCGAACACGCCTCAAAAGTTAAATTAGTGTTAAATATTAAACTTGTGCTTTGATATTTAAAATATCTCCTTAACTTTGCAACATCAAAAGGAAACGAATTACTAACAATAAAACTTAGAGTTATGGAAGAAAAGAAATTTATTTATTGCTTGATCGGAGAGATTAACGTATTAGGCACTGTCAAGGCTAAGACAATAAAAAGTGCTATAAAACTTGTATCGTCTATTCAGAGAGGTGCTATATTGAATGATCCGGAAAGAAAATCAATCTTTTGGAGTGTTTCACGTGCTGATCTTCCGTTTAAACTTGGTCGTATTGTGTATACAATATGCTATCCCGATGGTTCTGTCCGTTCACATGTATGCTAACAATAAAAAATTAGAATTATGATACGATCGTTTAATAAGTCGGGTTCAACATCTATGCTGACAGATAAGGAAAAAGCGTTTAACCGCTACTGCCTAACTAACAAGGAAGTTTCATACAACTTAATGCGTATAGAAATGGCAGTTGTTCAAATGTCGTATTACGGCAACCGTTCATCAGATGTCACGCTAACAACCGATAGTTCTGAGGTTTTGGATGCAATTTATACAGTCCTGACAAACGAAGGGTTTAAATACTCTTTCAATTTACCTAATAAAGTATTAACCATAAGTATTTTTTAATTTAAAATTTAATCAAAATGAAAGAAGAAGTAAAATTGTTCAGAGCGTTAATCATTGTTTTTGTGTTACTTGTGTTCACATTCGTGTTAACTTCGTGCGGTGATGATAGTGACAATGTGTATCAAACAGAATATTCTATTGATGTTCCGGCATGGCAGACGGTTTATGTTAATGGTGAGGTTACAACGTCTATATCTCCATATGTTTGGGAACATGTGGACTTATCAGACAAATGTGTTAGAGTATTCTCGGCAGGGCATGTTAGTTATCACAAGGTTACAAATGTGTCACGCAATGATTTAGGCTTTACCGTTTATTCAATAGAAAGTAGTAATAACGAAAGTTTTGCATACAATAAGAATAAAGGTATATTGCAATATTGGTGCACAAGAAACGGCATTGAAACCGTTGTTGTTTATCGTGAATTAAAGTAAGTTTCATTTTTACCCTTGATCGGTGGAGGTTAACCGATCTTTTAAGTATGAAAGTAATTGTTAGATTTAAAGAAGAGGAAGAAATTACCAATTTTGAAGCTAAATACGGTTTAGATGTAGAGAACGATAAGGGACAGAGATATACTATTGAGTTCGATATAATGGGAAATTTAGTAGTTAGTAGTCCAAAGAGTGCGTTATTAGTAAAACCCGAATGTAGCAACAAAATATCAATTAAACCCGAATAATATGAAAGAGATAAACGAAACTCAATTACAGCTATCTACTGAGGGAAAAAGACTTCCCGATATGATAAAGCAGGCGAACGATATTCACAAACTTGTTAAGCAGAAGCTTTCTGAGTATAACTCAATAGAGTATACCGATGATAATATAAAGGTGGCAAAAGCCGATAGAGCCACTTTAAACAAGGCAAAAAAGGGACTTAACGACAGCCGTATAGAACTGGAAAAGGCTTGGATGAAACCATTCAACGAACTAAAGGACGTTGTTAATGAAACTTGCAAGCTGATCGGTGAAGCTTCTTCACGAATAGATAGTAAGATAAAAGAAACGGAGGAAAAGGAGAAGCAAAAGAAACTTGATCAAATAAGGGAGTATTTCGAGGAACACAATGAAAATCTTATCTTGTTTGATTTTGCTTTCCGTCCGGAGTGGCTTAATAAGACTAAATCACTTTCAGTTGTGAAAATGGAGATAGACGAATTGTTCAAAACAGTAGACGATGATCTTAACAGACTGAAAGAGCATTTTGCGGGAGAGGCGTTTTATATTCCGGTTATCGACAAATATACGTCTACACTCGATTATAACAAGTCGTTCGATTATGGAAACCACCTAAAAGAAGCTGCAATACAAGCCGCAAACAGACAGTTTGAACAGAAGGCGACAGATAACACGCCTCAGCAACAAAAGCCCGAAATTAAGCCTCAAAACGAGACAAAGACAAAAGAAGAAGAAGTTTATATACGAGGATTTAAAGTTCATGTAACGAGAAAGCAGGCTTTTGCGCTTGCTGAGTTTATGAATAGCCACAATATAAAGTTTGAAAGTATATCAATATAGTGATTATGAATGAAATTAAATGCGGATGTGTGATTAATACAAATTCCGGATACTATGCTGCCTTTGATGGTGGCTTTTGCAGAGAGTGTTGGAGTAAACAATCAGATAGATTTAAAAGTGAACAGTTGATTAAATCACTCGCAGAGAGATTCAAATGTAATATTAACAAATAATTTATTTTAAAATGGAACAGTATTTAGACTTATTAAAAGAGACTTTAACCTATGGTGAAAAGAGATCAGACCGAACCGGAACGGGAACTATCAGTTTGTTCGGTTTACAACGATCTTATGATCTGCGTGACGGTTTCCCACTTGTCACAACTAAGAAGGTATTCACCAAAGGAATTATACATGAACTCCTTTGGATGTTGAAAGGTGATACCAATATAAAATACCTAAATGAAAATGGTGTTCATATTTGGGACGAATGGGCAAAGCCTTCCGGTGATCTTGGACGTATATACGGTAAACAATGGCGTGACTGGCGTATAAATAGCAAGTTAAGAGTAGATCAAATTGAGTCAGTTATAGATATGATTAAGTTTAACCCGGAGTCAAGAAGGCTAATTGTTAGTGCTTGGAATGTTGGAGAAATACACATGATGGCACTTCCTCCGTGTCACTGCTTTTTTCAGTTCTATGTATCTGAGTCCGGTTATTTGGACTTGAAACTTTACCAAAGAAGCGCAGACCTATTTTTAGGCGTTCCTTTCAATATTGCATCTTATTCTATCTTGCTGTCTATGACTGCACAGGTTTGCGGTTTAAAGCCTCGTAGATTCATTCATACGATCGGTGACGGACATATATATTTGAATCACGTTGAACAGGTGAAAGAACAATTGAGTAGAGAGACGTTCGCCCTTCCCAAATTGGAGCTAAACCCGAATGTTCGTAATATATTCGATTTTAAGTATGAAGATATTAAGATAGTAGATTATAACTGCCATCCGGCTATAAAGGGTGATGTTGCGGTATGAATGAAGAAGAAGTTTTCAAGTTATTAGGCTGTGATAATATTGTATACTATTATGAAAGATACCTTCATAGAGAGTCTGTATATTATCTGAATAACTTGCTAAAGAAAACCGTTAATGTGTATTTTAGAGATATGATACTTAATGCTATTAATCATAAATTAGCTGGATTATAATTTAAAAGGGATGTGCAACGCTTTGCCATCCCTTTTTAGTTTCTATATATCACATACCGAAACTATCGTTGCTCTATGAAACAAATCTAACAATATGTAGTAACAAGTATGAAAGTGATACAAAGGTAGGCTTTTGAAGCTATCCAATAGTTAAAACGATGCGTTTTACATTTCATTAACAATAAAATTAAAGAATTTCTTTGCATATTTAAAGTTTATCCTTAACTTTGCAACATCAAAAAAGAAGTAGTAACATTAAAAACGAATAATATGCAGATTAAAAAAGATCGAATTTACAAATTGCTTGTGCAGGTTTGCAAAAATGAAGGTTTCACATTCTCGTATGAAAGACTTGTTTTATCTCTTAATAAGTACATTGATGAAGACGAAGAAGATTCAGTATTCGGATGTACAATATCTGATATTGATATTTCAATAGCTAAACATATATCAGTTGATATTTGCGGAACGCTTGCATTAAGCAATGTTATTTGCCAATTAACTTGCATCGGTGCGGGAGATTGCCCGAATTGCGGAGGTTTACTCAGATTGATAGAATCTTATCCCAAATTTAGCAAACAGTATTGCGATCGTGATTGTGAGCCGGAGAGAGAGGAAGAAAATGTATACGAATGTTTAACATGTGGAAAGGAGGTTATTTTATGAATATTGAAAACACAATGATCCGTATCAATGATGCGATTATAAGCGCACGTATGAACGGCAAAAAGATTACGAAAAAGGATATTGCGGCTTTGCTGTGGAAGGACTCAAAGCAAAGAACGCAGGCGGCAAACATGTCTGCCTTGTGTAATCACAAAACCCAAACTATAAAAATAGAGTGGGTGAAAGAGATATGCGAGACTACCGGAGTCGATGCGAATTTCCTATTTAATATTAACCCTAAAAAATAAAAGTTATGATTAAAAATTTGCCCAACATTCAAAACGAAATGAATGTTCAAAAGTCGAGATTTAACAAGTTTGGCGGATATAATTACCGTTCGTGTGAGGATATTTTGCAGGAAGCGAAAAGGGTGTGCGAAAAATACGGATGTTATGTTATGGTGACTGACTCTATCGAATTTATCGAAGGGCGTTTTTACGTGAAGGCAACCGCAAAAATTGTTGAGGTTGAAACCGGGTCTATTGAAACATGTTCTGCTTTTGCACGTGAAGAAGATAGCAAAAAGGGGATGGACTTAGCACAATTAACCGGGGCGACTTCCAGTTATGCACGAAAATACGCCTTATGTGGGCTTTTTGCGATAGACGATAGCATAGATAATGATTCAATGAATGGAGAGCCGGAAGCGAAAGAAAAACGGCAAAAGACAGCCTCAAAACAAGCTACCAACCAAAGTAATACTAGAAGCAACTCAAATTATTTGGGTGTGCTTCTTGAAGAAATAAAAAAAGCAACAACTTATAAACATTTGGGCGATATTCACAAGAATAACGCTAATTACCATCAAAATAGTGAGTTCATGAACGCTTTAGTTGTCCGTAAGGCGGAACTTGAAAAGGCGGAAGCGGAAGCAAAGAAAGTATAAATAATTCGGGGGATGCGTTCCCCCAATAAAAATAAAAGCAATATGAAAGAACTAACATTACTCCCCAAATTGGTTAATGCTGATGTAACGTATATCAGCGAAACACATGAATATTTTTCAGGCGATTTTAGAAAGCTGAGAGGGATAACGGGTTTTATCAATGATCAATTATTTCCAGGCAAACTTGACAATATACCGGATAATATTTTGAGATCGGCAACTGAGAGAGGGAAAGCGGTTCATGATGAAGTTGAGAGGATCGACAAAGAAGGTATTGAATCGGAAACGGTCTACGGAGAGAACTATTTGAATTTAAAAGCCGGAAGCGGTTTAATTCATATCGCATCTGAGTATATTCTAACTGATAACGAGTTTATCGCATCACCGACCGATAAAGTGTATTTGGGCAGCTCTGATAAATCAGTCGTTTTAGGTGACATTAAAACTACCTACAAACTTGATTTGCTTTATTTGTCTTGGCAGCTATCAATATACGCCTATCTTTTCGAGAGACAAAACCCAAATTTGAAAGTAGAGGGACTTATCGCAATTTGGCTAAGAGGTGACAAGGATAAGGACGGAATTTTCTCTGTTGAACGCATACCGGACAGCGAAATAGAATTATTCCTTAATTGCTGTAAGAATGGAGTTCGATATGCAGACAATGCAAGCAAAGACAGCTACATAGCAAAATTGGAATCATTGCCCGCAAAAGTTGCGCATATCGAAGAAGGCGTTTATGAACTTCTTGAAATGCAAAAGAAGATAGACGAGCATTTAGGCAAGTTCAAAGAACAGTTGTTAGGTCTGATGTCTGAGGCGAAAGCCGACAATATAAAAGGGGAGCTTATTTCAGTCACAAGAAAGAAAGCGTATAGCCGTGAATCACTTGATTCTAAAGCGTTGAAAGAGCAATACCCCGAAATATACGATCAGTTCGTTAAAACATCAAATGTGAAAGAATCAATTCAATTAAAAGCGTTATAATTATGGTTATAAATGAAAATTTAGTAAAAGAGATCGGTTTAGATAATTCAGTAGTATATTCAGTTATGGTTCTTATACTTTGTACTGATACATATAAGGATAAGTTTAAGGGGTGTAGGGTAAAGAAAGAACCTAATACCGTTTTTATTACGATTTCTAAACTTAGAGAATTGATTCCTTTTATGTCTAAGAGCAAATTATATAATTCTGTAAACAGATTATTAAAACTTGGATATATAAAAGAGGCTAATTATAGACTACCCGGTACTAATACAACTAAATGTTATACGATCGGAAAATTTAAAACAATAAAGATATGAAACGATTTCATGAAGAAAACCCACCGATTGAGGAGGATTTTAACATGTGGGATGAAAAAGAAAGAGCAGTATAATTTTAATAAAACTAAATAGAAAATTATGAAATATATGGGAAGTAAGTCAAGGATCGCTAAAAGTATCCTACCTATAATTCTAAAGGATAGAAAAGAAGGACAATATTACGTAGAACCCTTTTGTGGCGGATGTAATATTATTGATAAGGTAGTAGGAAATCGAATTGCCAATGATAGTAATACATATTTGATACGAATGTGGGAAGCATTAACAAACGGTTGGAATCCTCCTTTGGTAATAGAAAGAGACCAATACAATGATGTTCGTGATTGTTATAATCGCAAAACAGACAATTATCCAATGAATTATATTGGATGGGTTGGATTCGTTGGAAGTTATAACGGTCGTTTCTTTGACGGGGGATATAGCGGGCATCGTGTTAAAATAAAAACAGGATTTAGAGATTATATATCTGAGGCAATTAGAAACATTCTATGTCAAGTAGACCGATTAAAAGGGGTTTGTTTCTTAAATAAAGATTATAAGGACTTAGTGTTACCATCTTGCTGTATTATATACTGCGATCCGCCTTATGATGGAGTAAAGAAATACGCCTATTCGATAAATAATACAGAGTTTTGGCAATGGTGTAGGGATAAGATAGCAGAAGGGCATAAGGTCTTTGTTTCAGAATACAATGCGCCCGATGATTTTGTCTGCATTTGGCAACAAGGCGTAAAAACGGCAATTAATCAATCTATAACTAAAGATGCAGTTGAAAGGCTGTTTGTACATAAATCGCAGTTATAATTTAAAGCTATGGAAAAATGAAGAAAATTAAAGAATCAGAATTAAATATCCTATTAGAAGAAGGTGAACTTTGTGATTATTGTCCGTATGTTAGAGGCGAAATATCTAAAGGGCTTTATGATTTATGCGAAGGATGTTATTGCGAACAGGCAAAGGATAATTATGTACTTGAAAACGATTTAGATTATGAAGAAGAATGAATTTATTAAGAAGCTTATTAGGCGTTCGAATTATATGGATAAACTTGTATATGTAACGGTAGACGGGGGAAGAAGGGAAATAATAAAGTTAAAGCTGAAAAAAAAAGAAATATTATAATTCCCTCGAATATTATAGAGATATTAAAAGGATGTCTGATATAAACATTTATTTTGAGATATGGTAACAATATCTGAAAGTTTAGCGAAAGAGATCGGTTTGGAGGGTGCGACTGTGTACAGCTATGTATCTATCGTCCTATGCACGGACTTTTATAAAGATCGTTTTAAGGGATGCCGGGTTAAAGGCAAGAAGTATACATCCTTCATATCAATAAGCAAGTTAAAAGAGATAATTCCCTTCATATCGACAAAGAAACTGTATAACGCTATGAACTTGTTAGTAGAAACAGGATACCTAAAAGAGCTACCATTACGAAAGCCGGGTTTAAATACAACCCGATGTTACCAACTTGTTAATGTGATCCAACATTTCGAGTAACCTATAAAACACCCACCAACGTTTTTTAGTTGTGTGGGTGTTTTTTGTACAGCACGATTCTGTGCAGTCTGTCTATACCTAATTATCAGATATTTTCAAAACAAAGAATGTTAAATCATAAAAAATAGATGTTCTTCCATTGCAGTATATAATAATAAACGCTATATTTGCAGAGTAAAATTTAAAACAGTATGTATATGAAAGTAGAAAACTTAGTTAAGATTAAGAGTTATGCCGATTTAAAGGGAGTTACAGTACCTTGGATATGGAGGCTTATTAAGAGGGGTAAATTAGAGTATATTCAAATTGATGGTGCATGTTTCATTGAGTTAACTGATGAAGAACTAAAAAAGTATGCTGAGTACAAAGAAAGGATAAGTTCATTTTTGAATAGCAAATAGTATTAATCATTAAAATTTTAGAAAATGAAAGAATTAGTTTTTAAAGGAGAATCAAATCAAGTTTTAACTAACAGTTTATTGGTAGCTGAAAAGTTCGGAAAGGAACATAATAAAGTTATTAGAGATATTCAAAACCTTTCATGTTCAGACGAATTTAGAGCCGCCAATTTTGGCGTTTCCTCTTATATTAGTCTGCAAAACAAGGAATTGCCAATGTATGTAATGACTAAAGACGGTTTTAGCTTTCTTGTTATGGGGTATACTGGTGTTAAGGCTGGTATGTTTAAAGAGGAATATATAAAAGCCTTTAATAAAATGGAGGAAACTATTAAGAACGGAGGTTTTAACGTTCCTAAATCGTTCCGTGAAGCATTATTGCTTGCTGCCGAACAGCAAGAAGTTATAGAGAATCAGCAAAAGCAGATCGAAGAAAAAAACGCAAAGATCGAAGCTGATAAGCCGAAGGTTTTATTCAGTGAAGCGGTCTCCGCCTCGAACAAATCTATCTTAGTGCGTGAACTTGCAAAACTTATCACCCAAAACGGTTATCAGATCGGGGAAAAGCAGCTATACGAGCGACTGAGAAAAGCCGGATACCTTTGCAGTTCGGGAGAGTCGTACAATCAACCTACGCAAACATACATGAACATGGGCTTATTTCATTTGAAGAAAACAAGCGTTATTTGTGACGGGGAAAGTAAGGTTTATACCGTCACCAAAGTGACACCGAAAGGACAAGTATACTTCATTAATAAGTTTTTAGGGAAGGGAATGAAATGACGCATTGTTTTGACGATAAAGTAGCAACAAAGTTAGGAGTTGAAGCGGCATGCGTGTTGCATAACTTCGCTTTTTGGATAAACAAGAATATAGCCGATAACCATAATTATTTTGAGGGTAGATATTGGACTTATAACACAAGGGAAGCGTTATCTAAACTATTCCCGTACATGAGCCAATCTAAGATATACAGAGTAATAGGAAAGTTGGAGGAAGAAGGTTATTTGTTGAAGGGGAATTTTAATAAATCGGGTATAGATAGAACAACGTGGTACGCATTAACAAATAAGTGTATAAAGTTCCTTTTTGAGTGCGGTTATACGCTTATAGGCTATTCTGAGCCGATTTTGCAAAATTGCAAAATGCAAGTTGCAGAAATGAACAATGCAAGTTGCAGAAATGAACAAACAATACCAGATAGTATATATACAGATAGTTATACTAAATCTCCTACCGGAGATTATAGTATAGCCACGCACGAAGAATCTGTTTTGTTTCCGGTTGAAAAGAAACCTTTAGCCTCAGAGATATTCGGCTTTACTGCAAAAGCCTTAGATGTGACTAAGAAAGTGATAGAGCGAACAGATAGTTTTTTCGATCAGCTAACATTCCCGTTCGAGTCGGAGGAATTTAAAAAAGCCTTTTATGTGCTAATGACCCAACCAAAGTGGCGGGTAAAGACTAAGACTCTAACAGCTATGCAAGCAAACCTAAACGAGATTGCGCAATTTGAAGAAGGTTTTGCTATGCTATTGATAAATCAGAGCATATCTAAAGGATGGGCGTCACTGGTATACGAGTCAACGCCAAAACAGTATATGCAATGGCTACGGGAAAAGACGGGAGTCTCCGGAAATACACAGCCTGCAAACAATACTAAATCGTATTTTCAGAGTGACGAACAGCGCAGGATGTATCATTCTTATTTAACGGAGGACTTTACATAGCATTTTAAGGCTTAAATTTCAATTTTAATCACTAAGACAATAAAAGTATCATGTATTTGGAGAGAATCGAAAATTCGGGCGGAAAATTAGCAAAATACGAGGGTTGCGGATCGTTTATAGAGAGGAATCGCAAATTTTACGAAAGTGGCAACTTTGGGGAACTCTCAAAAGTAGATCAAAAGATATTTCGTGATTCTACTTTGCTTTTGGTGTCCGAATGTACAGACGAAAGAAAAAGAATAGATAATTTTTCTAAGGTTCTTAACGGAGTATGTTTAGAGACTGGTTTAAAAATGCCGGATGTCCGGGACGCAGGAAGTATATTTTATGCTGTTTGTGATGTGATAGATATGTATTTCGATGATCTATCATTCAATGAAATTCGTTTGGCATGGCGGTTACTTGCTGTTGGGGAACTCGACCCGTTTTTGCCAAAAGACAGATACGGTAGTCCGGACAAAAATCACTATGGCTCTCTTTCGGTTGATTATATTTCAAAGGTTCTAAAGGCGTATAAGAAACGAAAGATTGAAACGATGGAACGAGTTTCTCAGATTATGCCGGACGAAAAGCCAAAGCCGACACCCGAACAGGAAAAGATGTTTTTGAATTTGCAGGCATACAATTTTGTTCTCGCCCTTTTGAAGTATAAGTATTCGGGACGTTTCCGCATAGAGTGTGACAGGATAATAAACGAGTCTACATTTGCGTACATGGAACGATTGGGATATGATATGTCGGTAGTACCTACGTTAGCAGACAAGAAAGAAGCTTTGTTTCAATTTCAAGGTAGACCCGTAAATAGCTTTGCGCAAATTTTCGAAAAAGAGTGTATTTCGAGGTTTGGGATAGACCACGAAGCAGTTTATTTTCGTGCGGTACTGATAGCCAAGAAAAGAAAGTTATTCCAGTATTGGGATGAAATGTTAGCCTTTTCAAATGAAGGTGATAGATCAGAAGATAATATTTGGAAGTTGTATTACTACATTCAATAAAACCAAAAGTTATGAATAGAAGAAAAGTAAAAAAGAACGGTTATCGGATAAGGCTTACAAAGCCTTCCGATAAATTCGTTTATGTCTCTGACTCGTTAACATACGAAAGGAGAAAAAAGGAGGGAAAGAGATGTTATACTCTGTATTGCAAATATGCGTCTATTAACTATTTGTGTGTTTCTCGAAAACAGGCAAAATCTTTAATGAAAGGGTTCTTGTTACTATGGGAATAGATATTATTTGCGCAATTGATCCCGGTGTGTCAGCTGGTGGAATAGTGGTATATAAGCCGGGTAATAGTCTTATTACTATCCCAATGCCACGCACGGCAAAGGGTATTTTTAACGTGTTTCAAAAAGTGAAGCGTTCCGGTAGCCCTGCAATATTCATTGAGCGTCTTTCGGTTCGTGGGGGTGACTCCGGAGGCGGGAAAGAATTTAGAATAGCAACTATGTTGGAGAACTACAACTACCTTGTATGTTGTGCGCTCGTTCTTGATATTCCTTTATTTCTGTGTGCGCCTATTTCGTGGCAAAGTGGTTTAAATCTGAGGGAGAAAGGAGAGAAAGAGGAAAAGAAGGATAGAAAAGAAAAGTATCTGAATTATGCGATGAAGCAATTCCCACTCGCAAACGTGAAATTATGGAATAGTGACGCTATATGTATTTTGCGCTTCGCACAAATGAAGATGATTTGTGATGTCGATTGGTTTTCAAGTAACATGCAGAATGAAAACAGCACAGAAATAGTATTTTCTTCCCCTCTGTTGGACGATAGTATTAAATTCGTAGAAAGATATGAATTCAAAAGAAAACGATCTAAAAAACGCTCTAATTGAATCGGTGAAAGAGCTGAGAAGCGCACAGAAGCGATTTGAGCGATTCGGTGAGAGATACAGAGAGAGAAAAGAAAAGGCGGAAAAGAAAGTAGATGAAATTCTATTGGTTATCGAAGATAAGCAGTTATCTATTTTCTAACAAAAGTTAAATAACGGGTATTTCGGAAAGATTTACCCGTTTTTATTTGCGTGAATTTAAAGTTTTGCTTTAATTTGCAGCGTAGAAATAAAAACAGTAGTAATAATAAAATCAATTAATTATGCAGGAAATTAACAAGAAATTAAGTGAACAGTCAGTAGAAAAGGTTTTGGATAGACCGGAGTATAGAAAAGAGCTTTCTATTTATTGGGAGGGCTTAAAAGAGCAACGGGAAAAGGTATCTTTCCAAATATTGAGGAATGGCGGAATACCTAAAAGGATAACAATAGACAGAGTTGGGAAAATGGATGCAGACCAACTTGTGTCAGAATTCAAGCTAATACTTGACAGAAAGAGTGAGTTGCCTGCAAGTCTGAGGTACTTTATTTCGGATGTGTGCGGAAAGGTATTTACCAGTTGTTTTACAAAAGTGATTGAAGATGAAGCAAAAGAAAATAACGATACCCGGGAAGGTAACTAAAGACGGTAAGTTATCCATCTACATGGGAGAGCTTAACGAGTTTATGAAGAACAACGCAGGAAAAAATATAATTGCGGAGTTTACAGTATTAGAACCGTCTGATTCTTCATCTTTGCGTGGATACTACTTTAAATACGTTGTTCCCCAATTTCAGAAAGGGATGTTCGAAAATGGGTACAGGTGGAGCGAAGAAGAAACGGAGGCTTATATGCGTAGTATTTGTCCTATTACGATGGGTGAAGTTGTAGACGTTGAAACTGGTGAGTATAGAAAGGACTCAGTTAAAGTTACTGATTTAAGCAATAGCGAATTTGTCGAATACATAGATTTTTTAAAGCAGTTTGCGGCAGAAGAATTTAGTATTTATATTGAAGAACCAAATAGATTTGTAAGATGAAAGAAAATGAAGAAATGACTTTAGAGGAAAAGTTCAATTTGATGTGCGAAGCATTAAGCATATCTCCGGAGAAAATTATATCACGGGATATTACACGTTATGTATCCCTTCGTAGAAATTGCATTATACACCAACTTTACGCATACAAAAACTATGGTTTGTCCGAATTGATGGGGCGTACAAAAGTTCTAATAATGAAAGCACATGAACGTTTTCAAGGTGAGTTGGATGTGAAAGATATGACAGCCGTAGAGTTTGTCCGGCTTATAGACGAACGACTGCAAAAGTATATTGATGGCAAAGAAGATTAAGAATCTTGTTCTTGTTCATTGCACGGAGTGTAGGTTCAGTTCAGATCACCATAATTTGATTTGCTATTGCAAAAAGAGAGATAAAAAATTATGCAGTTGCCCGAACATTGGGCGGGTCTGTGAGTTTTACGTTAAAAAAAATGACACCTATATACGCCCCTGCACCTTATAACTAAAAGTAATTACTAACAATTAAAAAACAAAAATCATGGAAAAGAAATTTGAACTAACAGAAAAGTATGTAGTAAACGAGCTTGGAACAAAGTTGTACCAAATCAAATGTACGAAGACGTTCGAGTATGCAAAAAAAGGAGAACTTGGAGGATATATCGAAAGAGAAGTAAACCTAAGTCAAGAAGGTAATGCGTGGGTGTTCGGCGATGCGCAGGTGTCCGGCGATGCACGGGTGTCCGGCAATGCGTGGGTGTCCGGCGATGCGCAGGTGTCCGGCGATGCACGGGTATTCGGCGATGCGCAGGTGTCCGGCGATGCACGGGTGTCCGGCAATGCGTGGGTGTCCGGCGATGCGCAGGTGTCCGGCAATGCACGGGTATTCGGCAATGCGTGGGTGTCCGGCGATGCGCAGGTGTCCGGCTATGCACGGGTGTCCGGCGATGCGTGGGTGTACGGCGATGCGTGGGTGTCCGGCGATGCACGGGTATTCGGCTATGCACGGGTGTACGGCGATGCGCAGGTGTCCGGCTATGCACGGGTGTCCGGCGATGCGCAGGTGTCCGGCAATGCATGCCTCAAAAGCGATGCAGACCATTGCGGTTTTGACTGTTTCGGTTCTTCCAATAGACACACGCACGCTTATCTGACAAGTGATAACACCGTTGAAATAACTTGTGGTTATTTTCGTGGTAGCATTGAAGAATTTGAGAAAAAAGTAAAAAATACCCATGCTGGAACAGTCTATGAAAATCAGTATAACGCTATTATAAACGTAATTAAAATCAAGTTTGGTTCGGCGCAACGTCAAAATAGACAAGTGTAAACTTGGAGATAAGTGCCTAAAAAATAAAGTATCATGTTAAAAGACAATTTTGAATTAAAAAGGGTTAAGTCCTTGAATAACGGTTTAGAGGTTGATTACAATGATTGCCGTTTGGTTGATGGTGAAGAAACAAAGACGTTTCACAAGGTAAAATGCCCAGAATATCCGCATAGAGATTTAGGAATTGCGGCAAAAAAGCTTCGTTCATACATCGTTGAATTGATGGGAATAATGAATTTTAGGAACATCACCTATTTGTCTGATTTGGCAAAACAAGACAATGAGTTAAGTAGACAATTCGATGAATATTTTGAAACGCTTGCCACCCGTATAGCGATTAGTGAGATAGTCTATGATCCCGAAAAGAACACAATCGTTTTCAAATATATTTTCACGGGAGTAGATTTGTCCCGGTTGAAAATGCAAACGAGCAAAATTATGTTGGACGGTGAGGGGTTGAAATTTGAAATAGCACTACAAGAAGATTTTGAAGCACTGAAAGATGAAATTTTCAAGTATCTTTTTGAGAATAAGCGTGCACAATTGGAGCTATTCGGTGAGACAGCAACGGCAGAACCGGACGATAGTTTGACGCCAGATGATGATTTAGAAGGTGACGATACGTTTTTTGATGATGAAGAAACAGAGCAGCCGGAGTTGATCGAAGAAGATGTACACGATTGATACGTTTGAGGAAATAGATTATTGTTTAAGCAGGGGGTATAACCCCTTGCTATTCAATAATAATTTCGATATTGAACCTAAAACAAGGTATGAATATTTAAAACGGATGTTCGGGGATGGTCACGGACAGAGGGAAAATGAACGTTTCTTCCGGTATATGTGGAATATTAAGCCTCACTATTGTGAAGAGTGTTTAAAGCCGCTAACAGGGTACTCAGCCGTTTATATTTCACATATTATTACGAGAGGATCGAACCCAATGATTGCGCATGATCCTCGTAATATAAACATACTTTGTTTCAACTGCCACAATCGTTGGGAACACGCTAATACCCGCAAGGGGATGCGGATATATCAAAGTAATTTAGAAAAAATAAAAGTCCTTAAAAGGGACAGTTTAAAACTGCAAAAGAAATGAAATTGGTAAAATTTGAACTTGTATCGGGAAATGAAATTATGATTAACCCTAAATCTGTGGAATCAATAATTAAATATACAGATGATTCGGTGTATATTAACACAGTAGGTGCAGATATGTCGTATATAGTTAAAGGTTCAATTGAAGATGTCAATAAAGTACTAAGCGGAGGTAGCAAGATTGATTCAATAGCCGGACTTATGGTTATCGTCTTTATTGGACTTTACATATTATCAACATTAGCAAATTTATTATCGTAATGAACTTAAACAAAATCGAATTGATCGGGCGTGTTTGCGCTGATCCGCAAGTAAAAACCTTCGATAACGGAGGGAAAGTATGTAATCTTTCTATCGCAACGAACGAAAGGGCATATAAAACGAGTAACGGGATCGAAGTTCCGGAAAAAACAGACTTTCATAATGTAACATTCAAAGGTAAATTGGCTGAGATTTGCGGGCAGTATGTTACCAAGGGAATGGAGTTATACGTAGAGGGTAGTTTGCACTATCGTAAATATACCGACTCTAATAACGTTGAAAGAACTATTTCTGAGATCGTTGTAAGGTCTATGCAGATGGGAAGAAAAGCAGGTGATGGAAACCAGCCGACAGCCGGAGGCAACGGAAACCAACAGCCGCCAACCGGAGGTTATAGCGGTCAACAGCAACCGCCTCAGCAGATGTTTACGCAAAATGATGATTTGCCGTTTTAAGGTGATTTCTAAATTGGGGATGTATATTGCATCCCCCTTTTTTGTGTTAAATACATGTTAAAACTTAAAGTTTCGCTTGCAATATTAAATTAAGTCCTTATATTTGCAGTGTCAAAAGGAAACAAATTACTAACATTTAAAAATAAATATTATGGCAACAATGACATCAAAACAATTTTGTGAGAGAATGTATGGAATGTATAGATTACTTGGCGGTGGTGATTTCGGATGTGCTCACTGTTCAGACAATAGGTTTTCTTGCGGATATAGAAAGGAGAATACGGTTTTAACAAATGCACTTATGAAGGCGTGCGATAATCACAAAGTTCCTTATAAGATCGAGGCAAACGAATATTGTATCAATTTCGTAGTAGAATTTAAATAATAATAGCGGTAGAAATACCGCTTTAAACTTATAGTTATGGAAATAAGAAGATTATCCGGTCAGTACAAAATAGCAATGTACAAAAACATAGGGAATGACACGTTTAAGGGAGTGGTAAGGACGGTAACAGGTTTCATGTATCAGTGTGGCGCATATCAGTATTTTACTTATTGGGAGAATGACAATAAAATATCTGTTACAGAATCAAGTACAGGTTTTCGTGCAATGTCTTTGGATGTTGAAAAGGGAGAAACACCTAAAACTACGCATGATAGGATAGTTGATAAGTTGAAGGGTTTTGATCCATCTTTAGCAAACTGGAATAGTGCTAAAGAGATGATGAAGAAATATAATATTCCCTATCCTCTTAATGAATGGATAATAGGGCTAAAAGACATAAACCATGAATGAAGAGGTAGAGAAAGCAAGATCGGTAAGTAACGAGGTTATTTCGGAAACTATCAGAAAATCGACTGATAATATAAAGGCAATGGAGGACGATTTCAGATTAGTAAGAAAGAAGTTGCGGAAAATTGGCGATCGAATAAAATTTGAGAGAAAGAAACTTGATATATACAACGAAGAAATAAAAAGGAGGGTTAAGTATGGAATTTGGTAAATTACTGTTAGATAGATTGGGGTTCAACCGTGAAATGTTGGAAGATAAACTTTCAGAAATATCCGCTAAGGAGAAAGAGATAAGAGTTCTAAAGAAAGAAGTTTCCGGTATAATGGAACACATATCAAAATTGGAAAGTACGTTAAATCATGTAGAGCATTATTATTGCGGTGCTTGCTGCTATCTTGAAAGTAAATGTAATAAGGGAAAATATAAGTGTCTTGAAACCGGAGAATACAAGAAATATCACTGTAAGGCGTGTGAGAAATTTAGAGATTTACCATTTTAATAACTAATTATAAATTAAATATTATGATTGATTTTAATCAAAAAAGTATCTCTTTAACTAAAGAGTGTACAGAACAACATGAAAGAATGAAGGCAAAAGGTTTTTATGACTCAGATGTTTCAGAAACTAAAAAATGGGCATTGATAGTGTCTGAGTTATGCGAAGCTATGGAGGCTGAAAGAAAAGGCAGAGTTATAGAAAACGATGTATATGACTTTGCTCTGAATAGGAAATCAAAGGTAGGCTTTGAGTCGTATTTCAAGAGATGTATAAAGGATACAGTTAGCGATGAACTCGCAGACGTGTTTATCCGGTGTATGGACGCAATAGGACATTCTATTGATAAAATTGCGTGTCCTACCGAAATTTTCGTTTTTCAAAGTATGGTTAGCGATCATTTCAATAGGTTATTGTATTTTGAAAAATCTATTTCATCAATTGTTTATTATGCCATTCAATTTGTACCGAAATCTGTATTTGGCAAATCGTGCATTGTCGAGTATACTAACATGATGGCAATAACCATTGCAGCCGCAAAGCTTTATAACATAGACCTATCTAAAGCAATAGAGGCAAAGATAAGATATAACGAGTTGAGAGGTCAAAAACATGGGAAACAATATTAATTCAATTGATATGGAAGAAAAAATTATTGATTTAGCAAGAAGAAGCGTTTATTATGGTGATCCGGAAGGTTACCAAGTTGGGGGATGCCATTACGAGGCATCCAGTATGCAACTTTCTGAGTTTTTAGAAAGGAATAAAGTTGGTTTCTTGGAGGGGAACGCAATGAAATATGTGTTTAGGCACGATAAGAAGAACAAAGAAGAAGATTTGCTAAAGGCTATTCAGTATATCAAATTTATTCTAAAATACAGATATGGTAAATTCTTAGTAGGTGATATTCTGTTGAGTGAGGAAGAATATAGAAAACTGGATGAGCTTATCAAGAAACAAAATACGATTGAACTTGATACTACTTTTATCAGAAATGCGTTAAAAACCACATCAATTGCTTCGCCTAAAATATCGGTAGACGAAGCAACTTTATATGTTGCGAAGCTAAGAGAGGTTAAAGCCGAATATATTGAAGATTTTGATTTGAAAGATATAAATTTATGTAGGCTTTTAAATATGGGTCTACAATTTAAGGGGAGAGATAAAGTTTTTGTTTATTTTAAGTCTGAAAATGGAAAAACTATACTTGTTAAGCCCGGGCAATACATTGTACTAAAAGAGGATGGGGAATATGAATCATACTCAAAAGAAAAGTTTGAGTCTACTTTTCAACCAAAATACTAACAAAAATAAATAATGATAGGTCACGTTGCAAATATAGCAGCGTGACTTTATTTTTATATTATCTATAATAGTGTTATTTTTGCGCATATTGAAAGATTATATAATTTGTAGTACAATATACCTAATAGGAATTATAACTTAAAAATACGCCTTAAAATGGATAAAAAAATAGGTTCAATGAAAAGGGGGAAGGGAAAGCACAGCCGGACGGACGAACAGACTGAAAGAGATCGTTCCTTTGCCTCTGATTTGTTTTTGAAAGGTTATTCTTATCGAAGAATAGCGGAAGCGATTAACGAGCGAAACAAGGCGGATGAAGTGCCGTATACCGTGACTTATCAAACAGTGTATAATGATATTCAGTTTTGCTTAACTCAGTGGAAAAGAGAGCAGTTTGATAATATAGATCAGTATATTACGCAGGAACTTCAATCTTTGGATAATGTAGCTCGTGAAGCGTGGGAAGAGTGGGAAAAGTCTAAGCGTCCCAAATGTAAGACAAAGTATATTTTAGGGAAAGCTAAGGAGGTGCAAAAGGAAACGACAACTGGTGATCCTTCTTTCTTGAATGTAGTTCTCAACGTGCAGCAAAGAAAAGCAAGGTTATTGGGATATGATTCTCCGCTATGTATAAACTTGGTAGGAGACAAAGAAAAAGAAAAGCCTAAATACGATTTTTCGGATGTTCCGGAGGACGTTTTAGAGCAATTGGCAGATTCTTTGCAAAATACGGAGGGTAAAAAGTGAAAAAAGTAAATGAAATACCGCCTATTGAGATTGTGAAGCATGTTGCGAGGAAGAAGTTTAAGAACTATGCGAAATTCATAGATGATAAAATAGTTCTGAGTCAGTTTCACAAAACATACTACGAGATTCTCGATAGGTTTGCACATGGTAAGATCAAAAAACTGATCGTTACAGTGCCCCCACAAACTGGAAAAGAATTAAGTGATAGTACATTAGTACCTACACCAACAGGCTTTAAAAGGCATGGAGATTTAAAAGTAGGTGATTATGTGTTGGGCAGATTCGGACAACCTGTTAGGGTTCTTTGGGTGTCTCCAAAGTGTCAGTCTCAGTATGTCGTTACGTTTAGTGATGGTATAAAAGTTGAATGTCATGGCAAACATGAATGGGTAGTTTATAATACCAAAAAACACGGTAGACCATTAGAAAGGCTTGAAACTGAGTATATGTATAAAATTGGTACATGTAGAGGGGAGAGAAATAAGAGAGGCTCTCGTTTTAATTTTCAAGTTGATGGAGGTGTTGTATCTCAATTTGAGAGTCAAAAAGTTCCGATTGATCCATATACTTTAGGTGCATGGTTAGGAGATGGTGATATGAATAGTGGTTTAATTCATATTGGTTGCAATGATGTTTGTATAATAAATAATACTCCTTACGCATTTCACGAAAATAAAGGAAGTACAACGAGGCGTTTTTATTCAAGCGAATTGTTTTCTATTTTAAAAAAAGAGGGGTTTATCAGAAACAAACATATACCGGAGTGTTATCTATTTAACTCAGTAGATGTTCGTAAACAGATAATAGCAGGTTTAATAGACACAGATGGGACGGTATATAAAAAAAATGGACGTGTTACGATAGCTAATGCGAATAAAAACATAATAGATATGGCAAATAAAATTCTTTATAGTTTAGGGCAAAAAACAGCCATCTATGAAGAAGAGCCAAAGTTATCTACATCCGGTATTCAAGGAAAGCTAAAGGTTTATCAATTATGTTTTAACCCTACTATCAATTTCCCTTGTAAGGTTGAAAGAAAGAAAATTGTTAGGCTTGTTAAAAATAGGCGTAGAGCCATAACAGATATAGAAAAGGTTGATAATTTGGGTTGGGGTAACTGTATACAGGTCGAAGGTGGTGTTTATTTGGTAGGTGAGACGTTTGTACCAACGCATAATAGCGAGGGTAGCAGTAGAAAGCTACCTTCTTTCCTTTTGGGGCTTAACCCGTCTTTAAAGATATTGATCGGTTCTTATGCCGCATCACTCGCAGAGGGGTTTAATAAGGATGTACAAAGAATCATGGATACACCGGAGTATAAAAGCCTATTCCCCGACACCCGAATAATGGGAGAGAAAAAAAAAACGAGGTATCAAGCGTTTGCGAGAAACTCAAAAATGACGGAAACAATCGGGAAGGGTGGATATATTATATCCGTTGGTCGTAATGGTAGTTTGACGGGTAAATCTGTTGATATAGCAATCTTGGACGACTTATATAAAGATCACATGGAGGCAAATTCTCCGATTATCCGGGAAGCTGCTTGGAAATGGTACACCACCGTTGTAACCACCCGTCTACACAATAACAGTCAACAGCTTATTGTATTTACGAGATGGCACAAGGATGATTTAATAGGTAGGATCGAAGATAAAGAGAATGTTATCAATGTTGAAAAGTGGGAAGATTTGGATAATATCCCGGATGGCGCATGGGTTAAAATAAACTTTCCTGCTTTAAAGGTGGGAGAACCAACAGAAATTGATCCACGTTTGCCGGGTGAAGCACTTTGGGAAGAAAAACATAGCGCAAAGAAGTTGAACGCACAAAGGGACCTTGATAGAAATGAATTTGAATGTTTGAACCAAGGAAACCCGGGTAGTGCTGAGGGAACTTTATACGGTAACTTTAAAACGTACACCGATAAAAACGATTTTGGTGTGTTGATCGGAAGAGGTAACTATACAGACTGTGCGGACACTGGTAGCGACTACCTTTGTTCTGTTTGCTATGATAAGTATCAATCAAAAGAAGCGGTTTGGAATGAAAAGGAAAGAAGGTATAAGCATCTTATTTTCTGCCTTGTCACTGATATTATTTATACGACTGAGCCAATAGAGGTTACGCAAGTAAGTGTTCCCGACATGCTAAATAGAAATGATACAGATTATGCAAATATAGAAAGTAATAACGGAGGGCGATCCTTCGCTGTAAACATCAGTCCAAGAACTAAGACTGAAATAAATTGGTTCTGTCAAAGGTTAAATAAAGAGGCTCGTATATTGTCGAACGCTGCAAACGTTACTCAGTCTATTGTTATGCCGTACGGGTGGGAGTCACGTTTCCCGAAATTCCACGAACATATAACGAATTACCTTCGTGAATTTTCCGCTAACAAACATGATGATGCGGCAGACGTTTTAACTGGTATAGTCGAGAAAGAAGTTATTCCAACTATATATCAAAAAAGAAGAGGAATAAGGGTTATAAACTGATAAAGTAGGAAAATGTATCAGACTTTCAAGTTTATACGGTATATTTGCAAAGTAAAATCAATTGTTTAACTAAATTTTTATAATTATGTTGTATTGTGATTGTCCTTTAGATGCAGAACTTCCGGATATTCCCGCATTTAGCTGTCCCGACAATTTCGGGCAAGTTCAAAAACTTGCTTTTCAGAGACTCGAAAAAACGGCAGGAACTGCAAATACTATGACTGCCGAAAGTATCATAAGTTTGGCTACATGGACTTCCTTACTGTCAGCAAAAGACGGTACTAAAGTAGTAGTTACGCCTTATATTTACGAGCCGACAGTAGAGGCGGGCGCTGCCCTTACTTATGGAGGCGGAAACGCAACTCCCGGAGGTATTGTAGAAATTTTAGGGTCGGAGCCGACACCGTTTACAGCTTCGTTCAAGAAGCTGCCGCAAACCATTATTAAGGCGATGAAAGCGTTAATGTGTGAAGCAGTGCAGATCGGTGTGTTCCTTATCAATGGAAACGGTCAAATCGCTTGCGATAAGACGGGTGATAAATTGCACGGTTTCCCGGTTTGGTCGCTATTTATCGGTGATAAGACTATCGGAGGTTTAGAAGCGCCGGATAGCAATGCTATTACGTGGAACTTCATGCCTAATTGGTCGGACAACTTCACTATCGTGAAACCTGGGTTTAACCCTCTGACTCAGTTAGTACATTCTACGGGTGTAGGCGGATGATAGCTAAAAAAACGTATATTTCCCTCAGTTGTGAAGAACTGGGGGAAACTCGTTTATTCGATATTGAACACGCTGAGAGACTTTTGGGAATGGTTAATAATGGAGGGTGGCATATACCGGAGGACTCAGAATTTAAATTAAATGAAAATGGGAAAATCATTAGACGAAATAAGGGAGATATACAGACATCCGGAGGGGATCAGTCAAATAGCGAAAGCAAAGGAACACGAAGAAAGAATAGCGTTTCACACACGGGTGAGAACGAGTGATGATCGTAATAAGCCAGTAATTGACTTTCTTTCTAAGGTTAAGACGTGGATAGCGAAAGATAAATATGATATTTTCCTATCTATGTTCCATTTCCCGGTTAAAACAAATGGTGTTACTTCTGAGATATTCGACAAACTGAGCCGTGTTTTCGATGGTAGGAATCCGGTTTATAACTATCAGTTTAAATCATCTGAGGATCGGGATGACTGGGAGTATTACCGAAAGGATGTTTTAAAAGAACCTTCGGTTTGGAGTACGGACGGTTGGGATAATTTCAAGCATAGAATTAACTCTGTTTTGGTCGTTGATATGCCGGAGGTACAGGTAGGAGAAAAACCAGAGCCGTATTTTTTTTGGTTGCCTATTGCAAACGTACTTTCTTATCGCACATGTGGGAAAGATTGTAATTTGATGGCTTATATCATGTACGTAACGGACGAAAATAAGATCGTCTATATTGATGAAGAACGTTATGTAAGATTTGATAAAACGAGGGAAAACGACTTGATTTTAGAGGTAGACAATATGCACGATTTGGGATATTGTCCGGCTCGTTTCTTTTGGTCTGACTCTATATCATTGAGTGAACCCGACATTAAAATAAGCCCTATAACGAGCGAACTCGACTCTTTCGACTGGTATCTTTATTATTCCACTGCAAAGAAGCATTTAGATTTATACGCGTCTTATCCGATTTATTCCGGTTATGAACGTGATTGTCACTATGAGTCACACGATGGCAAAGAACGGTGCGATGATGGTTTTTTAAAGAACGAAAAAAACGAGTGGATCACAGGTGCAGACGGAAAACCGATGGCGTGCCCGATTTGCTCAAGCAAGCGGTTGAGGGGCGCAGGCTCTTATGTTGAGATACCAATACCGGACGAAATGCACAACGTCCCCGATTTGAAAAACCCGATCACTATGCTATCTGCTGATACCGGATCACTCGAATATAACGTAAACGAGGAAAAGAGGCTGAGAGAGGAACTTGTAAGATCGGTAACTGGTGGAGAAGGGGAATTAAATAGGTCTGAGGCTATTAACGAAAAGCAAGTTAAAGCAGGCTTTGAGTCCTTGACTACTAAACTAAACAGAATCAAACGAGGCTTCGAGGAAGCGCAAACATTCGTAGACTCTACTATCTGTTTACTCCGTTATGGTGATAGCTTTGTTTCTTGCAATATTAACTACGGGACTGAGTTCTATATCTATACACCGGAAGAGCTTTCAGAGCGTTATAAGATCATGAAGGAAACCGGAGCCTCCGAGGCAGAACTTGATGCTCTGAGGCAACAGATAATAGAAACGGAGTACCGGAACGACCCTACACAGATGCAAAGGTTATTAATCCTTAACGAGATAGAGCCTTATTCACACTTAACGAGAGAAGAAGCGGTAAATCTGTATAAAGAAAACGTTATAAGTGAGGAAGATTTGCGAGTTAAATTAAACCTTCCTACATTTGTGCGTAGATTTGAAAGGGAGAACATGAATATCATTGAGTTCGGTTCTGCACTTGACTATAAAAAGAGAATTGAAATAATTATTAACACTTTAAAAAAGTACGCAAATGGTTTACAGAACGGATCAGTTAGATCAACTGAATGAAAGTAATTACGTTTGCCCGCAGGATGAAGTTAAATTGTATCACGTTATTCAAGAAGTGAAAAAGTTTAACCCGAAAACAGGGCAAAGAATCAGCGTCCCGATGTTGCAAAAATACAAGCGAAAGACTTTTGAACTTGATATTTTGCCGAGACTGCCAAGATTGGGTTATACATTGAGAGTTGTTTTCGACCCGGTTAAATATGAATCTACAATTTCAGAGGCAAGACGAGCCGCAGAACTGGCAGCGAGAGCCGAGGCAAAAATGAAGGCAGACGAAGAACTGAGAGAGCAAATTAGACGTGAAGAGGCTGCAAAACTTCGTGCGGAATTGAAGAAACAAAAAGAGAAAGGAGAAAAGTAATGTTAACAGTAGAATTGCTTAGGCGGAATAAAGCGTTATCGGAGCTATCGGATGAAGTTCTTAACGCTATTTTGGAGCTTTCAAAAAACGATGAAGCGCAGACGGTTGCGGCAAAGGTGAGAGAAGCCGAAAACAGTATTGCTTGTCAAATGAAAGAGGCTTTTGGTATTGAGGGTGTAACCGATCTCGATTTGAAAACCGCAATTGAGTTTGGCAAAACAAAGATTTCTAAATCTGATACCTCAGCTTTTGAAAAGCAGATTAACGATCTGAAAGAAGAGCTAAAAGCGGAGAGAGCTAAAAAGGGAGGTGACCGGGATACAGATAAAATCAATCAGCTTACAGCCGAGCTAAACGACACCAAGCAAAAATTTGCTGAATTGAACAACCAACTTTCAGAGAAAGAAAAGGAGTTTAATGGTAAGTTGAACGATTACAAGATCACTTCTTACATTTCAAGCGCTATGCAGGGGATGAAGTTTAAGAAAGATATTTCAGAGCCAGTTCTAAACGTTGTGAAGCAACAGGCGGTTAACTTGCTTAAAACTCAATTCTCACCCACTTTGCAGGGTGACGAAGGTTCTGAAAGTCTTATTTTCATGAAAGACGGTGTACCTTACAACAACCCTGCAAACAGTCTGAAACCGTTTACCGTATCAGAACTTCTGTCTCAACAGTTTGAACAGTTCGGTGTGCTTGACAAAGGTAGACAGGCTGGCGGTGCTGGAAGTTCCGGAGGCGGACAGGGTAACGGTAGCTTGCTTGATTTAAGCGGTTGCAAAACCAAAGTAGAGGCAAACAAGGTTGCGCAGGAGTATTTAGCTAAGAAAGGTTATACAAGCGAGTCGGAAGAGTATCAAACGGAGCTTGATAAAATTTGGGTTGAAAACAAGATCGCAGATTTGCCAACAGAATAACCAAAGAGGGGGTTAAACCCCTCACAATATAAACTTTAAAACAATAGATTTATGTCGTTAATTGCTACAAGAACACAGGAGTTCAGGTTAAAGAACCCTAACATTGACAAAAACATGGCTCGCATGACCGAATGGGGTGCGTATGACTTCTTTTTGTCTCAAACAAATGCGATGGACTCAATGCTTTCCGATGAAACTAAGCGTAGAGCGTTCGCCTCAATGGGAAGCGATATTAAGATTCCCGTAATTGATTACGATAAAAACGTAACAGTGTCAAACGCTCGCACATGCGTTATTGCAGATGCGGAGAATACTTCTTGTTTGATCGATGTAAGTTGGAAGACCTATGCTTTCGGTTTCACTATGACACCGAACATGTATTCAAACAACGAAATCGATTACCAACAGGACTGGAACAGAAAGCTACAAAAGCACATCCGTAAGTTCATGGATTCCGTTGATAAGGACGCTATTTCGGTTTTGGAGGCAAGCAAAACGCAAAAGTTCGGAAACTTGCTGTATTACAAACAATTAGGTAATGATGTGCAAGTGAAATTCACTCAGCGCAACGACATCCTCAGCGACTTGCACCCGATGTTCCGTGCAAACGACTATTCCGGTCAACTTCATATCATTGGCGACACTGGTGTAGACTCAATGTTGCGTAAACTGGAACAGCACGGTTTGTACAATGACGTTAACAAACAGTTGGAGTATGCAAACAAAGTGTTCCATTTCACCAACAACATGACTTTAGAGTCGGGAAACTTCGCTCAGATGTTTGCTGTTGAATCGGGCAACGTTGGTTTGTTGACCCGTGTAGACCGTGCAGCCTACAACAACACTAAGTCGGGCACGCATGAATTTGGAACGGTTGTTCTTCCTTATTTCGGTAAAGAGGTTGGAACACACTACTACGAATCAGTGGGCGATCAGTCAGGTATCGCAGGCGAAGCTACTGCCGATATGACTTGTGACGTTAAACATTACTACGGTTTCTCAGTTGATATTGCTTTCGTAGTAGCGTTTAACCCTAATCGTGCAGAAATCGCTAGCCCGATTATGAAGATCGAAGTAAACAAAGATAATGCAGAATTTGGAGGTACTCCCGTTTACATCACGAATGCGTCTCAAATCGGTGGAGGTTTTCCGGCTGGCGAATTATCGGTTAACCTTTCTAAAATCGGAGGTAGTCCGGTTGATGAATCTGCTTTGAAAGTAGATTTGGATAAAGTCAAAGGTACAGCTGTTTCGGTTACTGGTGGCGTAGTTGATGTTAAAGTCAATGCGCAGGATGCAAATCTTAATGTTGAGGTGAAGAACTCTGATAGCGCACCTGTACCAACAAAAGCTGTTGGCGGATAGTAACGAGAAAGTAAACTAAGTATTAACAAAGGGAGGGGGACAAAATCCCTTCCCTTTTTTAATTTATAACCATGTACAGATTAAAGGATATACAAAAAGAACTTGCCACGCTCGTAGGATGGCGGCAGTCGTACGATAGAGACGCTAAGATAGACGAAAGTTTAACGGTGTCCGATAGTGGTGTTATGTTTCAAGACGTTCACCCGCTTGTGACGCTAAGAAACATTGAATCTATTATGCCACTTGATTACTATTTACGTTATCCGGAGTATCGGGATACCGACACTTATAAGCCGGGTGACAAGGTAGTTTACGGCAAGGACGTGTTAACGCTTCGTCCGGACGTATGGGAGGCAATAACAGAGAATGTTGGTGTAGAGCCTTCCGATGGTGATAACTGGAAACGGTACAACCCACTAAGCGATTATTTGCGTGAATTGAACGAAAGAGCGATCACCAATACCGTTACTCGCTTCATCAATGAAAAGTTGATTGCAGGGGAAACAAAGACGCTTTTAGAGCGTACAAACTTCTTCGATGGTTCGGGGAAGATAAATAACGAGATTGACCCTACCGATAGTATTGTAGGATATGAAATATTGCCAGTTCGCTCTATGGGAGTAACAACTAAGATCGATAAGATAGGTTTGCAGTTTAACAAGCCGGGAAGGGTAAAACTTTACCTTATGCACACCTCACAGGTAGACCCGATTAAGACGTTTGATTTGAATTATACTAAAAATGGTTCTTACCAATGGTTCGATGTCGGAAGCGATGTGTTACTCCCTTATATGTCTGAGGAAACTTCACCCGGTGGCTTGTGGTACTTGTGTTACGATCAAAAAGAATTGCCGTTGGGGATGTATGCTATAAACGTCTCTAAGGACTTTTCACGTGACCCGTGCGGTACTTGTAATATCGGAAGCGTGCAGGAGTGGAGAGAGCTAACAAAGTATATCAGAGTGTCACCGTATAGAGTTGACTCTACGCAGTCGGAAGATGGCGTAAAGATGTGGAATATAGAAATGAACATGTATACGTCTGCAATCTGCTACGGTTTAAACGTTCAATTGTCGGTAGGATGTGATATAACTGACTTTATCATTCAGTCTAAGTATGCCTTCACGCATGCCGTTTCTTTGCAAATGGCTTCTTGTGTGCTGCGTGAACTGGCTTTAAACCCAAACGTCCGGCAAAACGCCAACCAATTGAATATCGACCGTGAAACACTATTGTACGAAGTTGACGGAAATTCACAAGGACGTGCGCAGGGTATCGGATACGAACTAAAGAAGGCTTTTGAGGCTCTTTCTATTGATACAAAGGGGATGGATAGAATATGCCTTTCTTGCCGGAACAACGGTATAAGATTTAAAGCAACATGATAAGCAAGTTAATAGATAAGTTTAAGAAGTTAGGTGGGGAACTCGAAACCGGAGAGATAGCAAAAAAGATTGTGCGTGACAATGATAATATACTTATTGATATGAACGCACAAAATCAGCTATACGCCAAGGGTGTTAACCGTTTGGGTGTTCGTATAGACGAATACCAACCCTACCGACCCTTAACTATACAAGTCAAAATAGAAAAGAGGCAACCGTATGACCGGGTGACGCTTAAAGACACAGGGGAGTTTTACGACTCTTTTTGTGTTGAGACGGCAGAAGATCGGTTTTACATAAAAGCCTCAGATGAAAAAACTAATTGGCTTATAAAAAAATACGGTGCTGAAATTTTCGGGTTAACAAATGATTCACTTGCTGAGTTTATTAACGATTATGTGAAGGACGAAGCATATAACAGAGTAAAGGAGATATTAAATGAACGATAGAGCTATAATTAGACCAAATGCGACACTTTTCGATAAAACGATAGCCGATGTACAGGTAAGCCTAACAAAATCGCTTAAATGGCTTAATTTCGCTTTCGGGAACGTGGTTAAATTGGTAGAGAGAAACGAGAGGGGGAAATTTGTTACCCCATCAGTGTATTTTAAGGGAAATGATTATTTGCGCTTAGAGCCGGACGATAAGCGGGGTAACGTTTGCTTTTTCTACATGCACGACTTACAAGATTACGAAGGGGGAGACTCTTTATCTGGCTTTGGCGATCTGAGGGGGACGGTTAGCATTATCTTTTGGTTCGATACCCGTAAAATCCCGGGTGCGGAATACTACAACGTGGAGTTTGTAAAGTCCGAAATACTAAGAGCCTTAACGCATGAGCTTTATCTGCCATCCGGTGATATACAGGTGAGAAAGATATTCCACGACGCCAACAACGTATACAAGGAGTTTTCTATACAAAAGACTGATAATCAATACTACGTTTATCCCTATGCGTGTTTGCGGTTTGAGTGTGATATTCGTTGCGAAGAAGGATGTTATTAAAGGGGGAGTTTCCCCCTTTTTTGTGTTAAATACATGTTAAAACTTAAAGTTTCGCTTGCAATATT